>Ga0302186_10001668_pt1 | contig 18061 bp, 17 predicted proteins | sample II_Bog_E1_2_FD_198782 | JGI IMG/M metagenome (GOLD analysis project Ga0302186, IMG submission 198782) | Peat permafrost microbial communities from Stordalen Mire near Abisko, Sweden - II_Bog_E1_1 | ecosystem: Environmental > Terrestrial > Soil > Wetlands > Peat | place: Sweden: Abisko...
ATGTTGAGCCTCTTATAAATCTTCTCGAACTCTTGTCTCGAGATCTCACAAATGATTTTCCAAGCCTTGACGCATTCCTCATCCCCCCCTTGCAACATCACGACCGTCTCCTGCGCCTTCTTCTTAAACTCGGGCTCTTTATCAAACCTTTGCTTCGCCTCCTTATAAAATTGATTCAAATCCGACAAAAGTGGCATCTCCTTCAAAAAATTCGGGTACTTTTCCTTCAATTGATTGATCAACATCCCGAATTGCGTGCCCCAATCCCCCACATGATTCACTCTGAGCACCTCATGTCCATTGAATTCCAAAATCCGACAGATGCTTTCCCCGATGATTGTTGATCTCAAATGACCAACATGCATTTCTTTCGCTATATTCGGACTTGAAAAGTCAACCACGACCTTCTGTTTTTTCTCCGTATTATAAACACATCCATGATTCAACAGAAAATTCACCTGGGTCTCCAAGTAACTTTCCTTCAGTTTCATTGTCATAAAGCCTTGCTCATTCAAATCTATTGGTTCCACTATTTCCCCTAGATTTTCTAATGATTCTACTACTTTTAAAGCCAGTTCTTTCGGAGATTTAACACCGAAGGCCTGTCCATCTTTCTTATGAGCGTTGAACATCTTGACGGCAGAAGGACACGCATAATCATAAGGGGTCTTAGGGGTGTAGTTGTTGGTTGTGAGCGTGATTTTTTCCGGGATCTGACAAATTTTGGTGAAAGAGGCTTGGAGGGAATTCCGAATAGCTGAAAAAGAGGATTTCAAAGAATAGGATAATGGCTCCATTGGGAAGATTTATGTGTTTTATTGATTTTTAGCTTTTTTTAAAAAATTTGTTTGGGAAATTTAGCAATGAAAGGATAATTTATCGAGGGATTTTCATTTAAAAACAGATAATTTATAAAAGAATTATGAATTAGGAAAATATAGATTTTTTTGTTTTATTTAAGAAAGAAATGATTAGAAATCTACTTAGAACTTTTTAGGCGATTTGGGTGTTAATTCCTGAAGGAATTCTGAATACGAGACCTTCAGATCTAGATTCATATCAAATCTTTCAATGATCATGGCTATTTCCCTATCTCCGCATTCGACCCCATGGTTTTCCATAAATTTCATCAACTAAACTCATTAAAAACTCTGATAACTTTTAAATTATAAAAATTACATCAATTTCATCTAAAAACCCATCCTGGTCATAATCAATAGCCAAGAAGATCTTCTCTAAATTGAACTTCTTCCTGGAATCGAGTCTTTGTCTCAAAGCCTCAGCTGCGGCCTCGTTTTCTAAATATAGGATCCATAAATGCTTAAATAATCTCAAGGTATCCTTGCTGAAAACCTGATAAATTACTTAGAGAAAATAAAAGAGAAATCATGAGAAAAAACCTCAGAAAAGTCATCAAAAGTGGCATTTTCATCAATTGGCCTTCTTTTCCCTACAATGGCTCTTAATTCTTCAGGGACCATACTTTCAACAAAGCCTGCGAAGCTTAATTTCCCATCAACTTCCCTATTAAACCTCTTGATAAAGAGAAAAAGCTCATATTTGCCTGGAAACACCTTTAATTTATTCAAGGCCTCTTCTAATTCGTATGCTGATAAGCTGCCTTTGCCTTTATAATCCATGATTTGAAAGGCGGTCAATAATTCGAAATCCTCTCTAATACTCAAATCTCTCCTCATTATTTCGACCTCTTTATCAAGTAAAATGAATTGTTTTAAAGTTCGAGCCAATTCTCCTTGTTCTTTGAAATGGAATTGGGAAAAGTCTTGTTTTGGCTTCGCGTGTTTACGACAAAAACGACTATGATCTGTATGAAGAACAGGCTCTTTCTCTTTATGGCAACATTTCTTGGTGAATTGAGACTCAGAGACAAAGCTTTTATTATCGTTTTTCAGTGATCTCTCTAGATTTCTATCATCTAAATTGAATGATTTCTCAAGAGTCTTCTTCTTACTTTTTTGTTTCTCAAGGATCATCTCACTTTCATTCAAATATTTCTCTCTCTCATGATCATAATTAACAGATTTTTCAAGGTTTTTATCATAATTAAAGCCAGGACTTGTTATTTTGGGCACAGTTCCATCCAAAGGGAAAATTGCGAATCTAAATTCATCAAAACTAGCCTTGCCATCATCATTTCGATCTAATCGCTTCAATAGACTAACAATTTGCTCCTGTGAATAGAATAAGCCCTGATCCTCGAAAAAAACCTGTAAAATGTCAAATGTTAAAAAGCCGCAATTGGTCTTATCTATGGTGAAAAAAGCCTCCTTCAGATCAAAATCCGCAGTGTTAAAAAATAGATCCTTCTTCTTGAGCTCCAAAGCTATGAGACCCTCAATTTCCTTATTTATCAGCCTACCCATTGAAAATTCCACATCAAAGGAGATCTTCTTTGAATTAGTAGGTCTTTGACTCACTATTGTACGCAAGGTAGGGTTATTCATTGGCAAAACCAGCTTCAAAAACCTTTGAAAACCATAAAAAATCAATAAAAATTCATAAAAATCAATAAAAATCATAAAAAAACATTAGAAATATATATAACTACTCGCTAAAAACTAAGGTTCTATCCTGATCAAAGTCAAATTGTTTGAGGAAATATGAACAAAATTCTAATGGCTGGGTTAATCCATTGGTCATGAGGAAATCATGTATGTCTTCTGGAATCAGATAACCTTTATGAGATCGATCAAGATGTTGGAAAACAGCGTATGGCTCGAAATCTGTGTGGGAAGAAAGTAGCTGACGAGAGTATTCTAAAGAAGATTCCTGGACACTGAGAGACTCCAGCAAATCCAAGAAGTAATGGAAGGTTTTAGATCGCATTTTTTATTTATATTGTTGACAGGTAAAAATTGAATTAGTGAGGGGTCGGTTAAGAAAAATATCAAAATTATAGAAAATAACTATTTTTTTAGAAAATAACTATTTTTTTAGAAAATAATTATTTTTTAAAGAAAATAACTTTTTTTATTGAAAATTACAATTTTTTATTTAAATTTATAGTTTTTTTAATTTAAATTCTTCAAGGTTTTCATAATTTTAAAGAAAGTTTTTAAAAAAAAAGATAAAAGTAATATAAAAATGAAATTTGAATTATAATTCGAATAAAAAAAATTGAAGATCAGAAAATAGACTTTAATAAATATGAAGAAACCTTTTCATTCGATCAACGAACATACGGAGAGAAGCTTCTCCAAGAAAAAGAGATAGAAAAGCTTTCAATGCAAAAATTGTGAACTTTTTTCTTGTACAAAACTCTCAAAGAATCCCAAAACTCAAGGTTCATTTCCTCATTTGATTAAAACACTCAAATTTCCTGATGAATGGTATGTGAAATATACAGATAATTTGGATTCTCATTCCCATTTCCGTTATAAAACCCTGTTTTTACAATCCACGGTTGTCCAGGTTATTATCAAAATTGGTTGAGCACAGGCAATTTAAATTGGGGAAGTCATGTTGTTAAAAAATGAGAAATTTAGGAAAGTTTTATTACTTTTTTTTAAGACCCATGGGGATGGAGCCAAATGGGGCAATGTTTTGTTTGGTGCCAGGATGTAATCAATATTTGAAATATCAATATTCAAGAAACTATACAGAAGAAGAACATAAAGGAAGTGGTCAAATGAATAAACTAAAATCAGGACGAATTTTGCAAATAACCAAAATAATGATAATCAAAATAAAAATAATAATTTCAATAGAGATAATAATAACAATAAATCATTTTGATAGATTAATGGAAAATGACGAGTTAAAAACAATTTTTTATGAGATATTTTATATTCCAAAGTTAGAAACTTACAATTATCTGGAAGAAATGCTTACTTCTAGCCTCTGTGGAAGAAATTCAAAGATTGGAATACTTGAAGCTTTGAATAAGACATTACCAAAACATTACCAAATGAGTTATTAAACCGAAAAATACTTCCATTTTAAAAAAACATGAGACAAATTTCTAATCACCAAAGTGAAACATTTGATAAATTCATGAGAAAAATTGAAGAAAAAGATATATTTTATATTATTGTGGTTATTAAAGAGTTTTCTTCATTATTTAACAAAAACGAAAGAGAAAAATTTGAAGAATCTGAAAAAAATATTCTGATAAAAATGAAAAAAGAATATGAAAATATTAGATGAAATTTTAAAGAGTGAGGAGTGTGAATCAGTGGAAATCGATTATGAGAAGACTGTCCTTTCATCAATTTATAATGAAATTAAAGAAAACACCATCTAATCTTGTATAATTTTTCTTTAGCAAATAATTTTAACAAATTATTTGATAAAATTGGAAAATTATTTGATAACAACTACTTTAATTAAAATTTCTTCTAAAACAAATTACAAGTAAAAAAATTCAAAATTATTCAAACTCTAACATAATCCACTTGAAATGAACACCCAGGGTCTCAATTTCCACGAGATCAAAAAGAAGTTGGAGTCTCTCCAATTGAAAGATTCCTCCAACGAGGACCGTCTTGCTACTTATCCCGAGAAAAAGTCGCATCTCCATAAACAACCTACCCGTGATCGAGACTCCAAGAAAAGATTTGAGACGCTTAAAATTGATGATTTCATATTATATTCAACCTTGGGTAATTTCTTTGAAAATAATCGAAAAATCAATGTTTTTTTTGGTTAAGGCACTGGCACATTTGGTCGTGTGAGGCAAGTGAAGCTAAAAAACGACCCTACAAACGAGGCCTACGCGTTAAAGATGTTGAAAAAGACGGAAATCGTGCGATTAAATCAAGTGGATCATATAAAATCAGAAAAAGTGATCCTCCAACATACCAAACATCCATTTCTAGTGTCTCTGTACTTAAAAATCCTGAGAAAAATCCATGATTTCTCTAATATTTTAAAGGAAAGGATGTTTCCAAGATGAAAAATACATCTATATGTTATTCGAATATATCTGTGGAGGTGAGCTTTTCAGCCGTTTGAGAAAAGATGGTCGTTTCGCGAATGATGTGGCCCTTTTTTACGCCTGCGAAATCGCCCTTTCATTGCAATATTTACATCGAATGAACATCGTCTATCGTGATCTTAAGCCTGAGAACCTGCTCATTGATAAGGAAGGTCATATCAAGATCACTGATTTCGGCTTCGCGAAACAATTGACTAATGATCGGACCTATACTTTATGTGGCACTCCAGAATATCTAGCCCCAGAAATCATCAAAGGGTCGAAGGTGGGTTATGGGAAAAGTGTGGATTGGTGGGCTTTGGGTATCTTAATTTTCGAAATGCTTTCAGGGTACCCCCCCTTTTATGATAACGAGCCAATAGGCATATATAAGAAAATCGTGGCCGGCATCATAGAATTCCCAAGGTTCTTCGATGTTAAGGCCAAAGATGTGATACGCAAATTGTTGAATCCGGACTTGAATTATAGATTGGGCTGCGATAGTGTAATTTTCAAAAAAAAAAAAAAAAAAAAAAAAAAAAAAAAAAGAATGGAGAATCCGTCAAATTGCATAAATGGTTTAGAGGCGTCGATTGGGAATCCGTTTATAATAGAGACATCCCAGCTCCATGGACCCCGTTTTTGAAAAACGATGAGGACGTGTCTTGGTTCGAAAAATACCCTGACTCCAAGGAACCGCCCAAGACACTTGGAAAGGATCTGCAGCATTTGTTTGATGATTTTTAAGTTGTTTTTTAATTTTTTTTTATGTTTTACTTGGAAAAATTTAAACGAAATCATAAAAACTTTTGTATTCAAGGCTTTTAAGCAAAATTTATTAATAAGGAAGTTTAATCAAATGAAAATTAATAATATAAATAGCCTTAAATAAATGTAATTATTGTTCATCTTATTTTTTATTTTGTTAATAAAATATGGCTTTTTAATTTGAATTGTAAAAAACGACAAACTAAGAAAAATGGATATTTTTGTATTTTTCTAAAAATCTATGGCTCATGATGAGCAGAACAAAAAAATATGTAAAAAAAAAATACAAACAGACAAAAAATGATGTTTTGGATTAGAAATTATTGCTTTATTTCCCTATGAAATCTAAATAATCGAACCATTTGTTTTGTTTTAATTAGCAAATAAAGCCTAAATTTATAATTAATTTTTCGCAAATGCAACCTGCCGAACAAAACCCAGCATTAGACATGATCACAATCGAAGTCATTAAGGAAGACGAGCCAGATATATTGTTCACTTTTTTCATACCTCCTGAACAAACTCCATTGGTAACCACAAATCAGATTGCCGAAAAACTGACAAGTGCAGCCTATCGTCATTGTGTTCTTATTACCAAAGTTTATGCGTTTATGAATTATCTTTCTAAAATCGATCAGCACACAATTATGGCAAGCTCCACAATTCCGTTTAATAGGCCAGGCCACCAGCATCAGTTTATTGTTAAACGCATCGCCAAGTAAGAAAAGAAAAAACATTAATAAAACTTAAGATTATCTTCCAAAAAGCTCAGAAAGCGTAAGTCTGAATAAGATAGTCGAATAAAAATTCATTAATTTTAAGTTTCTTGTCTACCATGGATTTTATCTTTTCTTTAGTTCTATTTTTCTTAATGTAAATTAATTTAAAGAACAAATACATCATTAAAAATTTTATATTTTCCTTTTTCTTTAAAAAAATGAAAAAATTTCATCGATTATCACAAATCGAATGAATAAAATCTATAAAAATTTGTAAAAACTAAAGAAAATTGCAATTTTTTGCAATTTCATTGTTAAATTTTTTTTAACACTTATGAGATAATATTTTTTAAAAAAATGTTACGAATCAAGAGAAAAAAAAAAATATGCTTCTAATTAAGAAGAGTCTAATTAAAGATTTAATTTATATAAGAAAAAATAAGCATTTGAAAAATCCTTCTTTTAGTTAAATAACAAAAAAAACTTTTGGAGGTCTTATTTAACAAACCGCAATAAAATAAATTATAATTTTATTTCAAAACTTTGATTTCAAGCCCATTTTCACAATGCAACCTCAAAACCGAACCCGAACCCAAACCAAATTCAAGCGTAAAAGCTTCTAACCTTCCATTTTCTAACTCAACCCCATAGTAAAATCCGGCTTTAAGCCTGATGCTGGTATAATTTCTGCCATCACTTCCATGAAACAGAATCCCAAATTTTCAAGATTATTAGGCTTTTCTATGAATTGCCTGATGCCACATTTGACCCCTCCGAACCCGAGACATCGGGATAACGTGAATTACCTGATTTCTGGTAAAATTGGCCTTTAAAAGATTTTCTTTAATATGAAAGCTTTTTAGAGGGGGGACATACAAATATCATCCGAGCCTTGACTGATCATGTGAAAGATGATAATATCCTATTTGTAAGTCTTTTTCCCCCTAAATTAAAATACAGAAATCTATGATTTTATAGAACGCGACCCAATTGCTCATGAAAATCGTCGGAAGGGATAAATTCAAAGATGAAGAAATGGCTCGAATCATCGTCGATAGTGGCGCAGTGACTGCTTTGATGGGGGCCTTGAACGATCCATCAGAGAAAAGCAAACATACGATCAAGGTTTTTATTTTTTATTCATAAATTAAACCATTTTCCAATTTAGGCTATCATCGAACTTTTGAACATTTTGGGAGTCAACCCGAATTTAGCAAGCAAAATGATTGATCAAGGTGTGTTAGAAACCATGACAAAGACACTTACTAAGCTAAATCTCACAGAAAACGTGGTGAAAAACGGAATAGAAGCCCTCCAAAAAATAACGAGTGCCTAATTAATTTTCGCGCAAATCCCTTTCTAAATTCATTAAAAACAGGCCATCCGCAAGCAAAAACGGCTTTGATTTCAAGAAATATCATCAAGGATATCGTGGCCCTATTGGAAAAGAAGTCTTATAGTCCTGTGATAGTGCAATCAGGCCTGAAATTATTAGAAAGTATCAGCCGAACCAAGGAAGGAGTGGAATATCTGAAGAAAGATGGCCTCGGTATGAGAGCCATGGTGACTTTATTGGAGAAACATCCTGAAGAACGAGCTATCCTAAATATTGGCGCTAATATATTAGGAAAAATAGCTACAGTGGCTGATCTTGATCAGGCCTTGGCAACCTTGAAAAGCGGAGGTATTTACCTATAATTCTACTTAATCTTAAGCCAATTTTATTTCGCAGACCCTCATAAAGCACATATCAGCGCAGCAATCCTCTCATCATTGACTTTAGTCGATGATATGATGGAGGAAATCATTAAGAAAAACGTCGTTTTTGATATGATTGAAATCATAAAGAAATCCACGCAATCCAAGGTCCTTTCCTCAGAAGATCAACGATCCCTCATCAAACATTGTGCCATTGCGATAGGTCGAGTGGCTGAAGTAGATGCCAGACAAATCACTGATCTAATAGATAAGGGAGGTCTTGAGACTCTCAACGCAGCAATCGAGCTAAAAGACCCGGAAGTCATTGCTTCCTGTGTGAATACCCTCGCGAAGATCTCCCAAAATGATGAAGTTCTACCCAAATTAGCTAAGGCTGGTTGTATTAAGAAGGTCTTGAATGCCGCTAAAGAATTTATGAATGAAGGGAAAATATGTGAATCTACCATAAATCTCCTAGAAAATCTAGCCACTGATGATACTATCATAGAGGAGATCGCAGCATCCGGAGGTTTGGCCATCATCGTCTCCATGATGAAAAAGAACCCTGATGATAAGAAGATCGTCGAACAAGGAACCCGAACTTTAGGCCTTTTATCAATAAACGAGGCCAATGCCACTGAGATCATAGAGAATGGAATAGTGGAATTCCTCATAGATTCTACTAATAAGCATCCTGAATGGAGGAAATGCGCTTTTTATGCTGTGAATCTCATAGATGGGTTATCTGAAATGGAACAAGTGGTGCCAGTTCTTAAGAAAAACAATGGTCTTCAAGCTGTGATATCCATTTTAAGCGGGAAGAATTTTTCTGAGAAAAAAGAGGAAAATCCTAATGCCAATAATAATGAGGAGAAGAACTTTGAGGAGGAGGAAAAAGATGTGACCAATGAAGTGCTTAACCCCAAACAGGAGATTGAATTGAGAGATTCTGGCTTGGCTGTATTAGAGAAATTAGTTGGTCCTGAAGAGATTCTTTCCATGAAGAAATCGTTAGAAACCACTTTGGTGGAACTAAATAAAAGACCTGATGCGAAAAATGCCAATGAAATGGAAGCTAAAGTAGCCACTTTGAGCTATTTGGCTCAAGTTCCGGCACTCGGGGAACAGATCCTAAAGGATGATGTGACAGCACCTTTGATTGATTTTAGTAAAAAGGTCAATGGAATGAAGGAATTTGATGGTAAATCGGCTTTGGTTTCACAAATGGTGAATTTCTTCAATAATATGAGTTATTTGAACACCAGAGAAAGCACAAGGGAACTTTATCAGAAGAAAAAATTAGGCCAAAATTTCATAGCCTTTGTTAATGATGTCTTAGAGAAGAATTCAGAGCCCATGCAGGTGATTCAAGGCCTCAAAAGTCTCAAATCTTTCCTTAATCAGAAAACGGGAGATATAGCTAATGCAGCTAATAAACGTAATTCCAAGCGTTTATCTCTATTAGATGTGGCTGCTAGTCGAGAAAACAGCCAAATGATAGAGAAAATGCTTGATGGGATTATAGGCAATATGAAGAAATACCCTGATAACGAAGAACTTCAATTAAACGCCTTAGAGGTCTTTAATACTATGAGTCAATTAAGCCCGGAACTCAATTCCTCTATTGTTAAAATGGGCGGGTCTAGATATATTATAGGCAAATTAGAAGAAGATCTAACGAGCAAAAAAGTCGGGATCCAATGTTTGAAACTATTGAACAATTTAGCCAGTGCCAAAAAAGATGCTATTTTATTATTAAACAATCAAAAGGCTGGAGAAGCTATTATGAGCTTCCTAACCAATCAAAGGAACGATTCTCAATGCTCAGAAGCCGCTGCCCCAGGTTATTTATCCATTCTCTAATCTCTATTATTAAAAATCTTATAAAAAGTGTTGAAATTATTGGCTTCGGCTGAAAATTCTGAATTCACTAAGGAAATGGAAAAAGATATCCAGGAATTAGTCCAAACTATAGACCCAAATGTCAAAAATGCTACTTATGACCCAATAAACGCCTGTGAATCTCTAGAAATCCTCAATAATTTCGCCCTTCTCGAGAAAACCATTCCTTCTATATTAAAAAATGGAGCTATAGCCTCGATTTCTCATCTAATGACCCATGAATTGAAGGAAGATGAAAGTGTTTTGGCTGAAAAAGGGCTTTTAACTCTGAATGAAAGGCTTTTATACAGCGCTTTGGGAAATATCAATCAATTGATCAATAGTCCTCAGGCTTTGAAAAGCTCCGTTTTCGATGATATTGTGAAGAATGATATAGCTAAAAACCTCATTGATTGTTTAAAAGCCAGATCTAATAACGCAACTGTAGTGGAAAAAGCCTTGGAAGTCACTAATTCTTTGATAAACAATGATAAAACTAGAGATAATATGATAAAAGCCTTGATAAAAGGAGATATTGTTGATAATTTGACTGATTTCGTGGAGAAATTCAATGAAAGCCCGGAAATCACACATTTCGCGAATAACCTCTTATTTAACCTAACAAAGGCCTCACCTGAGATCGCGACGAAGCTCTCAAAACAAAATTTCGTGCGAAATTTAATAAAAGAAACGAAAAATAACCTGAAAGATTCAAATAATAATGAGGAAAGTCTACGCCTGACAAAACAAAATCTGCAATGTTTATCAGTTCTGGCTGAAATCGGGCAAACGGCTGAAAAGCTCATAAGCGAAGGAGGGGTTGAATTTTCGAGTCTTATCTTGAAGAAGGAAAACCAATTGAGTCCTTTGATTCCCGATGAAGAAGTATATTATCAATTGAATTTAGCTTCTGAGGAACAAGAACTCGAGAAGAAGCTCGCAGCTGTGAAAGAAGGTGCCTTGCAAGAAAACTATGAGGAGGATGAGAAATCCATTAGTTATTATGCAGCCAAATTGCTTAATCAACAAATTAAAGATCCTAAAATGGCTGGCAAACTATTAAATGAAGATTCGATAAGAGAAGTCTTAAATGCCATACAAATCAACCCCGGAGATCGAGATTTGGCAATGACGGCTTTGAATCTGCTGAACAAAGCCAGTCAAAACGAGAAATTGGCGAAAATCATCCAGAATAACAATGGAATCAATGCCGTTTTTACTGTGATAAATCAAAGACCCACCGACATGGAGTTGATAGAACTTTCTGGTGAGGTTTTGAATAACCTTGGATGTGATCAAACCATCGAGAAAGTCAAGGCGAATGTTGCGAAGATCGGCTCAAATCTGAAAAATACTGAGAAAGAGCTTAATGAATTAGTGAAATCCAATGTTTATTTAGCTAATTTACTAGCTATGCCTCCAGTAGAAAATGAAGCTACAGTTTTAGAGAGTAACAAGGCAGTGATTAAGGCCATTGAGAAAACACTGCTCGTTTCTTTAGAAAACCCAGAATTATTGGCTTCAAACCTTTTATTAATCTCAAGATTAGCCAACCAAGGCGAGGGCACTAAGGAATTGATCAGAGAATCCAGTATCCCGAAGATCATCCTTAAGGAAATCGTGCCTAATAGCGATATAATGAAGCCAGAACATGGCAAGATTTCAGAATTGGCTTTAAATTCATTAGAATCAATGGTCGGTGGCTCTGAGGAATACATCAAGATGTTGGATCCAAAAAAGGGGAAGACTGTAGAGGTCTTGACAAAGGAGGAGAAATTGAAGAATTTGGGCAATGGACTCAGCGAATTGTTGATGGCGAATGACGCGGATTTATTAGAGGAGGTATTGAACATCGCTGAATTGAAAGGGACTAATTCAGATAAGCCGCATTCGATAAAGACTATTGAAAAAGCAGCCAATTTCATGGCAAAACTCTGCGAAAATGACCCTTCATTGGCAGCGGCCTTATTGAATAAAGGCGGGGTTTCCAAGCTAAAGTCTTTATATGAAGATATAGCGAAAAGAAACGTCCAGGGGAATATTAAAGAAAGTCCTATAAAGAAAGTTGGGAAGCTTTTAGCCGCTTTAAGTAAGACCCCAGCCGGATTTCAGGCAATTGTTAAGGAAACTGGCATATTAGAACAATTAATTGATGATTTGAATGCAGCGAAAATCAATCAGGATATGGATAAAGACCTGGATTCATTGAAGACATTGGATGAAGGGTTGAAAACATTAGAAAAATTGTTGGATAACGATTTCGATAAATCGGAATTCATTGAATTAAAGGTCCCTGAATGCGTGACTGGATTGATTCAAAGATTCAATCAATTGCCTGTCAATTATATCCAAGAACATGAAAATATAGGTGAAAGTCTCAATAATCTCTCGAAAGTGCTAAATAAATTGGCTAAAGACCCTGCTTTATCAAGGATATTAGCCAAAGCTGATGGTGCGAATACTCTAATGGATTGTCTCGATAAATCCAAGGAATTATCTAAAGAAGATCTTGGCTTAAAAGATCCTGCCAATAAGCCAAATAACAAGGAAGATATAATAGGCAGTGAAGCTTTGAATGATCGAATTATTGAAAATACATTGGAAGCCGTGCTTGAGTTTTCTAATAACGCGAAAAACGCTGAAAAACTCGAATTTCTTCATGAAAACAAACGATTACAAGGCGATTTGAAGGATATCATGACCAATAAAGCCCAAAACCCAGTAATCGTGACTTCTGGGCTGAAAATAATCGAAAATTGCCTGAAAACCTCTAATCCAGAACAATTGAAACTCGCGAATAAAGATCTCAAAGAATTAAGCGAATTCTCAGCCAAAATGGTCTCTCAATTCCCCAAAATACCATTAATCGCAAGTCTAGCCAAAAATATCTCGACTATAGCGAAAAGTCTAGATGCTGAAAGCCTGAAATTAGAACAAAAAGCAGTCGCTAAAGGCGAAATAACGAAAATAGCAGATGATATGATATTTGAAGCGAAGAAACAAGTGGCTGAACAGGCAAAAATTGAGAATTTGATGCTAGAAACGAAGAAACTCGAGATACAACCAAATAAAATCGAAGAAATTTCAAGCAACATCGAAGAAATCGTGCCCATTGAGAAAAAGATCATCACTGTGGCCAATAGTTCGGAATTAATGACGAAATTGGATCTCGTGGCTGATTCTTTAGAGGATTTCCTGAATAAAACCACGAAAAGCAGTAAAATGGAAGAAGAAGATATGGGCAAATTGGTCTTGGCTATAGGGAATTTCGCTGGTGGGGGCAAAACTGCTCAATTACATAATATGGGGGTCACTGATGGGCTGATTGGCTTGATTTCGAGTGCCAATGTGAGTGAGAATTTGAAATCGGAGGCATTGGATTCGTTGAATAAATTAACGAAAGATCAGAAGTTGGTGGAGAAAATGGCAGAAAGCGACAAGTTGGCGAGTACAATAGCAAAGGGATTGTTTGAGCACTCGAAGAAGAAGCTAAATCAGTTGCAGAAAGGGATGGTGAATAATGCGTTGGAGGCTGCGGGGAATCTAGCGAATAACGAAACTACATTGAAACAATTCAAAAATGAAGGCGGGATCAAAGCGATCATCGAGATGATGAAGAATAACAAGGAGAACCCTGAAATTCTATCAAAATGCGCTGATTCCTTAACCAGACTGGCCGTTAATGATGACATAGTGAAGGAGATCATCGATTTGGGTGGTTTAGAGCTAGTTGAGGAATTATATAAGAAATACCCTGATTTATTAGAGTTTTTGCGTGCTTTTGCGGGTCTAGTGGCTAAATTGGCTGTGAATGAACAGGCTAAGAACAAATTAGGCTCAGGCTTAGTTATTACTATTATAGTCGAAGGAGTTAAAATGTTTATGGATGATCTGATATTAGGCCTAAATTCATGTTTGGCTCTTGGTAATTTGAGTTACGCACATTCAAAGAATAGTGAGGCTGTGATCAAGACTGAATTTATCACTTATACGCATAATTATGTGAAGAAAATGATGAAAGAAGCTCAACTTATGGCAAATGTCGGTTCGTTTTTCAACAGTCTTGCGTTCAAAAACAGTCCCAACAAGAAGGAATTAGGTAAAAAAGGAGTGATGGATGATTTACAGAAGGTCTTCGAAGCTTATACTAGTGAACGAGATTTGAAATTGGACACTTTGAAGCAATGTTTTAAGTAAATTTTATTGATATATTTTTTAATAAATCATATAAAATATAGAGCGATTGGTAATATTTCATTGTTTTTGGAAAACGCTTCCAAGATCATCAGAGCTGGATTCGTGCAATCCGCCTGTAGTTTCATAAGATCTAACATAAATGTTACTGAACTTGTGAAATTCGCATTGGACATCTTTGCCAATATGGCCTCCTTCCCTGAGGAAATCAATGACATCAACCTTCAGGGCATGATCACCCAAGGGGCAATTGAAACAATTTTGAAGTAAATTTTAATTTTTCTAATAGTTTTCTTAGTAATTTTTAGTTGCATTCAAGAAAACAGCCTAAATTCAGATGTGCTGAATTCTGCGATCAATGCACTCGATTATCTTTGCATGAATAAATCCATTAGACTCATAGTAGCTGAAAAAGATGGTGTGGCAATTGTTGTGAAGATCCTCAAATCGCAAGATTGGAACCAGAACCTCGTGATAAAATGCCTCAGAATCCTATCAAATCTAGCCAGTGCCAAGGAAAATGTCGAGGTTTTGATCAATAATAAAGTACATAACACCATTGTCGACATCATGACAGTGCAAAAGAAGGAAGAAAATATCATTTTCCAATGTTTCAAATTGAGTGCGAAGCTGGCGATCGATAAGCCTTTTTGCAAAATAGTGTATCAGAGCGGATTTGTGCATTCCGCATATGAGGTCTTAGATGAATTACAATTGAAGTTTTTATTTTCTTCTCAATAATATATTAAAATATATATAAAAAGTACTGAGTCTGTGTTGGAATTATTGGGCATTTTAGGCACTTTGGCCAAGTTCTGCGATGAGGCCTCACAGGCGATTTGTCAGAAAGGCTCTGCGTCTTTAATTCAGACTATCAACACAAAGATAGTTGATGTGAAATTGATGAAGAAAGCCGCGGTTTCTTAATAATTTTATGAACAAAATGGTTAAGATCTAAATTAATTAAATAAAGGCTTTAATGGAATATTTGCTTTATTTGCAAAGAAACGCAGATTTAATTACTCAGAATAGAGGTATTGAGGCTTTGAACCTCTTATTGGATAAACATACAAAAGATGATGATATAGACTTAGCGGTTTTTTATAAATTTTGCCAAAAATTGCTAATTTATTTATATTAGAGCTTCAAATCATTATCCAGTATAGCTTTGGCCAGTGAGGACTATAGAAAGATGTGTCTTGAGCAGAAATGCATTGATTTCATCAAGAAAATCATTGAACATCCGGTGACCAAAGAAGGAGTGGTCACTGAAGGAAAATTGACTATCAATACTATATTGGCTTCAAAAGTGGAAATCCCCCCTGAAGAAGAACTGAATCTGAAGAAATTTGATAGTAAAGTCACTAAAGAGATCAAGAATTTCCTAGTCGGAGGCAAAATATGCCGCTTGTAAGAGAGAATTTTACTAATAAATTAAGTTAATTTCTCCTTGAAAAGGTATAAAAAAGATGGAAGCAGCAAGGAAATGCATATCTTCATGACCCCCGACCTCAAGGAACTGATGGCCAAAAGACCCAAAAACCAAGGCATCAAACAACAATGGAGACTGCCCATCCATCAAATCAGAGAAACGATTTTCGAATATAAAGACAAGAACAAATATAGTCAAAGTGTTTTTGCAAAATCCGGTGGATTATTCAAGAAAAGTAATGAAAAAATCGATTTTTTCTATAAAAATTAATGGTTTTTCTAAATGATTTTTAGAGGCTGAACAGGAATTATGCTTTAGTTTAATTGGGCCGGTTTCATTGGAGGGTCAAAGAGTCCTACATATTGAATCAGCTAATCTAATTGAAAAGAAGAAATGGGTCGAAGCCATTGCTGCAGTGTTGGAGGATTATAAGAAACAATCGAAACATAAGAACTAACTTTAAAATTAGAAATGAATTTATTGGAAAAAATTATTTAAAAAAAAACATTTTAATTTTTTTTTTTTTAATAAAATAAATTCCCTCAATTTTTAGCTAAAAATTGCCGCCTTTTCAAAAAAAATTATTGTTGTTTAGGATAATTTTTTAAATTCCTGCTAAAAATGCTTTCCAAACCCTTCAGCGTGATCCTGGCTCTTTCCAAAAACCATGGGATCGGCCTAAACGGTACCTCCCCCCCCTCCCAAATTTAACTCACTATTTCTCTATTAGGTGAACTTCCTTGGAACCTTCGCAAGGACCTTCAGAACCTCAAGAAGATTACCACCAACCCACGTCTTTTCAAACCCTCAGCCCAAAGCAAGAAAAATGTCGTTATAATGGGCCGCAAGACCTATGAGTCTCTGCCCAGTAAAGTACGTCCCATGCCCGATAGAATCAATATAGTGCTTTCTCATGACAAAACTGCTTCTTTTCCTGCAGATAAGAACCTACATATATGTAATTCCTTGAACGCTTCATTGCAATTTATCGAACAGGAACTCGCGAATCAAGCTGAAGAAGTCTATGTGCTGGGTGGAGCCAGAGTGTTTGAAGAAGCCATGGCACATAATCTCTGCCAACAGGTGCTTCTGACTCGCATAGGCCTCGACTTTAAGTGCGACACCTTCGTTTCGAAAGATATTTTGAAACCCTATAGACACATTGAGACCTCGAAAACCCACATAGAGGGAGATATTCCTTTTACTTTCAATAGATACTTCAACCCTAATGTCAAAAGTCTAAATCCCAACATTCTAACCACACGACTCTATGAGAAACATGAGGAATTTCAATACCTTGATCTAGTGAATCAAGTGATCCATTCGCAAAGTGAAAGAACTGACAGGACCAAAACTGGGACATTATCTTTATTCGGCAGCATGATGCGATTTAATCTGGAAAACGGGTTCCCTTTGCTCACTACCAAAGATGTGTTCTGGAGGGGGGTAGTTGAGGAGTTATTATGGTTCATCAGAGGAGAAACCAATGGCAAGACTCTCATTGAGAAAAATATTAAGATCTGGGAAGGCAATGGCTCACGTGAGTTCTTAGATTCGTTAGGCCTCAAAGATAGAGAAGTAGGGGATCTAGGACCCATATATGGGTTCCAATGGAGACATTTCGGGGCGGATTATAAGGATATGTATCAAAGATATGAGGATAAGGGCGTTGATCAGCTGAGGAATGTGATAGATTTGATTAAGAAAGAACCTGAAAGCAGGAGGATTGTGTTGTCTGCGTGGAACCCAATGGATATAGCAAAAATGGCATTGCCGCCTTGCCATGTCATGTCACAGTTTTATGTTAAAGATGGAAAATTGAGCTGTATGATGTTCCAGAGATCTGCTGATATGGGATTGGGTGTCCCTTTTAATATTGCTAGCTATTCATTGTTGACTTGCATTTTGGCTGAGGTTTTTTTTAAAGATCTTTTCATAGATTTTTATGATTTTTTTCATATTTTATCATTTTTTTAGCATTTTTTTTCAATTTTATCATTTTTTATCATTTTTTATCATTTCTTTAACATTTTTTATCATTTTTTATCATTTTTATGAATTTTTATCTTTTTTATATGATTTATTTATGGATCTTTGTGATTTTTAGTTGCAAAGATTTTTAAAGGCTTTTTAAGATTTTTCTATAATTTTTACATTTGTTTTATCTAAATTTGTAATTTTGAATGATTAGTTTTGCGGCTTAAAGAGAGGGGAATTCATTCATGTGCTCGGAGACGTTCATGTGTATAAGAATCATGTTGAGCAGTTGAGAGAACAAGTCGAAAGAGTCCCGAACCCATTTCCCATTCTGAAGATTAAGAACAGGAGAGAAAAAATTGAAGATTTCCAATTTGATGATTTTGAATTGGTAGGGTATTGTCCTCAAGGGAAATTGAAGATGAAAATGGCAGTTTAACTATTATTTGTGAAGTT
>Ga0302186_10001673_pt1 | contig 18011 bp, 17 predicted proteins | sample II_Bog_E1_2_FD_198782 | JGI IMG/M metagenome (GOLD analysis project Ga0302186, IMG submission 198782) | Peat permafrost microbial communities from Stordalen Mire near Abisko, Sweden - II_Bog_E1_1 | ecosystem: Environmental > Terrestrial > Soil > Wetlands > Peat | place: Sweden: Abisko...
CAAAATATGAATAAGATGAGTCCAGGCGAAAGAAGTCAAATAGATGAAGATGTTCAGATTTTTTGAAAAAAGCTTTTCCTCCTCCCAAAAATTTCAAACACTTATCTTGCAGAAAGTAGAGCCATTTTTTTTATTAATAAAAACTAAAACAAATAACAAGTATAGGAACACAAAGAACCTGAAGTTGCTAGCTACAACCCTTCAATTAATGAAGATTCTTCATCAAAAAAAGAGCCTCACGAGTGAAGACATAAAATTAATATTAAATAAATAAAAATATTTTTTTTTTTTTCAATCACCACAATATGAATTCGAGAAAAAAAGAATATGAGTAATTTGAAACGATAGTAAATTTTTTAATTTAAATTCATGAATTTTTGAAAACGTACCCCATATAATTAAAATCTCTCCTTTTATTTTTTCCTAAGCTCATGATCCAAATGATAAAACAATTGTGGCATTTTGTTATATTGAAACGCCTTTTGAAATAATCCTCTGGCTTCATCGCAACTCGTCACCTGTTCTTTCAAGAACTTATTCAAGAACTCCATCGTGGCAAAATCATTTTCTTCCTTCGAAATGCCTGCCAATTCATTCAAACTCTCGAAATTCGCATCTTCTCTATTGGAATAGAATATGAAAAGTTCAATAGGTTGTTTAAAATCCATTTCATGGGTTGCTACTTTTAAAGGCAAAACCAAAGGCAAATGGTTTCTTTTCAATAAATAATCAACGATTTCCTTGCCATGTTGATACTCGGTGCTAGATTCCTTAGAGAAATAAGCTGCGAAACCTGGGAAATTGTTATGTGCGAACCAATTAGAACAGTAGAAATAAGAATTCGAGGCTGCGAATTCTTTTTCGCATTGTTTCAAAAGAGCTTCTAGTAATTTTTTTGTCAGTTCTGGCATTTCGAATTTTTTATTTTAATAATTAAAAAGATTGTGTTTTTGAAATTTGAATTAAATTTCGTTTTATTGTGATTTTTTAAGTTTCTTTGTGTTTTTCCTCGCTTTTTTTCTCATTTCTTCTATTTTCTTCTCTTCATCGCTTCTATTCTCCATTTCGATCTGGGCCTTCCTATCCCCCAATCGCCATAACAAGATATCTTCTCTAAAACATGAATCTGATGGCAAAGGAAATCTTTCCTTTTCGACCTCAAAGACTTTATAATCCTCGAAATCCCAAAATTTTTTCTCATCAATGCGAATATATTTATGCCAAACACCTTCAACTTTTGCTAATTCATTCACAATAAACTCCTGTTTCGTGGTAATACCAATGAAATTCAAAGAGTCTTTATTAAAAATAGCATGGAATTCTGGCTTTATTTGATAAATTGACCCAGAAAAACTATCTTGACTCCTGCCTTGCTTGGAAAATAACCCTCCAATCAGAGATTTCTTATCAGGATTAAAAGCGATTTCTGCGAAAAGATGGTTTTCCTGTGAAATAAAACACATTTTCCCCTCAAAATTAAAAATCCTCTTGCCGAAAGCTGTCCCTGAAATCGTGATAAAAGGCTGAAAAACCTGGATTTTCTCTTTAAAATCTGAGAAAAAGACAGTGCATTTTCCTTGGTTTCGACATAGGCAGCTATTCGGGTTCAAATTCGCAATAGTTTCATAATATCCACTTAAATTAAAGCCATCTCCATACATTTGAAATAAAGAAGTCGAGGGGTCTGATTTAATCTGCTCGAAATATATAGGACAACCATCAATTATTGCCTGATGAGTTTCTCCAATCCCAGAATTAAAAGGCTTTTTCTGCATAACCCCCAAATGAAGACTAGCAATAAAGCCCGAAATCGTCAATTTGAACCTTTCCAAAGAATCTAAGGTTTTCCCTGCTTTTTCTAGATAAAATGGCAGTAAACATAAGCCTTTAGCATTTAATTCGAGTTCTGATAAAGGCTCATAAAGATCGATTGGAAAGGATATCGAAGATATTGGTTTCCCCTGTAAGATACTTGATCCTAGACGCTTTAAAAGATAAGAAAGCATGTTTTTCTGGGTTTGGAGGACTTTTTTATTAATGAAAATCAGACCTTCACCTGTAGGAGATATTAACCAATCTTTTTTCAGGATAAAATGGCCTTCTTCTATAGAATTCTCAATAAATTTCGAAAATTGCTGTTTGGTATAATTTAAAGGCTTTAGATTTTGTAGAGATTTTTGCAGAAAAGATTTGGAATGAATTTCCTCAAGTAAAGTCTGGAATTTCAAATAAATGTTAGGATGGCGTTTTTCAGGACTTGGCTCAGGGTTTAAAACGGCATCATAGGAATGATAACGTTCGATTTTCAATTCAGTTTCTTTTTCAAGAAATCGGTTCTTTCTGAATAATTCATCTTCATCTTTTGTTTCAATGGGATTTATAACAAATAAAGGCTTTTTTCTTGCTCCTTCATGCTTTTTCTCTTCCTCGATCAATAAATTAAAATCAGCTTTTTGAGTATTATTGGGTTTTTCAATGAAATTCAAAGACTTTTCATTAATTTCAATAGGTTTTTCTTTAATTTCTATAGGGTTTTCTTTGTTTTCTTCTAAGCTTTTGGCATTAATTTCTAATTGATTAGAATTGGAGTTCTTCCTCTTTAATTCTATTAATAAGTCTTTTACAGAAGTCAGGCTTTCTGTCTTGAGTTCCAAAATAAGCGAAGGATTCTTTTCAAGCTCAGACTTTAAATTATAAAAGTCTCTTAAATAACCCATCGTCAAATCCTTATTCTGACTATTGGATAAATATCCACCTTGATCCATAGCTATCGAAATCACAATTCTCTCTTTCGTGATATAAATTAAAGAGAATTTCAAATCTCCTCTGACTTTTTTCTTTAGAAATTTAGAAAATGTTTCGTTATATTTCACAGATTTCGATATTATCAGGAATTCGCCTTCTTCAGTTCTCACAAAAGAAGTCATAAAGACGAATTCTCGTGGCAAATAAAAAAGCCCGTATTTTTTATAGATTTCATAGAAAATCGAGGTTTCTGGTGAAATTATATTGAGAATCTTGACTTTTATGAGATTTTTATGCAAAAACCGGAGTTTTTCTGGCTGGAGGAAAAATCTGCAGATGTTTTCTTGAGAGAAATTGGAGGTTTTCTCTATAATTATCTTGAAATTATAAGGGTCCTTTTTGTTTTGGAATATAAAGACTTCGTTTTCATTTTCCAACAAATCAAATTCTAATGTTTCTGTTAGATTTTGTCTTCTGAGATCGTTTATTAATGTTTTCAGGAAATCCGGGATTTTCTCTTGATTTTCCTTTGAAATCAATAAGGAATTATTCTTATTCGAACTAATTTCATTCTCATTTTCCTTGATTTTCATTAGAAAATCATTAGTATTTTCATTCAAATTCAATTCCTTTTTAGAGAAATCCTCTATAATCATGGCTTTCTCTAATTCCTCAGGATTTTTCATAGTAAAACTCTTGAAATTCCGTTTTGGTTCTTTATTTTCTATAGTTTCGAGATTATTCTCACTAAAATTCAATGAAACCAATCTTTTAGGCTTCGGAGAATTCGAATTCCTTGAATTTCTCACACTTTTCACCATAGTTTTACTATGTCTCAAGCCTCTTTCTTTGAAATTCTGTTCCACAGTGCGAAAAAGCCCTGAATAATCAATGTTATTGATAGTTAATTTGATATTTTCATAGAAATCCTTGATTTTCTCAATATTTTCCCCAAAAAGCAAAAAACTCCTATTTTTCGCCTTAAAATCAAAGGAATCAATAGAAAAACCGAAGAATTTCTCGTTTTGGATCTTTCCAATCCATCGTAAAGCGAAATTATTAAGTCCCAATTCATAATCAAGCGAATTTTCAGTGAAAACTCTTAATTTTTGATGAGCGAAATTCAAATAAAACCTGCATTTTCTTCCAGAACTCGAACTTTGAGGCTTCAAATAAAACTCCCGGGTTATTTCGACCATTTTCACATCTATGGCAATATCAGGAAACAATCTTTTGATCTCTAAAATCAAGAGAAAAGCTATGAAATCAAAAGGGAGGGTTTCAAGGATTTTCATGAGATTTCCATCGAAAAAAGCGAGATTTTTGTCATTTTTATCTCTTGATAAATATTGGGAAACCTGAGAAAATGATTCATATAATAAAGGAGGAAAAAGGTCTTTATGTTTTATAAGGAATTGAGAGGCTTGATGGAATTCAGTTGATTGCATTCTTTCTATAAATTTAACGAGGAATTTTAAGGCTTTTTATTAGGCGATTTTTAATGCTTTTTATTAGAAATAGTTTCTTTTCTTAAAATTATAAAAGCATTCAAATAAAATCAAAACACTTCTATTATAATTTCAAGCTTCTTCAGGCTTTTTTACTTAACAAATAACATCAATTAATCACAAAGCTTTTAATCAGTTTCTTCTAAATTCGAAATTTCGTCTAAATTGTCCAATATCTCGAAACTATCGTTACTCATAGGTTCTTCTGAAGGGATCGAAAGATTAGAAACATCTGGTGAATTCCACGATTTTCTGGTTTTTCCTGAGATATTTCTAGGGGATTTCAATATAACAACCATACTATCTTCTAATTTAAAGATCGGAGTTTGAGGAATATGGATTTTTTCTTCGTTAACCATATATTTCACTTTAATAATCTTGAACAAATGGAAGAAATTCGATTTTTTATCGATTTCCTTTGATTTTCTAATGTTTCCGCTTCGATTTTGTAAGAATTTGTCCAGAAAAGCCTTCCAATTTATAAACTCCTGATCTTCGACCTCGAAATTGAAGCTTTTCATCAGGAATTTCATATTCATGAGTAATAAAATCAGGAATTTCTCTGAATTCGTGAAGTTTTTCCTCATTGCGATGTTTCTCATTAGGAAAAACTCTTTATTTTGCATATAATTGCCTATTTTCACATTATCCATTTGTAAAATCATGACCAATGGAGTTAAAATCCCATATAAATTCGCGAAATAATAGACGATTTTCGCTAATTGATTCAAGGCGAAAGTCATGATTCCACCATAGATTTCATTCAAACTAGAGAAATTCTTCGCGAAGGTGATTTTCTCGAATTTCTCTTCATTATCAGAATCGATACAAGCATCTGAAATGTCTTCTTCTTCAATAGGTGAGAAATCGCCTTCTTTTTCAAAACGCAATTCCTTATATATCGTCCAATGTGGATATATAGTGTTCATTTCTAATATCGAATTGTAATATTTCAGCTTTTTGGCTCTCATTTTCGAAAGTTTTTCCTTTAATTTATTCAATTTGTCTTGCGTTTTCTTTAAATTCTCATGATTTTTCATGATTTCCTGCGATAATTTCGATTTCAAAGCTGCTAATTTCTTTGCATTAGAAAGTTTCTCCAATTTTTTAGAATAAAGAGTCTTGAGTTTTTCCTCCTGAATAGCTTTGAAATCCTTTATTTGTAAACGGACGTTTTTGAAATGCCTATCTTCTAATGTTCTTTGTTTGAGTTCCTGAGAATCTAAATAATATTGCAGAGTTTTAGCGACTTTGTTTTCGAGCGTGTTTTTCAACATTTCTAATTTAGGTCGTAATTTGAAGATTTCAGGAGGAACTTTCGGGAATCCACAAACCTTGCAATAAAGCTTCTCCTTTTTTTTACGACATTCTGAGCATTTCATAAACGCAAATTAAAGTGTTTTCTTCAATTTTTAAAGTATTTTAAAATTCTTTGAAAAAAAAATTCGGTGAAAAAAAATTCATTTTGTGACTAAATTATTGAAAAAAAGCTTTTAATATATTGATTTTTTATTAGAAAATCTCAAAAAAGCTAAATTTTTTTTTTTTTTTTCTTAGGTAAAAACATTAATTTTAGTTTTAAAAAACAAGCAATAAATTCTTAATTTTCTTTTAAAAAAAGCTTAACATTTTCATTTTTTTATTAGAAAAACTCCTCATTTCGTTGAAAAGCACGATTCTCTCAAAGCAGTTTTTTGATTGACAGCCGACATTGGTTGATGTCCTGCATAACCTGGTATTCTAGTATGGCTATTTCCATTAAAAACGCGATGAAAAATCAATAAAAATCAAAGAAAAATCTCACTAATTCTCTAAAATATTCTGTTTTAAAAACGTTGTTCTGGTATTTTGGCCGATTCCCTGTTCATAAGCCTTTGTATGAGTTTTGGCTCTGGGTATGAACCCTGTATATCCAGGAATATGATCTGTGACTTGTGAGGTTCCCATTCTTTATAGAATAAAAAAACTCGATAAAAACCTTCAATTTTTCTAATAAAACTTCATAGGATCTTCAATTCTCGGTTGTTTCATTGAACTCGCATCTAATTTATCAGTGGGTTTGGTTCCCCTAACGCCTAAAATGGTTCCATATTCAGTGGGTCCCACTCGACTTTTTAAGAAAGAAATCTTTAAGAATTTTCAGAAATTTCCTATAATTTTTACCTATCAACTGTATATGGTGGCTTATGTAAACTCCATAACGGTTTAGATGATTTCGCTAAGGAATAAGGATCTACGATCCCTGAATCATAAGTCGTTTCCCAATGTTCAGTGCCTGTTTGTAACAACATCTTTTCCTTTAAATTTAGGCTCATATTTCGTGGATCTTGTTGGAATTTCACATTATCGTTAGGAGGTTCCTTTGTTGTCTCGAAAAAGACATCTGGAGATCGAACTCTGATGTTTTTATTATAATCCTTGGGATCAATGGTTTCAAGGAATTGAGTGTTATAATTCGTGTTCAAACGCTTATAATTGTCATAGAAGTTCATATGATCGCTGCTTCGGGTGGCTTTTCAATGGTTTTATAATGGTTTTTAAAAAAATTTTATACTTTTCTCCCATACTTGATTAGAATCTAAAGTCTTTTTCCCTGGCTTCAAATGAGGATATGGCAGGATTCCATAGGATTGGAAACCCGTATAACCTGTGACTTTCGGTAGCATTGGAATGAAGGGTTTTTTGGGGTTTTTTTATAATTATTAAAGAATTTTAAGTTGTATTTTTAAATAAAAATTCGATAAAAAATTAGATTTTCGACTGTTCAATAGACTCGAAAAGCAAAATATATCCCCAAAACACCGATTTCATTATCCCATATCCCATTGGTATTCCTATGAAATCCTGTTCATTATTATTCTTGTTATTATTCTTATATGAATAAACATGTGTATAGATAGTTCTGCTATATCCCCAGGCTAAAGCCAAAAATAAGATCTCGATCCCTATTGTATGAGGGAAATATTCTCTTAATAAGAAATTCCCATAAATATTTAAGAAAAACATTAGAAAAGCTATGAATAAATATTTGCAAATATTCAATAAAGCTCGCCTTTTGCGTCCTTTATGTACATAATCTGAAATCCCATTTCTGGTCTCTTTTTTATCTAAAGAAACGTCGATTATCTCTTCATTTTCCTTATAAATCTTCGAAACGAGGTAATTTCCCAATCCGGCCATGAAAATATGGATCGTTGCCACAAAAACAGAGATTATATAGAAGAAATAATAATATAAATGCAGGAAAGAATCAAATGCCTGGGTTGAAATCTTCGCATAGCGGTTTTCCTCCCATTTGATTAGGGAAAGCAAACCCTCATCGAAAAGGAAAACCATCAAATAAAAGAAAAGCATGAAGAAATAATATAAGGGGAAAAATATCAACAGGAACTCTATCAAATAAAAGGAACTGCCAATAAATTTGGCTATGGTTTCCACCAATTTTTTCATTAAAACTTTCGAGGGAAAGATTTTTTAATATTCTCGAATTTATGAGAAAAAATATTTTCTAGGAAATTTTTCGTTTTGAGGAAATTTTTTGTTTTGCAAAAAATGGAATTTTCAAATAAAATTAAATTAAGTTGAAGAAAAAAAATAGAAAAATTAAAAAACCAATCGATTCTTTTAAAAAAGACAATCTCCTCAAAAAAATTAAGCCATCTTCCTTTTTTTTCCTTCAAAAAATCTTTTAAGTAAATACTGAAAACAATGCATTTTTTTAATTTTTCTCGTTTATAAAAAAACCACGTGTTATGTGCTTTTTTTAAATAAAATTTTAAAAAAACTCTTCTTTAATTTCTGTTAATTTTATTTATTCTTATTTCTTATTAAAAGGAGGATTCATAATTTCATATGAGTCCTTCCTTCATTAAATTATTTCGGCTTCATTTATAAATCACATTTTCTATTATAGGCGTCAAAATCGTGGGCTTAAATCCATTTTTCTTCATTCCGAATAAAACTTTATTCATGCCTTTAGAACAACAACATTTCTTTTCCAAGCATTTGCGTTTGGCATATTTCTCATGAATATCCAAAAAGCTAATTTCCGGCTTTTTATTGGATTTTGAGAATTTCAACATAAATTCTTCATTCAAAATTAGACTTCCGCATTTCGCAATGAAATCATGGTTTAACTGTTGGAAATCAGATAGTTTTATTAATGTAGAAGGCAAAAAGCTTGATTTATTCAGGATTTTCTTCAGAATTAAAGGATTGGTCTTGACTTGAGGCATTTCCAATAGAGGAGTTTTGGCCTCCTGAGGTAAGGATTTAAAGAATTCTGGCTTTTCTTTTGAAATCTCTGTTTTTTTCTCTTTGATTTGATTGATTTTCTCATTCAAAATCGAGAAATTCTTGAGAATTTTCTTCCTTTTGGCGATAATGGGTTCTTGGATATTCAAGGCTAGATGATTTTTGGAGGCTTCTAGTAAAGGATTATAAAGTCCTTTTCGTACATTTCTAATGTTTTTGCTTTTATTTTTCTTGGAATGGAAGAGCGAAAAGTCTAGAAACACTAGTTTTTTAAAGAAGCATAGGACTTGTAGGATATAAAGGACGACTTCTGATTTAATAAGCGAAAAGCTGGTGAATAGCAAGGAAAGCATATTGATGAAATTAAAGGGGAACTGATAATTTATTGAATAAATAAGATTTTTTAAATTTTTTTTATTAATTTTCTCAGGAAAATGTTTATATTTTATTAACATCGATGACCTTTGATTCAGAAATAGGCGATCCATTCCTTCCTTTGAGAAAGTCTATAGTATCTTTCAAAATCCCCATTGATCGTTCAGTGTTTTTTTTCTGGCTTTCTATTAATTCTAGGTTCTTATTATATTCCTCATCTAAGACCTTATTTCTTTCCTCAGTCTTTTTAGAAGGCGTATATATGATTTTTATTGAGCTTTTTCCTAAAGAGCCTGGAGTCACTCTATGGATTTTCTCATATAAAGAGGGCTTTTCTGGGGTTTTATAAGTGGAAGTTGTTTCGAATCGAGGACTATCAATGTTGAATTTGTGTTCAGGGGATTTTTGAACAGAAAGGAAAGGGTTGAAGCTTTGTGGTTGTGACTTTTTAATAGATTCCATGGGTTCTTGGATGAGAGAATTAGCAAAAATGAAGATTTTATCAGCATTTCCTTTAAGTTTTGTTATGGCTATGTTGAGTTCTACTAAGGAAATCCTGGCTTCTTCTTTCTCTATCAGCATAGCCTGAATTAGATCTATAAGGTCTTTGGAGTATTTGGAAGAAAGTCTCAATAATGTTGATTGGATCTCAGCGAAATTATGAGAAAAAGGGTTATTTATGGTATAAAGTCTTGGGTTTTCTAATGTTAAACATGATAAAATCGTAATTCCCAAAGCGAAAATATCGTCTTTTTCAGGATTCGGAGTGAAATAATTTTGGCTCATTCTCATCAGAAGTGTAGGCGAAACGAAAGCCTTGAATTCATTATCAGTATTTTTATTGCAAAAATTGAAAAACCAATAAGAATCACCAAGAAGCAATCCCTGATCCGCAATTTTATAAGTCCCATCCACTTTAAATATAGCCTTTGGAAAAACTCCTCCATGATTCGCATTCACTGACTTCAAAGCCAAAAGTCCCTGCGTAACATTATTAATCAATTCAACTATTTCTAGCTCCATAAATCCAATATCTTTAAATTTCCTTTCCTGCATTTCATCATCTAAGGTTTTCTCGAAATATTCGAAACAACAAGAATCAAAATGACAATTCGCATAATTCCTGAAACGGAATTCGAAGGCTTTCAAGATGAAAGGATTGGAAAGCGTGAGTCTTAAGTCTTTGGAAAGGATGGATGCCGGAGGTGGGCTTGTATTTGGGAATTCTTTAAGAAAACGGAGTTCTTTGGTATAGGGACTCTCAAGAAGATTTAAGGGCCCCAAAGAAGAATCAATGGTTTTGGAGGTTTTTTGAAAGTTCGGGTTCATGTGTTTATTTTTTTATTGGAATTTTTAACGATTACTTATTGTTTAATTAATTATTAATTTTTATTCATTAAATACTTTAAAATTAATTTTCTGATTGATGTTTTAGCTTTTTTCTCAAATTTTCGGAATATAAATTCTTTATTTAAGATGATTTATAAGTTTTAAAGCTTTGGAGCGATATATTTCGCGACATTCTCTGGAGTTGGTGGTGGGAACAATTCTGGAGTGAACAAAACGGCCTTTTTCATATTCCCCTTGATTCTCATCTTTCCCTAAAAAATCCCAAAATCCTATTAATAAAACTTCTAAAAAACGCTAAAATTTTACCTGAATAAATGCGTTTTGTGGGTTTAACTTCCCCAAGCACACAGCCTCAAAATCATCATCAGTCATGGTGAAAGTGGTATCAGCATTGGTGGTTTTGCCTACTTCGACTTTTCCTTCTCCATTCTTCAAATCAATAATCCAGCTTTTGAGAACTGGTTGTCCCTTAGCTTTCGTGATTTCAAAGACATAGATGGCACTAACCTTTGGAATCAAAGCCTTGCCTTCTCCTCGAGACAAATAGACTCTCATCATTTCAAAGATGTTTTCGCTTTTCAAGCCAAGGACTGAAACTGGAGCTTTAGCTTGAGGCTTGTTGACTGGAGCCACTGGTTTTGGGGCTGCTGCTTCTTTGGCCTTGATTCTTTCGAAGTTTTCGAAGAATTTGGGCATGGTGTCTGAGCCATGACTAGGATAATCATTCTTTCTGGTGAAATCAGTGATGAGGTTGATTTTTTCCTTGACATCCTCTGGAGTGAAAGGCAAATCGAAGAATGCGCCTTCGGTTCTTTCCCATCTTAATTTGGCGACAAAACCACCTCCGATTTCGAAAATTGATCCGCTTTCTTCATTGCTTTCATGAACCAAATATGCAACCAATGGCACCACATAGATTGGGTTGAGGTATTTCAAAGCCTCTTCTGGCAAAGCAGTGGCTGTCATTCTAGAAGCAGCATAAGGAGCTATGCTATTCACTTTGATGTTTCTCTTCTCACCTTCTCTAGCCAAAGTCAAAGTCAAGCCATGAAGTCCTAATTTGGCAGCAGAATAATTGGCCTGACCAAAAGAACCATATAAACCCGAAGAACTGCAAGTGTTGACGATTCTACCATATCCTTGTTCTTTCATAATGTTCCAAGCAGCTCTGGTCACTGAGAAAGCACCCTTCAAATGCACTTTCATGATCAAATCCCAATCTAATTCACTCATCTTCTGGAAACTGATGTCTCTCAAAATACCAGCGTTATTGACCACCACGTCAATTCGACCGAAATTCTTGATGGCAGTTTCTATGATCTTCTCACCAAATTCCACAGAATCATAGTTGGCTACAGCCACACCACCTTTGGCTCTGATTTCTTCAACCACTTTATCTGCAGCACGAGTAGATGCTCCCGTTCCAGTATGTGTGCCTCCTAAATCGTTAACAACGACTTTGGCACCTCGGGACCCGAAGAAAAGGGCGTATTCTCTACCAATACCATTTCCGGCTCCAGTGATCAACACGACACGATTGTCGAAACGAAGTTGGGACATTAAATCTTTGAGGGAGGGGGGGATGGGATTTTTTGTGTTTTTTTAGGATTTTTTTGAAATTATTTTTCAAATCAAAGGGTTTTATTTAGATCCGAAACGTTTGACGTCATTTGCACATTTTCTGCCTTGAAATTTAAAATTTTGCAAGTTTTCTTTGGAAATGTCTTGATTTTAAGGATAATTACAAGAAATTTAGAGGTTTCTTAAGGAGGAAGGAAGAGGAGACACATTTAAAGGTTTTTTTAACAGAAAAAAAGAAAAAAAGGCAAAATGAAATAAAACTGTTAAAATAATTAAGATTTTTTCCTCAAAACCGATGAACAAATACAATGAAAATAAAATTTATTGCGTTAACAAATATTTTAATAATATTTTGTATTTTCGATTTATAAAATAACATTTATTTATTTTTCTTAAAATTTAAAAAAAAAAATATTTGTTTTTTTTAAATAATCTTTTTTTTTAAGGGCTTATAATATTAAATGTCTTAAAATTTTAACTAATATTTAATTTTTCATTCTTTCTTATTTATGTTGTGTTTTATGATGCCATTTCGTTCTTTCAGCCAATATCCCTGTATTAGTCACAGGGTCGATAGTTCCAAAGTTCCCATATTGATTTTTCGAATGACTCATGAAATGTCTCGTATACTTTTCTCTAAAATAATAAAAAATCCCAATAATTACTCCATAAATCTATTATTTATAAAAACTGTTACCCTCTTTCTCCTATTTCGATTTGACTGGAATTTTTCGAAGGCATTTTGTTATCAGGCAATGGTAATCTTGACCTATAAGAGGTGGGGTTATAAGGTTCCAAGGGTTTTTGGGTGCTTCCGCAATGAAGATTAGCTTTGGGTTTGAGTTGATCGCTTTAACGTCGAAAATTCACGCAAAAAATTATAAAATCTTAAATTTTTACTAGGAAAAGCTTGTAGTGTATGATGATTTGCCCATTTTGTCCGCACAGCTTTGTTGTGGCTTAGCATAATAAGGCTGAGCTAAGGCCACTCCACCCTTGACTTTCACATAAGAACAAGAAGAGATTCTTGTGCCTTTGAAGAAATCATGCGATTTTTCTTGCTTCATATCAGAAGTGGCTAGCAATTTATTGCCTATATTTAAGAAGGAAATAAATCCAAACTGTTGACAAAATGACAAAAATGTGCATAAAATGGACAAAATATCAAAAAAATTGCTAAATAGTGAAAAAGCCTTGAAAAATGCCAAAAAATGTGAAAAATGTTCAAGAAAAGAAAAAAATTGAATGTACTTCTTAAAATGTTGCTTCTTTGGCTACTCTCGATGTTTTGTTGTTGATTGGTGACGGTTTTTGGGTTGGAGATATTATTGCTTGGAGGTTGAGGGTTTTCCATGAGGAGAAAGGAGGTCAAACGATTTATTTTTAATTGGGTTAGAAAAAATTAAGAAAAAAAGTTATAAAATCTGGGAATTTAAAGGAACAAAAGAACGATTCCTTCTTTTAATTAAAAATATTTTAAAATTTAAAGAAAATTTCATTTTTTTCATCCTTGAAAGTTATTTCGAATGTCCATTTTCGATTTGAGGTAAATTTGCAATGATTGTTTTTTATCCTAAAAAAAAAAAAATTTGAAATATTTTAACAATATTTTTTTTCGATACGAATGATTTGTTTTCATCAATGGCCTTCTCCTCGAAATCATTTATATTATTATCGATAAAAACCTCCAATTCAACCTCATTTTCTTCTTCTTTCTCCTTGGTTTCCTCGTTTTCTTCAGATTCTTCCTTCTCATTTATGCTTTCATCGTTTTTCTGAGGCTCTTCCACATTCATTCGACTCACGAATTCATAGCCATATTTATAGATTCTCGGCAATTTGTCGAAATTTATAAAGGTGGCTTCCTCCTCTAATTCCTTGCCTTGTTCAGTGATTTTCAAAAATTCATCGATCTCCTCAATATCGAAGTTCTTCTCTTCTAATTCGGCCTTTTTACATGCCATCGCATCTTCTGGATCCTCGATTTTCTCCAAAGCTGTTTGATATTGGTTGATATTCTTTATGAATTCTTATTAGAAATTATATTAATATTTCATATACTATATCCTCTAGATCATTATCAAGAGAAGCGACTTGTAGATTCCCTAGCAAATCTTTAACATTCACCTAAAATAAACAAAAATTTTATTCAAAGAACTTTCCTTTGAGGAAAATTTACCTTATTTTGAACAAAATACTCAGTGTTAAATTTGCCTTCCTCCATAATATACGAGTCCAACTTCCTTTTTTGAATGCTTTTCAGCAAAATGTTTTCCTCAACAGTGAATTCTGATATCAATCTATAAATTTTCACATTTTTGGTTTGTCCTATTCTATGACATCTATCCTATTATTATTATTATTATTGTTATTATTATTAATACGATAAATTAAATTCTAAAATATATAAGTTGACAGTACTTGGGCTTGTTTATCCATTGCAGGATTCCAATCAGTATCATAGAATATCACAACATCTGCTCCTGTGAGATTTATTCCAATTCCGCCACTTCTTGTAGAAGAAACAAAGCAAAATATCTTAGAATCATTATTGAAACGTTCCACTATTTTTTGCCTAACTTCGGGCTTGTAATTTTTGCAAAATCAACGAAAAATCGAAGAATTTTAGTTACTTTGGTCGAGCCATCAAGTCTAACATAAGTGAAATTGTAGGTATTGAGTGCGAATTCGAAAATATCGAGCATTTTTGACATCTTGATAAAAAAATAACTTGATATTTATTACAAAACCCTTTTTTTAAAGGAACTTGAGTGAAAATGATGACTTTATGTGATTCACTTTTTAATTTCTTCAATAATTCCATCATCATATTCAATTTGCCACTATCATAAATAGCTATCTTTTTATTGGGGAAGCAAAGCTTTTGCCTAATACTGATATATTGGAAAGGCATCATCATCGATTGGGCTTTTTCTAGATGGTTTTCCATTGAATTCAAATGCCGTTCGTTCTTTTTAATAGAAATATTGAGAAAATTAATAAAATATACAAAATACCTCAATTTTATATTTGCTGAGAATCATGCTTTGAGGTTTCGTTTGCACTTTATCAAAAACAAAGACAAATTCATTGAAATATTGTTTCTTTCCATTGATTTTCTCAATCAAATCCTCACAAAACCTCTCTTCAATCATCTCATCTTTCGCATTTTTATCGATTTTAAACATATTGATATCAAACAAAGGTCTTCTATTTTTGATTTTATCCTCACTTATCCTAAAATTCCTACTGATATGCGTTTTCTGTTCAATTCTTTCCCTCTTAACCCATTTTTGATAAAATTTGCTAAAACTCTTTTCTTCATTTTTCTCAATATTCTCAAATATCCTCTTTTTCTCATTTTCCCCAGGAATCAAATCCTTAGCAAAAAAATAGACCCTTGAATCTAAAATTTACCCATCCTGTTTCATCAAAAATTAAAGACTTTTACCTGTCATTTCCATCTGATTAATCAAAACCCTTAATCCTTCCAATCCTATCCTCTTATCACAGTCAAATTTACATAAAGAACTGACATAATAATGCAAAGAAATCAGAAAAAATGGGGATTCGATGAGTCTTGGCTCATATAAATCAGGATGATTACATACTTTCCTTAATTGCATTAGTATATTCATCAAACCTAGGAAATCCTCGCTTTTCATGGTGCTTTTGCGGTTCTCTTTATTGATGAATTCATCGTATAAATATCTTTGTCTTCTTGATAATTGGCATTTTATCAAATATTCGGTTTTTGTGGGCAATTGTTTTTCAACATCTTTTTTCAATCTTCTTAATAAAAAAGGCCTTAAAATTGAATGCAGTTTCTTTATGATTTCATGACTGATTGGCAGGTTTTTCTGTAATGCTTGTTGCATGGGAACTGAAAACCATTCCTTGAAATCTGATTGTGAATCGAAAATGTTCGGCATAAGGAAATGCATTAGACTCCAAAGCTCACATACATCGTTTTGAAGAGGGGTTCCTGTCAAAAGCAGTCGACTTTTGGTCTGGAAATAAAGAAGTATCTGCCAAGTTTGGGATTTGAAGTTTTTAATATGTTGAGCTTCATCGAGGATCATATAATACCATCTCTTGCGACGAAAGATCTTTTGGTCTTGGATCACGATTTTATACGATGTTATGCAAACATGGAAAGAATTTATACGACTCCAGCCCTTAATTGAATTAATTAATGAAGATTTAAAGAAAATTATGAACCATTCGTTTGATTTTCCTTTCTTTTGGTGAGCCGAAATATGTCATGATTTTGAATGCTGGACACCATCTTTTGAACTCGATCTCCCAATTGATCAGGATGCTAGTGGGAACCACAATGAGATGAGGACCCCAAATACCTTTCTCTGATGCTAAATAGGATAACAAGGCGATGGTTTGTATCGTTTTTCCTAGTCCCATTTCATCAGCAAGGATCCCGTTCATTCGTTTTTGGTGTAAATTCTCAAGCCAGTTCATTCCAATTAATTGATATTCTCTTTTTTATTATGAAATTTTAGTAAATATTATTTTTAATTCAAAAGAACCTTAATTTATTTTTGAGAAGAAAAGGCTGACTTATGTCACTTGATAATAAAGTACAACTGTTAGGCTTGAAAGTCTCAGCAAGATGAGCGATTTCTTCCAAAGAATGTTTTTGATCTAGTAATAAAGGAAGAAATATTCAGAAATTATATGAAATTCTCTAACCTGCTATGTCAATGTCTTTAAATTGTATCTCATGGAAGGAGTATTTGTTATTCTGCTCTTTGTTTAATGAAATTATGAGTGATTTCCTATTGTTTTCTAATTCCAAATTGGCCTCAAAATCCTCTTCTTCTTTCTCTTCTTTTGCATCTTCATGAATTTCAATAAAATTTCAATAAAATTTCAATAAATTTCAATAAATTTACAAAAGAATTAATAGAAAATGCAAAAATACCAATAATGTTGCTTTCTTGAAGAAGCTCGAAATTTTTGGAATCTTTGCTTTCAGCTGATTTCTTCGAGTTGCTATTCAAAAAATTGGCCATTTTCGTGCTCAATTGCAATTGTTTCGACACCAAACTTTCCAATTTCTCCTGTTGATATTTCTTCTTCTCATCATTGACCATCTTCTGATCATTAAACCTGATCATCTTATGAACATTCCTCCAAAAGTCCCTATGCACCATTTTAGCACAATTATCCGCGATTTTCATCAAATGCTTGTCTTCCTCTTTTTTCCTCACAACATCCACATTTTCCTTATTTTTGAACATAATTTGTGCCAATTTCGTTAATTTCTTCCCGATAAATATGAAATATTTCCTTTTTTTCTGCATAAAGTCGCTATATTCCATCTATCAAAAAAAAATTCCTTCTAAATCTCTTATTTTCTTACCATTTCCTTCAAAACAAAGTCCCAAAGCACCTGGTTTTTCTTTGGTTCTTCATATTTTTCCAATTTTTCTCCATATTTTTCCCTTAATTCCATTAAATCCTCACTTATTTTCACCTTTTTCAGCTTGCGATCCTCATGTTCCTTCGGATTAAATATTCTTCTTCTTTTCTGTTTCAAGTCCCTTTTCTTCAATTTCGTCTTAAGCACCTGTAAAGCCTTGATCCCCTTTGTGGGTTTGAGGAAATTCACAATTTTTTGTTGCTTTTTTACAGTTTTTAACAACTTTTTATTGGTTTTCTTGGGTTTCAAGCTTTTGATATCAGAAATAGTCTTGAGAATTTTTTCAGAAGCTGATTTGCTATTTTTTGAATAAAAAATTAAATTTTGCCTCCAAAAAATTAAAAAGCGCCAAACCTGAGTTTTTTCTTCAAGGAAATTTTCTCGGGATTCTTGAAATTCTCATCCAGACAAATAAAGATGTTCTGGTTGTTTTCGATCTTGATGTTAGAATTGGAAATTATCACGTTATTGACGTTTTTCGCCATTTTGGCCTTCATTTTCAACTTCTCAAGCTTCTTTTTCTGTTTTTTCCTATATTTCCTCTTCGGAGATTCGATCTTATCCTCGAAATTCGTCTCGTAAAGCATTTGACGATTAGAGGGCTTTTTGATTCTTTGAGATCTGGACTTAAGAGTAGGGTCCATCGGTTGAGTTTCGGAGTTCATTTGATGTTTTTTTTAATTATTAGTTTTTTAATGATGGAATTTTTTGAAGATAAGTTTTTTTTTTTTTTTTTTTTTTATTATTAAATTTGAAGC
>Ga0302186_10001674_pt1 | contig 17999 bp, 13 predicted proteins | sample II_Bog_E1_2_FD_198782 | JGI IMG/M metagenome (GOLD analysis project Ga0302186, IMG submission 198782) | Peat permafrost microbial communities from Stordalen Mire near Abisko, Sweden - II_Bog_E1_1 | ecosystem: Environmental > Terrestrial > Soil > Wetlands > Peat | place: Sweden: Abisko...
GAAATTAGAATTTTATTTTTATTATTTTTTTAAAAATTTTTAATTTTTGGTAAAAGGATGGATATTCAATAAGATAAATTTTCTAAAAAAAAAGAAATTAACAAAAAAATTACATTTTTTAAAAAACATTCATATGGGAAACGGTTGTTCACATCCAACGGACCGTTTTTCTCAATACCAAAAAATTCATTCCAAAGTTCAGAAGAACATTCCCCCAAGACCCTCCTTCAAATCTAATCTAGAGAAAAAGAAGACTCTTGAAACTGCTGCAAAAAGCCCCACAGATCAAAAGAAAGTGGTCGAAACAATACGACTTTATACATCTAACACCTTCTACGAACATTTGAAAAAGGGCAAGTCTTTAAAGGAGCTGATCCCGCTATCTTCGAATGAGAATTCTCCTTTTCTGGATCTTATAGAGGAAATGCGCCTTTATGTATCTCTGAAAAAACCATTAGGATTTCCTTAATTTTCTCTAGTTAAATGAAGTCATTGAAAATAGCAGTATGGCAGGAATTCTGGAAGCAGGGGTCATTAAAGAAGCCAAGACTGTTTTATTAGAAATTTCTGAGAAAATCAGCTCGAAAAATGAAGGAATTGATTTCAATGAGACCAGACTTTATAGGGTCGTTTTAGTCCTTGTGGAGTTATATCATATTATAAAATTCTTGAAAGATGAGGGGATCTTTCAAGAAGGCAAATGGTGGACTCAATCGGATCAGGAATATATTATGAGTCTGGGCAAGAAATTAGAGAAAATTCTTGATCGATCTAATGAAAAAAATCAGGTTTTAATCATGCAAATAAAAAGATTTTAAATGTTTTTTATATTAGTCCTCTGAGTCTCAACTCAATGAGTCAAGTGATTCATCTGATTCTTCTGAACAACCAGCAGAAAACATCATCAAATCTGTAAGAATGAAAAAATGGGAAACTTTGGCGAAGGAAAATGAAATGAAGGAGGAAGAAAAGGAATCGAATGGGGAAAAGAATTTAAAGGAGGAAAAGGAATCAAAGGCAGAAATGCAATCGAAGGAAGAAAAGCAATCGAAAGTAGAAGAAAATATTGAACCAACCTCTCATTTTTTGAAAAGCCCATCTATTGCTAAGAACTTGCAGAAACCAGAGTTCATAATGTCAATGAAAAAACGAAATTCTAAGGCTATATCAGAATTTAAAGACCTTAATGTCATTGATCCCCCCAAGAAGGAGGAGAATAAAGAAAATATAGAAAAAACCGAAAAAACAGAAACCGAAAATCTAGCAAAAAATCCTGATTTTAAAGAGAAAATTAATGTGGAAGAAAAATTTCCAGAACCTCACAATTTTAAAGAGGAAATTCATAATGATCTGATTGTGGAAGAGAAATTTTCAGAACCAGACATATCAAAAAAAAACCCATCAAATATTGACAAATTAGACATTGATTCTTTGGAAAAATCCCCTCAACTTAATCAAGATCAAGAAAATTCTGACTTCAAAATCAATTTCAAAGAAGCTCAAAGGTTAAGTCGAATTAGTTTACAAGCCCAAACCAACGAGATCATAGCCGAGGATTTCGCTGAAGATTTGAATTCCCCATTCAGACCTAAGCAAAAATATTCAGACTCACAGAAAGACAATGAGGAAAACCGTACTTTATCCCATGTGGAAAGTGGTGATTTTTTGGCTGAATTTTTCTTGGAAGCGAGAGAAAATATCAAAGAAGTGATAGAACTTCTATTGATTCAGGAAACCAATTTAAAAAAATCAGGGAAAATTGAAAATGAAAATGATGTTATAACCGATTCATTATTTCGTATGCGGAATTTCGAAAGCTTTCTCGAGGAAATTGCAAATAAACCTTTCACAACTGAGATCAGTGAGGAGTTGAAGCGATATTTGGTGGATATGAAGTCGATTAAGCAGGTTATCAATGAGAAATTTGCGAAAAATATATCTATACCATCGCCACAAATACTTAACTCAGAGAAAAAAACTAGAAAGTTTGAGCATGGAGATGACCCACGACCGTCTATTGAGATGATGACAGAATTTCAACAAAGTCTTGATAATTTTAAGTCGAAAATTCGGGAATCGATGCATAAATTAAGTGTGCCGAAGGAAGGGTTGATTTGGAAGAAAAAGGCTAGAGATTTTGAGGAAATTGAAAAGGAATTTGAAAGCGAAATGTTGAATATGAGAAGCATTCATCGGAAAGAATCATTTAAATCAAATTGTGAAAGTCTCTATGTGATTTTGGATGAAACTTATCAGAATATCAATGGTTTGAAGAAAATGGAAGTTTTCAATAAGGAAGTGTTGAATGAATCGATGATGAAGGTTCAGAATTCTCAACAAAATCTAAAGATATTTTATGAGAAGTTGGTTGAAAAACATGATCAAATTGTATATGAGGATTTAGATAAAGATGATAGCAATTTGAAGGTGATTAGAAATACTCAAAATCAGTTAGCGATGTTGAGAGATTATTTGAAAGGGACATTGGAATCAAATGAAAAATAGCTGTTTCATTTCGCTAAAAATAAGACTTTTCTTAATGACTTTTTAATTTAATTTTTAAAAAAGGTATTTACATATTAACAAAATTAATGATTCGAATTCACTCAAATTTTTGTATAAATAAAGAATTTTTGTTATTTTCCATTAAAAAATATATATTATATCTCTTTTTTTTTTATTTATAGATTAAATTTTTTTAGCAAGATTAAAAATTTCGCTTGTCATATTCTTTCGATTGAAATTTGAGCCGTTGACTTCTTTTTCAGGATTTTCGTCTCTGATTTCGCTAATTTTTCTTTCAAAATCATTAAATTTTTCATTTTCTTTTTTATCAAAAAGTAACTTCCCTGAATTTTGAGCGAGTTCAATTGAAAATTCTTCGTTCATAATATTTTCCTTTTTATCTTCATTATTGTGATCGACATTTAAAGTGATTGGTGACTCATTGTTTTTGTTTTCTTTTGGAATTGATAGTTTTTTCTCTCCTGTAATATCTTTTTGGAAGATTTTTGTATCTTGATGAATACAAAAATTTCTCTGAAAAACCTTTTCAAATTCTGATTTGAATCGAATTTTCTCGAATTTTTCCTCATCCCAAATTATCTTCGGTTTTTGGTTATTGAGTAATTCAAATTCCTCCTTATTTCTAAACATTAGTTTCAACTTTTCTATCTCGAATAATCTCTTCATCAAAAGTGAAATATCCATGTTTGTTTTCATTATTTTCACGCTGCGATGCATTATTCTTGATTTCATATTCAAATCCAATTTTTTTCTGAATTTAGATTTTAGAAATTCCCAAAAAGAAAGCTTGAGTTTCCTTGTTTTCGTTTTTTTATTTTGAAGTTTATTTTGAGGTTTTTCAGCATCTATTTCGTTCAAGCATTCTTCATAATCAAAGGCTTCATTGCTTATTCTTTGCAACAAGGCATCTGATAAAAAAGGTCTCAAAAATAAAAAACCAAAAACTGTTAAAATTCTCAATAAACCACCTACTTTTGATAAAATATCAAGTATATTATCATATTTCCGAGTGGTGATTTTAACATTAGAATCAAATCTCAAATAAAGATTCAAGAAAGAGTCGTTATTTGTATATTGATAGAAATTAACCTTGCTTGAATCCAAATTTACTCCTTCATGATAAATGAAATTTTCTGTAAAGACTCCGACATCAGTTTGAACCTGCACTTTACTGAAAGAGTAATAAATTTGTGTGGTGCTTTGAAGTGTTGTTGGTTCGAAATCATCCACAGCAGCGATTTTTAAAGGTGCATCATAATTATTCAGATCTGTTTGAAAAGATGTATAATGCATCACGAAATTTCCTCCTTCAATTTTGCTTTTGATCACATCAGGGCTTTGACAAGTATTATTGTCTGTATAATTATCACATGGTCTAATTAAAATTTGGATGTCAGTAAAAACGTCTGAATCCCAAGTTCCTTCCATCAAAACTTCGGAATAATTTTGGAAGTAAAAATCTTGATAATGATTTTTGATAAAATAGTTTTTGACATCTTCATTGTTAGTTGGGAGATGACTCTCATCGCAACGAATCATATTGATTGCAGAATAAGTGAGAGTTTCATTTATCCTCTTTTCACTAAAAACAGCAACTTTGTAAATGCTTTCATCAATGAAAGGCTTATAACTATTGGAATTATTTTCCATAGAGAAGGTAAAAAAGAAAGAATTCGCATCCATATAAACTGCCTCTGGATCAGCGTCATATATTTCGTTAAGAATGCATTGAGGATTGGTTTTTGATAAAACATTTCGTCCGAAATAAAACAAACTCAATAATGATAAGGAAAAAATGAAAATTGTCATGATTTTGGTTGAAACAGTGCTGTAATGAAATTTCCCTTTGAAGGTGAAAAGAAAAGAACATGGATATGAAAAAATATCAATTGCCTCAATAATAAAAATGACATTTTTACGAATCATCATCATATTTACTAAAAATTCAATTATATATAGATATATTTTGACAATTTTTGTTAAATGATTTTTTTCAAAATTTACGATTAAAGTATTCAACATTTATAACACAAAATGAATAAAATATTTATACAAACAATGTTTTCAGTTTTACAAATAAATAAATAAGCAGCTTAATTGAATATGGACTTTGAAAAGCCTTCAAAAGACCCCGAAAAGATAAAAAAACTGTTCGAATTGCCAAGAATCGATCCCTTAGCTTCTTCTTCGACTTTTTCCCAAATCCATGAAATAAAAAGCATCCGACTCCCAGACCCCCTCCGATTAACAAAATCCAATCCGCGAAAACAAATAAAAACTGAGCCGTCTGAAAAAAACTCGAGTCTTTTTTATTTTAAGCAACAAGCCTCTTCAAATCAAAAGAAAACACAGAATTCTTTCAATATTGAAAACAATGAAAGGCAATTTAATCCACAAAGAACAGAATACGACACATGGAAAAACGCTGAATTGAAAAAAATCCAAGAGGGCCGTTTTACCAACGACCTGACGAATTTCCTCATTAAAAACGATAAACAATCCAGAAAATTCAATTCGATGGACCCCAAAAAAACCATGAAATCATCATTAAATAATGTTAATTTCAACAAATTGAACGAAATCAGAATCGAAACATTACCGAAAGCAGATGTTTCTGAGGAAAAACTCAAAGAAAATCTGAAAGATTTTATCGGAATGAAGAAATACCCTCTTGATTATCAAGAAATCAATTTCGAGGTCCCCAAGTCGAATTTTGTGCGTTTTGAGCCTCTGAAAACTCATATGAGTAGTTTTAAGCAGAATTTTGAAAAAAGTTAGTTTTTTTTTTAACATTTGCATTATAAAGAAAATTAAAATCAAGAGTCGACTTTTGAGGATCAATTGATGGAGAACTTCCATAAATCACAATCGAATTTCAATAAATCCTTCTTCCCTCGGAGAGATATGATCGGTCTGGCCCAATGGCTGGATAAGGCATCATTTAAAATTTTCGGTTTTTTTTATCTTTTAATAATTTGAGAAAAATGAACAAATTTGTTAAAAAATTTCTAGAATTAGAAAATCTCACAACTGAAGAACAATTAAGCAATATTCAAAAAATTTATACGCAATGCATCTCCGAATTAGTGGACATAATTTCCAAAGAATGTCAGGAAAGAGGCACTTTACTTAACAACATTTGGAACATCCACATTTCTTTAGTGAATGCCTGTTTGACTCGTGCAGAAAATGAAAAAACTTCACAATATGTGAATTTTCTTTCGGAAATTGAAAAAATCAAGAATTGCTATTCGGCCAGTTTTGACACTTTAACGAAAGAAAATAAAGAAAAAACGGTAGTTTTGGAAGACCGTGACTTTTTAATCAAAAAGTACACTCATGATAATACTTCCCTTAAGCGGAAAGAGACCAGATTGAATAAAACTATACAAAGTTTAGGTGATGCCATTAATGAATTAAAAGATATGTTCGATTCAGTTTTGGCAGAAAACATCAAATTGAAGCTTTCAAAGGATGAGGAATCAAATCTTCGAAAGGGCGAGAGGGAAATTTTGAAAAAACAATATGATGATTTAGTGAAACGAAAAAACACTGTCAATCAAGGAATTTTTCAAAGAGTTGAGAAATTGATTCATGCACAGGTGATGCGTTCTCCTTCTAAAGACATTTATAGCCAAAATTCCAATATACTTTCCTTTGAATTAGTGGATGGAATGGAAACAGGCAAAGAATCCCAAAGTATCGGGACTTTAAAAGATATTGTGTTGAAAGATATCAAGGAAGAAAATGAAGAGCATCTAAATTTCGAAGAATTGGATGGTATGACGGAACTTTTCACTAAGGAGATTGGAGTTGATACAAAGGATTTGTTGCCAGTTAACAATCAAGAAACCACTACGAAAGATCTTGCGAAATATTTCTCGAGAGAAGAATCCGCCCAAACAGTATATTTTGATGAAATTAATGATGAAAACGAGATGAATGATAAAATGGTGGCCTTTGATCCATTAGAAAAACCCATGGCTTCTCCTTCTATTTTTGGCAGAATTCGAGGTTCTTATTTGAATACTGGAGATATGGTTTTGGAGCAAATGCTTGAATCAAAGGCAGATTTAAAAGGCAGTCCTTTTGAGAAACAATTTCTGATAAAAAAGCGGATGTTTTCATTTTCAGCGGAATCCTTGCAACATTTAGAAAAATTCAAGGAAATTCAATCCTATACTTTGACTGGAATATGCGAATGGTATTCAGGTGAATTACAGAATTTCTTCAAATTTCTGAATCTTTTGATTGATAATTTGGATAAGGAAAATTTCATGGAAATTGTAGAACATTTTGATTGGGTGACTTTCGCTGAAATGTTTCGGAATATAAATTTGATACATGAGCAATTTATCAAAAATATCAAAAATCGTGATACCACACGATCAAAAGAGATTCTGCAACATAAAATTGAACTATTGGAGAGAAAAATTGAGATGGATGAAGCTGAAAAAATGCGGAATTTATTCCAGAATAATTATAATAAACTTAGGCAAAAATTTGAAGAGTTTTATAAAATGACCATAAAAATTCAATCGATGAACGAAGAGGAAGAAAATCAAGCCAATAATCAAAATCTGAGCCCAAGTTTACCCCAAAATCACGAATCAAGACCAAAAAGAAGAAAAAGTATGACGATGATAAATGCTGAGGAAAAAAAAGAATTTTTGGAGAAAATCCAAGAGGAAATGAAGAGAAAAAAGGGAAGAACAATGATTAAGAGCAAAAACTCAGATCAAAAATCAAAAAATTACTCAGTGAAAAAATGGTCTGATGAAGAAAAAGACGATCATCCAATGATGAAATCTAAAAATCAAATTCCAGCGAAAAAATTTGAAGATTTACCAGAAAAAGTTTCAGATATGAAGAAAATCACACATTTTTCTGTTAGAAAGCCACCAGCTGAAGAAATCAAAAACAATGAACACGATGGCACATCAAATTCAATTCATTCAATTGATCTCAAAATTGCACCCAATCTAAATATCCCTATCGCAGCCCATTATCAAAGTATTGAAGGCACTCAATCATTCAATGATTTCCAAGTATTGGAGGATTCAATCCGAGTACATCCAATTCCCACTGCGATGAAATCCTCTTTTATGAACCGAAAAATCGTTAAAGACAAATCTTCAAAAGCTCTTCAATCAGGATACATGCCGCCCCCTAAGAAAAGTATGGGTGCTGACACATTTGATGTGAAAGGCACCTTGGAACTCTTAGACAAAGAAAAGAATGAAGTGATGAGACTTGAGGAAAAGAACCTGAAAGAACAAAGGGAATTCAAAGATATGATTGCGAATGAGAAAATGATAGATTTAATAAACCAGGCTAATAATGTGCTTCCTCAGAAAAAAAGCTGGGATAAAATCAATTCTTTGAATGCGGATAAATGTTATGCGTTTTTGCATAGAATAGAAGTTAGCGAAATTGGACCTTCAAGGAAAGTTACTTTAAACACGGTTTTAAAGACAATCTCACAATTATTCACTCAACTCATTAAATTGAAATTTAAAAAGCAAGGCAATTTGAACCCTTTGTTCTTTATTTTGTATGAGTTTCTGATGCAAAGATATGGAAACAGTCGAGAAAGAGCAGAAGGAAAAATGATAAAGATTTTTCAAGGCTGTAAAACACATTTGGAACTTCCTCGAGTCAAAAATTTCGCAAGATTACTCAGTATTTTGCCTGATAAAAACGACTCCCTTTTTTCAACTTATGATGGGAATGATCTAGACTTTTATTTGCATTATTTTATGTTGTTAGATGATCATCCAATGTCAAATATTCCAGGGATTATGCTTGCGATGAGCCCACAGGAAGGAGCCTTTACTGCGCTTGCGAAGGCTTTAGAGATTTTATCGAAATTTTGCGGAAATTATACTGGAATCATATCTAAAATTAAACAAGAAAACTTCATCAATCAGATAAAAGCAGTGAAATTAGATGATCCGATTGTTTCAAGAAAATATGTGGTGGATGTTGATTTTGTGTTGGAGAAATTCTTCGAAATCAGAGATGAGGTCTTCAAAATTTATAAAATGCCGTTTTTGGCTGTTGATGTTGACTATAATGAAGCTTTGAACATAAATGAATTCATGCTTTTGATAAGAAACATTGAGAAAAACAAATATTCTGAAAAACAAATTGTCGAAATATTCGGAAATGAATATGATTTCTATGATGAAGAAAAAGAGGAAAAATGCATGTCATTTAAAAGATTCGCCTTTGTTTGTGAAAGAGAAAACATCATCAGTTTGAAAAAACAAGATCAATTAATGCATGAAGTTACTGATGAAGTTAAAAACATAAAACAATTGAAAGATGATTGGGATGTGAAGAAAAATCTCATTAAGCTGAAATTAATTAAAACAAATTATTACAATTCTTTCTATATCAAAGTTATTAAGATCATTGAGGGTTATTTGAACTCAAAAAATAATAATGATGAAGAAGGAAAAATCAATTGGTTTAGGTATCGAATCATGGATGAGGAAAGCAACAATTTTTTAATTCAATTTGAAACAGAATCTTGCTTACCAAAGGAATTTAACTTGTTGTCAATGAAAGCGAGTGAATTGCTATAAACTCATTTCCATATGAAAAATACTTTATTTTTAGAGCTTCTCTATAAAAAATTCGTATTTTTTCGATAAAAATTAATTAGTGTTTTTTGGATTAATTTTTAAGCAAAATTAATTATTTTTTTAGTAATAAAAAGGCAAATTAATTTTCAAAAATACCGAATTTTAGGAAAAAAAAAAAAAATAACATTTAGCGTGCTCATTGGGGTCGCGCCCCAATTTAAAAAAAAAAAAAAAAAAAATACTACTATCAAAATTAAAAAAAAAAATCAAAATATATTTTAATATTTTTGTGATAATTTTCTATTAAAATTTAGGTTTAATCACTTTTCTTTTCTCCAACTTTCTTATTTTCTAGCAAATATTGCTCAGGATGTTCAAAGCCATCATATATCTATGGAATGTAACATTAGAAAATTAATATCCTATTTATTAATACCAGCTTTGTGAAAATTTTGCATCTTCCTCCATCCACAAATCGGTGATCAATTGTTACTCCTAAATTCAACATTGGTCTTATTACTATTTTTTTGTCGATGACCACAGGTTTTTGAATAACTTTATTAACAGCAAAAAGAAACACAGCTTTGCTGACCACTCAAATTCCAACCTTTATCAGAAACATAAATATTTAAGATATTTTTACAATTATTGGGTCCATAGGAATCATGGACTTCCAACATTCCCACATTTGTCACTAAAGCCGGTCCGAAATAAAATTTTTTCACCTTTAATAAGAAATTACTTAAAACGAAAAAAAAGTGAGAACTGGTTTTTGGAGACAAGTCACAGCAAAAAAGTAGGCCAAATTCAGGACGAAATTAATCATGCTATTAAAAAAATTCATTATCATTTTAAAAAGAATATAGACAAGGAAGGAACATATTTGAAGGGTTGTGTCAGGTTTTTATGTTCTTCATCTACGAATTTGTTAAGAATTAAGGGAAAATTTCCTTCGTAATACCAGTTTTTGATTTGATTTTGAGTGCCTTGTCTTTCACGAGCTGTTGAATTTCTTCCAAACTCAATTGGTCTGCTTTTTCAATATTGATGTTCGCCAGATCCTTATGGAATTAACAATTCAAAAAATTTTGTTTTTTAAAAAAGAACCTTCCCACCATCAATATCACATAAACAACTGACTCTGACATCATCATAAGGAACAAACTTTAAAGATCATGGTAATTAATTTTTTCACAACAAAAATAAACCTTTCCAAATGATATTCTTCCATTAACATCTAATAGAAATAAAATCAAATATGTTTTTTTTTTAATGTAAACCTGGAGCCGCTTTCAATAATTCAGCAGCTATTTTGCATACCAAATGGGTTAATGTGACTTTTTTTTCCTTCCTATAAAAAAATCATGAATTAAAAAAAAATTATTATTTTTTACGGGAATTTAGCACTCAAATTTTGGAAATTTGTAGTATCTAGCTCGAATCTCGCGTAAATGTTACCTTCTTCTTGCTCTAAAACAAAAATTTTTAGGATTTTCAAAAAAGCAGAAAAAGTTACCCTTCCAACATGGAATCATCAATTTTCTGCGTAAAGTAAAATGTTTAGAGTTCGGGCTCAAAAGATATCCCAAGAAATATATCCCCAAAAACCCTCCATAGATTTTTAGGAAAAGAGGCTCAAAGCACAATCCATATATGAAGATGGAAAGCGTTACTGTGAAGTAGAAAATGTTCATACTTTCAAGTCGAATCTGAATTTTTTTTGTTTTTTGAAAAAAATTATAATTTTATTGATCAGCATCATTAGATTCAATTATATTAAAATAGTTATATATATTTAAACTCGAAATTTGTTTTATAGTAGTAACATACATTATGGGGTGTTTTCCCAATCGTAATAACAAAAAAGATCTCTTAATAGAACCTATACCTTCCAATCAGCTCGAAAAATTCTCTCTCAAGAAAGGTTTTTATACAAAAACATCAATGAACAATTGTTTTTTGTATTCTCAACTCCAGAAATCAAAACAAAGGATGATGTTGATTTTTCCACTGCTGATCTAATAACTCAAAAAACTGGCAAGATCACCATCGATTACTCAATTTTGAACCCTCCATTGGGAAAAGGTTCGAAATTTATCCAATATACTGTTATACTTTTTTAAGTGTAGGGGCTTATGGAGAAGTTCGAAAAGCCATTCATAAAAAGACCGGCTTTGCCAGAGCCATAAAAATAATGAGTAAATCGTTGACCTCTAAAGAAGAACAAGAGAAATTGTTAAATGAAGTGAATATTCTCAGAGAATTAGTAATTTTTTGTCTGTTGAGAAAAAAAGAAATTTTTTCCGCATAGGATCATCCGAACATTATTAAAATCTTCGAGTTTTACCAAGATTCAAGATATTTTTATATCGTCACTGAACTGTGCACAGGGGGAGAACTCTTCGATAAAATCATCGAAGCGAAATATTTGAATGAAAAAAAAGCTGCGGAGATCATGAGGCAAGTTTTAGGGGCAATTTACTACTGTCATTGCCATAAAATCGTTCATAGGTCAGCTTTTTTTTCCTAAAAACAAAAAACCATTATAAACACGTTAATGAGAAGGGATTTAAAACCGGAAAATCTGCTTTTCGAATCTCAAAAAGAAGATTCTGTTTTAAAGGTGATTGATTTCGGGACATCGAAGGTTTTTGACCCAACTCGGAAGATGGATCAGAAATTCGGAACCGTATTTCTTTTAACGAAAATTGATTGATTTATTAAATTATTTTAGCCTTATTATATAGCCCCTGAGGTGTTGAAGAGAAAATATGACGAAAAATGTGATGTATGGTCTTGTGGAATTATACTCTACGTTTTATTATGTGGCTACCCGCCTTTTAACGGGGCAAGTGACGCTATGATCATGGAGAAGGTTTCCAAAGGAGTTTTTAATTTTGATGGTGAGGAATGGATAAATGTTTCTCATGAGGCGAAAAATTTGATAAGTAATATGCTACAAATCGACCCACAAAAAAGATTTACTGCCCAACAAGCGTTGAATGACCCTTGGTTAAAAAAGAACTTTGCAAACACTGATCAGGATTTGGCTTTGATGAGCAAAGCTCTAGGGAACATGAAGACGTTTAGAGCGGGGAGGAAGCTTCAGGAAGCTACTTGGGTGTTTTTGGTGAATTATTTGGCAAGCAAAGAAGAAAAATCTCAATTGTTGAAAATTTTCCAAAGTTTGGATTTGAATGGGGACGGACAATTAAGTAGGGAAGAATTGATCACTGGTTATAAGAAAACGATGAATGAAGTGCAGGCCAATGAAATTGTGGATCATATCATGCAAACTGTTCATAAAAATAATAACGGAGCAATTGATTACACAGGTTTTTTTAAAATTTTTTATAATTAAATCAAAAAAATTGAAGAATTTGTAATTGCTACAATGAATAAAGAGAATTTGCTTTCTAAACAAAGGTTGGACATTGCATTTAAGATGTTCGACAAGGTGAGGCCATTGTTTTAGATATGAAATTAAAAATGCATTAGGATGGAAGTGGAACTGTTTCTGTAGATGAGCTAAAAGATATTTTTGGCCATGGGAAAATCCCAGACCAAGTTTGGAAAGAAATGATCAAGGAAGTCGATGAAAATGGCAATGGAGAGATTTCCTTTAAAGCATTTAAAGAAATGATGCAAAAAATATCAAAAGAAAATTAAACTTTCACCTTTAATCTTAATTTTTTTGTGTTTTTCTTTTTTTTAATTGTGGGGTTTAATAAACATGAAAATTGCTGAAATTAACACTAAAGCTCCCCCAATGATGCTTGTTAAATATACATCAATTCCCAAAATAACATCGATACCAAAGCTGATCCCGATTTGAAAATATCCAATAAATGAGGCCTTGCCCGTTTTTTCTAATTGTATGCCTCGATTAAAGCATAATTTCGATCCATAATGCAAAAAACCCATCAAAATTATCAAGCCCCCTTCCTCCCAACTAATCCAACACCATCCTTGATAAAAAATGCCGATCGGTGCAATCACCAAATTCATGAGGTTATAAATTTGGTTGTATATCAAAATGTTCAGTTGTGTTTTGGTTCTTCTGATCAAAATGAAAAGCACTGTGAAAGAAATCGAAGCAGCAACACCAGCCAAAATTCCCCAAAAATTCATCATATACTCTTCTGAAGTTTCTTCCTTTCCCAACCCAAAAATTATATCTGGTCTTATAACGAACATGATTCCTGCAAGTCCGAACAAACTGGCTAAAATTTCATATCTACTGAGTCTATCCTTGAGCAGAAACCAACCTAGAAACCCAATCCATATCGTACATGTGTAATATAAAGAGGTGGCTTCTGTGACGGTAAGTATCTTGATGCTTAAGACATAGAAACCAGTGGATAAAAAATTGAAAATGCCCCTCATTGCCAAAAAACGCATTTTACGTTGATCTTCAGGGTACGGGTCGATGCCATATTCAGTCATGAGAGCGAAATTGAAAATATAAACTAAAACTGATCGGAGGTAAATTATTTCGAACGCTGGGACGTTGGTCAAGAATTTTATCAGGAAGTTCACGATGGCAACAAAGATGATTTGAATCACAAAATAGGCAATACAAACATTGGTTCCAAACGTTTTTTCAAAGGCGTCTATTTGATTAATAATGGCTGAAAAAAAGCGCTCAAACATCAGCTCTTTTCTTCAAAAAAAACTTAATAAAACTTTTTACTTAATTTTACTTTAAAATGGGAAATAAATGTTTTAAAACGCAATGGAAAATCATTCCAAACCCTGTTATCATCGAACCTATCACCACAACTACTGAAAATAAACTTAAAACCGAAGAAAACAAGACCGAAGAATCTGCAAAATCACCTGAACCTTTCAAAAAACCTCTGCTAAAACGCGAGGGCACCACAACTTCCCTAATGGACATTCGAAACGTATATAAGTTCGATCCGAAAGTTATTGGCAATGGTGTTTTCGGGACAGTGCGTGTAGCCGTTCTCAAGAACAACTCATATAAAAAATTCGCTGTGAAAACAATTTTTAAGGAGAAAGTGCAAAAAAACTTGCATTTGTTGAAAAGAGAACTCGAGATTCTCAAGACTTTGGACCACCCAAACATCGTCAAGTTTTATGAAACCTACCAAGATGACAAATTTTTCCATTTTGTGATGGAATTTTGCAGTGGAGGGGAGTTATTAGAGCGAATCGCAGATACCGGTTGTCTTAATGAGCGTGAATCCTCAATTATTATGAAGAAGGTCTTTTCAGCTGTAAAATATCTGCATGAACATGGGATAGTTCATCGTGACCTTAAACCAGAAAACTTCCTTTTTTCTCATAAAGGAAAGGATGCTGAGATTAAAATGATCGATTTTGGGCTTTCAAGACAATTTGAGGGAAATGAAGATGGCTTAGGCTTGAATATGCAGACTATGGTGGGTACAGCGTTTTATGTGGCTCCGGAAGTATTGAATGGAAAATATGATAACCGATGTGATAATTGGAGTTTAGGGGTGATTACATATATTCTTTTATGTGGGCACCCTCCTTTTTATGGGGAAACTACAAAGGAAGTCTTTGAACTTGTGAAAAAGGGGAAATTGGGTTTTCATGGAAGAGTATGGAAGAAGATTTCAAAACAAGCGAAGGATTTCATTTCCAAATTGATCTGTGTGGATTTGAATAAACGAATGACTGCTGAGGTGGCTTTGCAACATGTATGGTTGAATATGAATATCAAGGAAAAAAATAATGAAGCAAAAATTACACCAAAAATCATAAATTCATTGAAAATTTTCAGAAATGGCGGACGATTAAAAAAAGAAGTCATAAAAATCATGGTGAATCTCATGACAGAAAATGAAGTGAAGAATCTGAAGGAAACTTTTCAAGCCATTGATAAGCAAAATAAAGGGAAAATCACCTTGCAAGAATTAAAGAAAGTCATGAATGATTTGGGATATCAAGGAGCAATCACTGAAATCAATAACCTAATAAACAATTGCCATGACCCTCAAGATTATGAAATCAATTACTCTGAGTTCATTGCTGCCAATCTTGAAAAGAAGAATTATCTAAATAAAGACAAATTACAAAAAGCTTTTAAACATTTTGATGTTGATAATAGCGACTCAATCACTGTTAAGAACCTCAAAGAATCAATGGCCAGAGAAGGAAGAAAACTCAGCAATCCTGAATTAGCCGATTGGATCAAGGAAGTGGATAAGAAGAGTTGTGGAAAAATTGGATTTGACGAATTTTTGGAAATGATGAATAATGACAGAAAAGAATCCATAATTTTGCAAGATTTGCCCATATCTGGCACACTGTTGAATATGGATGAAGAGGAATTTTTCAAGGAAAAAAGTAGGGTTTTGTAATAAACCAAATGAGAAATTTTGTTCATATTTAATTAAAAAAAGGTGTTGTTAAGATTATAAAAACATAAATTTCAAATAATTCGATTATGAATAATTCGATTTTTATTCTTTATGCGAATTTTCTTCTTTTTGTATTAATAATTCTATGGTTATTTTACATATTTGATTGACTTCCTCCATAGCTCCAAAACCTTCATCTCCACATACAAGCAATTTTTTCACCGTGTTCAAAACAATTATATTTAATTTTCTCAACTTTTTAATTTGTTTTTCTGTGAAAGGATGCTGCAAATATTAATATAAAAAAAATTGCTTTATATTATGACTTTACTTCAAACATGAAAGTATTCATTGCGGGAGCAACGATAAACAATTTATCTAAAATCGAATATTCATGGGTCTGAACTGTTAATTTTGTTGAATTAATTTTTATATTAAAATTCCATGCTCTTGCAATACTTGTCTAATTCCTTTTGAATTAAATGACTCTTTACTTAATATTTTTTACCAACAAATTGTCACAAATACCTCCAGATAATTTGGCAAGAGTATTGGCTGATAAAGGAGCAATTAGAAAAACATCAGCCCATTTCCTCAGGTCAATGTGAAGAATTGAATCTCCCTTTTGTTTCCAAGTCCATTCATCTTCATCGAAAAAAATTGGGATTTCAATATCAGGAAAATCTGGAAGAACAATTTTGTGATTTTTTTGATGTTTTTTTTCAAGGAAATATGAAGAGTTTTGAGTGACCACAACTCTGATTGTGAAACAATAGGTTTGGCATTTCAGAAATTCTTGAATCAAATTGAGATATTTTATGGTAGCCACGGATCCTGATAATCCGATCAAGAGATTGACTTTTTTTTTCTCGGAATCCATTTTTACTTCTGTTTTTTAATTTTTCTAAATTTTCTAAATTTTGTTGATTTGGGCTAATTTTTAGCTTTTTAATTAAGTATATATTAAATTTTCTTCTTCTTGAGAGGTTCAAAATATGGATGTTCCAAAGCTTCTTTTGGCGTGATTCTTTCATACTACATCAAAAATTAAATTTTTAACTTCAAGAAGATAAAATTACGTGATCGTAAATAAGCATCTTTGATAATAAATCTAAAGCTTCTTCCGAACATAGATTTTTACATTCTGGAGTGATGAATTTAACCCATGCTTTTTTGGAGTGTCTAATATAATGATAGTTTATATAAAATGATGATGAATTATGATAAAAAAAAATCACCTTCCCAAGATTTCATCATAATTAGAATCGAGCTTCAAATTATATTTTTTAATATATTTGAATAGATCGTCTGTGCCTAAAACCTTCGCTATTTTCACTAATTGATCATAGTTATCCATTCCTTGAAAAAACGGTTCTCGTTTAAATATCTAAACAAACATTTTTTAGTTTTTCTCATTCATGAAAAAATTCAAACCATTCCAGCAAACATCGCTCCTGTGCTCCAAATGTCCAACGAATAATCATAATAAATATTATCAACCAACAACTCTGGTCCTTTGAAATATCTTGAAGCTACCTTTGAACTCAAAATCTTAATAACCTCTCGGAAAATTTTGGCTTACCCTCACGTTATAATCTTGGCCAGGATGATAAAATTCTGCCAAACCCCAATCAATTAATCTGAGGAGTTTTTTTTCATGATCCACAATAATATTCTGCGGCTTGACATCTCTATGCATAATCCCGCATGAATGACAATAATCTAAAGCCTTTCAAAAAAAAAAGTTTTATATAAAAAATTAAGTCAGGCTAACTTTCAGGCATTCCTGCATATAATAACGAATTTCCAAATCACTCAATTTCGGGATTAAATTCCTGAAATCTGTGTTATTGATGTGCTCAAAAATCTATGATTTTTTGATAAGTTTTTGAAAAATAGTTTTTATTTAAAAAATTTATTTACCAGACTCGTGGTCTTAGAAGCCGGGTCCTTCACAACATCTAATAATTCAACAATGTTCGGACCATTCTTCAAGATTTCTAAAATTTTGATCTCTCTTTTGATTTTTCTCTTCTTGACTGTAACAAAATATAAAAAACTTCCTCATAAAATTAAAAATTTTTGATTTTTTGCCTGGCTTCAAAATTTTTATGATCACTTTGATATCTTTCTTAATAGAAATGCCTTCGAAGACATCGGAATACTTCCCCCTTCCAATCTTCTTCATGATTTCATAATCATCAGCATTTCTAGAATTAAAAAAATATAATTTTTTGAGGAAAATCATTTTGTAAAAGAATAAAAAACCCCCATGCATTCTCATAATTCTCATAATCAGAATACTCCTTCGGTTTATTCTTGTTAACATCGGCGTAGTAACGAGGTAAAAACATTTGGGCCTTTGAGCTCAGCAAAATCTTATTATTAGTTGCCGTGTTAATTTATCTTTGTTTTTTACGAAAAAATATGAAAAAGAAAATTTTTGTTTATTTATTATTTAATAAATGTCTCTTAATTAAAATGAGGAAATATTTTCAAAAATAAATTATTATAATTTTTATAATAATTA
>Ga0302186_10001676_pt1 | contig 17988 bp, 20 predicted proteins | sample II_Bog_E1_2_FD_198782 | JGI IMG/M metagenome (GOLD analysis project Ga0302186, IMG submission 198782) | Peat permafrost microbial communities from Stordalen Mire near Abisko, Sweden - II_Bog_E1_1 | ecosystem: Environmental > Terrestrial > Soil > Wetlands > Peat | place: Sweden: Abisko...
AAGTTTGATATATGACAGATTCATTAATCCTTAAACTTGGACTGCTTGGCGTAGAATTATAAAATTACAACGTCAATTTTGTACCGATCTAACTTTCAATGAGAATGTAGTAGGAGGAGTTATTAGGAATAGGTGAGAGCTTTATAATCTTATTAAGTGCCCCAATCGTTACTCCTCTGTGAGTAATTATTTTATTGTCACCGCTATTTGGAATACCATTTTCAGCCACCAAAACATTAAAAATTCCCATTGCTCCTGATGTATCATAGGTGGCAACCAGTACAACTTCTTCCGATTGGTTGATCTGTTTTCCGCTGAGCCGAAGTATAGTTTCTTAAAAATGGAGGAAGTAGATTGTCCTTTTGTCTTGAATATTGATATCGACAATATCATCCAATGAAATTAACATATCATAAGTAAAATTGGAGGATGAATAAACTGAAAAATAGAGGGAAACTGTTTTGTTTATTAATCCTTCGGAAGGGTTATCCAGCCTAATAATGCAACTATCCAAGCTGCTTTGATCACATTCGCGAGTATTATGAGTTTTGTTGGGATACTGATAGTATACCTCATTGGAGCTAGCCGAGTGGAGACTGCTATAAATGACAATTTTCGATTTTTGGAATGGATTTATTGTAATAGATAAGATTTTTTTAGTTGTGTTGAAGTCCACTTGGTAATATAGATAAGTGGAGGCCTGTTGAATAAAGCCGTAGGATTAATTCAAAGTGAGCTGTTGACTAGTGGGCTATTGCGATAACGTAATCGTAATAGTGAAGCTCAACAAAAGAATCAAAATCAGTTGAAAGGAACTTTTCTTTGGCAGATCTGACATAATAAAGATAAATTTATATTTATTGAATTAAATATCCACAATATTGAGATAAATATTATGAAAGATGTGACGGATGAGACAGAATTAAATTAAAGAAAATATGGAATTGAATACTAATATTTATTCTACCAAATTCATCATATCAAATTCATTATGCAAATCCTTATATTAACTAGTTAATGTAGATAAATTATATTCCGAAACATCTTCATATAGAATAACCTCCATCAACTCCTTCGACACAATAAATTAAGATTAAAAAGGAGCATCTTCTCCAAAATACAATTGCGCCATCATTCAATAAACTATTTTGTAATAAAATCAGAGGTCTCATCGATGACAGGTTTGCTTTAAAAAATATGGAAAAAACAAAAAAAATGTTTCAAAATGATTATTCTGTACCGCTCGATTGCAAAATTTACAACTATAAGCAGAGGTAAACAAGGTTGATGGCTGATTATGGCCGGTAAATATTTCCCAGTGAGGCATTAAAATAAGCAGACGAGATCAACAGATTCTTCAAAATATCATTAGGAGGAGTGACTTTCATAGGGCTGTTATTTTTTGGTTGTTCCCTCACTTTAAAACACTTTACAAAATGGGGAAAATTAACCTCTTCTGGTTTTCTGCCGAAGATATTGGTGTACAGCATACTGATAAACTTCACAAATTATTTCCTGTTGGTGAAGCAAACTGAATAAATCTAGCTGATGTTAAAATATCATAAATACTACGAAAAGGCAATCAGCAAATTTGAGTAAGCAACATGCTATTCATGATCTTAAGAAAATAAATATTGATGATTTAATTATTCTACTCTTCTTCTAGTTATTCCTAAATGATAAGTATGGATCAAATTGAGCCTTGCTATTAGCTTTTAATTGCTGATTATATAAATTAATATTTTGTAAAAGATTAACCAATGTTCGGAATATTAAAAAAAGGCGACGAAATTTAAGAACTCATTTAAGGGGCACACCAATTAGAAAAATCAAAAGCACAGCCCGAAAAAAAGAATGGCTTGGTACACACAATTAGGGCAGTCATAGTGGTCATTGATCTAACAAAATCTATCAATATGAAGGACTTTAAACCATCCCGTCTCAGCATTGTAACAAGCATGCTCAAATATTTTTTAAAAAAGGCAAAGGAAAGCACCCCCATTATTCAATTTGCATTTGCAATTGTCGAACAAGAGATATGCAAGTTCAAAAATAAATTTACCTTCAACGAAAGCAGCATCTTTGATTAACTTGATAAACTAAAAGTACTGCAATAACCTGGTAATTTTTCTCTTGAAAACACTCTAAGAAGTTGTATGGATTTGTTCGAAGATGTTGCTTTGTAATTCAATAGAGAGGTTCTTATTATTCAATCGTCTCCCCTCACCAAAGATCATCGCGATATTTTTGAAACTATTAACATATTCAAAAATTCAGGAATTAAGCTGGATATAATAAGTATGGTTGGTTGGACCAATGCCTATGTGGTACATTTTGGTTGAAGTAGAAACTTATTGAAGCAGTGAAGGGGAAGTATGTCACAGTCAACTCAGGAGAGGAGTTCAAAAAGATGATTGGATAGTTTGCCCTTCCACCAGTATTCGACTAAAATAAGGTCAAAATAAGTAAGATGAAGATTGGATTATGCAAAAAATAAACCAATCAGACTGAAAGATTATGCTTCTGCCATTTTTAAAGATGTAAAACATATTTTGTTTGCAATATTTGCGAGGCCACTATCTGCAAATAACCACCTGTTCAGTGTCCTGTATGCTAAAATATAATAGTGCTACCAACTGACCTATATAACCATGTGATTTTGAATTAAAATTGAATTACAAATATGGAATATAGAGTTTAGCATAAATATCATGTCTCTTTCATTTTTGTGAGAGTACTAATAAATGGAGAAGGGGTATAGAAGCCTCTCACTTGAAACACTATTTTTTGACTTTTATCGATCTATATAGTGCTATATCTTAGCAGAAGAAGAACAGTTATTATCTTTGTTGATAAGTAAGCTAATTGCTTCCCAATACAGGTTCGGGGACCATAGCTAAAACCTCCAAAAGTATAAGGGTTTATTTCAGTTAAATTGGACCACCTGTCAGGTGTAAATTTGAAAGGCTACTTAAAATATTTTTAATTATAATGGTTTCCCAGCAGTTCTATTTTGAGGCCTGTTCCTTTGAGAATAGGTATATTGTCAATATAAGTATCTTCAGCAGCTTCTCTAAGTAGAATATTAGTGGCTGGTCCATACATTCGATTGGTTTATAGCTGTATCCATTAAAGATAGTCAATTTTCTTTAAATTTTAAAAAGAAACATCATTTTTAGTCTTAATGTGTCGATTGATTTAGTGACGAAGTTTTGCCTAAACTATTGGATTTTCTACGATATAAAACATAACCATGTTCATAAAAAAACTTGTTGAATCGTTACCTGCTGTTAGAAAAGCGCAAAATTACTCAATTATTTAATTTTATTACAGCGGACTTATTTCGGTTATATTAGATTTTTTTAACCCCCATAAAGCCTGCATTATATCAGTGTATTTATCATTATTTTGTTATTATTTCAGCTTTTACACTCTTTAGCTTAGGATACTTCTTACTTACTATTTTAGTTTTTTAATTCTACATGTTAAATCTTTATATTTTGATTTGAGGCCCCAATTATAGGCTTTCTCTCCGAGAAACAGGACAATTGGGTCAGTTGATTGATCTCTGGCATCTTTTAAGATCAAACTTAAGTATTTATTGATAGGAAGTCCATCTATTTTCCGATCTAGCCCTTCAACTCCAAAAAAACATCTGATAACAATATTAGAAATGATATTTTAAAACACAGTTTTAAGCTCTACTTTGTAGACTTGATTGGTTCCTATTTCTTAAACATTCTTCGTTTGTTTTTCGGTCTATATCAATATCTCCTAGCAAATATCCTTCATTTTAGGAATGTTCCTTTTAACGAAGTCAAAATTGAATATATCCGAAAGAATTCTCCTCTTTCTCTTCCAGACATCTCCTTCATTTAAAATCATTGTATTACCCAAAAGCGTCTAAAATCCTCGTTTATTAATGTGGCATTTGGGAAATAAATACAATTTTTCAGGAGAAAAGAAGTATTTGAGTAGTCTAGGGTTAATGAGGACGAGGGTGATTTGATTGCTGGTGTTGGAGATGATAATATCGTAGTTAAACCAGGTATGTTTCTCGTCATAAAAAGCGTCGCCATTCTATTTTTAGTGATATTTTTGATTTTATACCAGCATTATCTTAAAGGGATGATAAGGATATGAAAGTACATTATATCCCATTGCCTCGAGAGTATTTTGATACCACTTGCTTATTTTGAGCGGACGAAGGTAATAAGCATAATAAAGATATAGCGAAATAGTCAATGCAGCGATTAAGATGATTCCCAAAAGCAAGATCATCCTAATTTGATAATTAATTAAATAATATAAACAAACATATATAAAGATTAATCTCCCTGCTTATTATTCTTCAAGAATTGCTGTTCCATTCGTCGATTTCAAAATTTTGGTCACTTTGGTAAAATTATTGTAGGAAATCTTTGCTTTATGCGATTTCGAGGGCTTACAATGGATTGTCTTCAAACTATTTGGGAATATATGGGCCTTTCATCGTTTATTATATGAGTCCATTCCAATCAAATCCTTTATAAAAATCGCATTTTCTTATCTTATCGAATGTAAAAACTCCTCTTTGCTTTGGACTCTTTACAAGAAGATTTGTTATTAGCTTTTTTGCCCGATCATCTTTCACAAATTTAGGAAAATTAAGACTGCCATTCTTAATAATAGTATATATGGCATAAGGGTCGCTGACATTTTAACCAAATGGAAGTCCATAGCATAAAAACTCGTAAAGCAGACAACCTAATGACCATATATCTGCTTCAAAAGAATATCCTTTACCTTCAAACACTTCAGGTGCCATGTAGTGTGGTGTACCAATAATAGTAAACGTTTTGAAGCAATTTTTAGCTGTTAGTTCCTTTGCAGTGCCCAAATCAATGAGATAGCATTTACCTCTGTAGTCTATGACTGAATTTTCAGGTTTGATATCTCTATATATAATGCTGTTGGAGTGAAGGTATTATATAGAGACCATAAGACAGGCGAAATAATATTTGATCATATCCGTAGACATGTTTTTTACCTATCGGATGGTGTCAAACATCTCTTTTCCGTGAATATACTCCATCAATATAAAAATATTTTTTTCATCGTGAAATGATTTGACATAGCCTACAATATAAGGAAATATGGTTTTTTCAAGGATCTTCCGCTATTGTACGACACTATCCTGGATTTCCTCCTTTTTGATAGCCTATTTAGACATGCATTTGATAGCATATAAGTTGGTGCCAAACTGAATATTCTTCACCAGGAACACCTGTCCAAATTGACCCTCTCCTAATTTTTTGATAAATCTGAAGTCTGATAAATTAAATTTGCTTTTGGGAATATTTGATGCCCTCGGATGATATTTTATCATTTCTTTCTTTTAATGTAGGCTTTTTATTATTTCCTAAACCTTAATGAAGGAAAGAAAGCAACATTGCCCATCACCATTTTTAACCAGTTTATCGCATTTAAAAGATTTATTAATAAAATTCTCCTCATTGAAAAGTTTTCCCTCCGAAATGTTGTTGATAGTTCCCTCAAGGCAAATAATAAGTCCAGGATATATCTCTGGATTGATAGTAGTCCCATCTTTGACTGCAAATGGCTGAAATTAAGTAATAAGAGTATTGATATCCATATGAGAGTAGTTCTTAAAAGTCTTAGATCTTAGAAGGACCCATTTTTTAATGTTATAATATATGAGATTGTTGATTGAAGCACCAAGCGTAATCTAAATGTCTTTTCGGCTAATCATTGAGCAGATTAATTTGCTGGTAGCAATTGCACTACCAAAGCGTTTCATTTTGGGTTGAATGGAAGCTTCTCCAAATATTTCCCCTGCACTTAGAATTATATCCTTCTTTCCGGGTATTTCTATTTTTAGGCTCCCCTCCGAAATGATATACATCGCTTGCGCATCATCACCAGCTTTGAAGATAGCATCTCCCTCCGCAAAGACAATGACCTTGATTGTATTAGAAAGAGCAGATTTTTGCTTGTTGGTTAAGAATGAGAATAGAGGAACCTTTTGAATTGTTTCTATATTGCGTGAATACTCTTCCATTTTCATTTTATATAGTGTTTACTTGAATAGTTTGGGTTTCATTATTAAAACATCACAAATTTGTTAACGGCACACTATTGAAGCCGTACGAGTACACTGAAATAATAAAGCCAGCTATCCAAATGTTTACCCTTTAGAAAGAGTGCGAACATATGTACCGTCAATTTCTACATCAACAGTGCCACTTTGAATAATAAAAAAACAGTTACCCAAATCACCTTGCTTAAAGATGTATTTTTTAGCTGTAGCTTTAGCATGAACCATTTGAGAGCATATAGTTTTGAGTTCTCTCTTATTGAGGGAGGAGAAAAAAGGGTGATCTACCAAAACATCGACTGCATAAGTAAGCTATTCATCACTAAGTCTTTCCGACAAAATTTATACCTTCTCTGTGATTTGATCGACCACATCATATGATTTGCGTCGAATGTTAAAGTTTTTAATTTTATTTCTCTTGACTTCCTTGGGCTAAATACTGTTCTGAGAGCCACTTGCATTTGCACATCCCATTTTCTATGTATTTAATTTCTAATAACTAAATGGAACATTTCAATAAAATAATTAAATTTTCGCGAAACAAATGTTTATCGATTTTTAAGAGAAACATCATTCCCTCCCTTAGTTTACATTTATTGATCATAAAATTCAATGCTTTTTTATATTTTTACTGAAATCAAATCACAATTATAATTTACTAATATTCAATTAGTTATGAACTAATGTGAAATGGGTACTATTTGGGATATATCATTTATTCATCAGATTCTTGAAGACTGTTGTAATCTCATCTACCAAATTTGCGAATACTTCAACCAGTTGTTTTCGGTCTACTTTCGGGTCCTGGAACTTCATTTGCTTCAGTTTGTTCAATTGTGTGCTGGTTTGACTCTTCAGGAAAGCGAAGTTGATACGATCTGGACGCTTAGCAGTCTCCACAATGGCCTTTTGAGCAAGCTCGTAGTATCGGACAATTGACTTCATCATGCCAGTAGTCTGAATAAAAAATGTGATACTTTTTCAAGGGGGCAGGTAAAATCGTGTTCTGAAAAGGCATTTTGCTGTAAAAACTCGCCCTTGATGATGTTGGCGATTTAAAGAGTAAGTTTCTGATCCTCAGAGAGCGAATCCTTGCCGACTAATTGTACTATTTCGTTTAGCTCCACTTCTTCGTGAAGGATTTCTTTTATTTTCTGTCTCAAATAAGAAAAATCCTTGTCATAGTTTTCATTGAAATAAGCATCAAGTTGTCTCTCATAGTTAGAGGTCGAAATAGTCCAATTCACTGATGGGAAATGCTTCTTTTGGGCAAGTTTCTTGTCCAATCCCCAAAACACCTGGACGATAGACAGGGTTGAAGTTGTTACAGGGTCAGCAAAATCACCTCCTGGAGGACTGACTGCACCAACAATGGTAATGGAGCCAGTTCTGTTAGGAGAACCAAGGCAAGTTACTTTTCCTGCTCTTTCATAGAACTGTGCCAACTTAGTGGCCAAATAAGCTGGATAACCAGAGTCTCCAGGCATTTCAGCTAGACGTCCTGAAATTTATCTTAGTGCTTCTGCCCAACGGGAAGTCGAGTCAGCCATCATGGATACATTTCGACCCTGATCTCTGAAGTATTCTGCAAGGGTGATACCAGTATAGATACTGGCCTATCTGGCAGCCACAGGCATATTTGAAGTATTGGCGACAAGAGAAGTTCTCTGCATAATAGATACTTCTTTTCCATTTTTCATTGTTGTTAGGGTGGGAAACTCTTCCAAAACCTCAGCCATTTCATTTCCTCTCTCTCCACAGCCCACGTATATAATGACCTCGCTATTTGAGTGCTTGGATAAGGCCTGTGAAATACAGGTTTTACCACATCCGAATGCTCCTGGGATAGCACAGGTTCCACCCAGAATAGATGGAAACATGGCATCTAATACTCGCTGACCAGTGATTAAAGGCACATCTCCTGCTAATTTTTAGACAATTGGCCGAGGCTGTCTCACAGGCCATTTGTGACTCATGGAATATTCTGTCCTTTTACCGTCGAGCTCCAACTCTAATATTTTCTCATGAATGTTATATCCTCCTGGTGGAGCTATGTAAGTAACTCTACCTCTACACTTGGGGGGCACGAGGATGCTATGCTCTGAAAAGAGACTATTTTCGTATACCATGCCATATATATCTCCTTGACTTAATATGTCACCTTCTTTGACGTGGCCGGGTTTAAACTACCAAACTTTGGTAGGATTTAAGGAAGGAACATCAACACCCTTGGGTACAAAAACTGAATGTGAATATTCCGCGATCACTTTTAGGGGACGCTGGATCCCGTCAAAAATTTGATCAAGTATACCAGGACCTAGCTCCACTGATAGGGGTTGTTTAGTTCTTTCAACAGGGTCTCCAACAGTAAGTCCAGCTAAATATGCTTAACTATACAGGTGTCCTCATAGCATTGGATATAAGCAGAATCACCGTCTAGTTTGATGATTTCTCCCACGAGCTTATCGTAACCAACCTTGACGAGCTCATACATCTTGGATCCACCCATCCTCTCTGCAACGACCACTGAATAGATGAATGCTTACATGGTCCTGAGACCTTGAATATCTTACCGTAAGAACTCTCCTTCTCCCGTAGTTCTTCAATGTAAGTCTTATGGCTCTACATATCCACAAATCTGATTATAGGTATGATTTAAATAAAATTACATCAGTATCACCAGGAATTAATATTTCCTTATTTTTGGTTGTCTGTAGAAATGAATTATGAAAATAATCTGATAATTATTTCTGATGTTAAGTTGCAATTTCATTTTAACTTATGGATAGAATAATAATTTAATCTTAAAATGAAAACGAAATATATTCGTTTCAGCAAACTCCCTAAAATTGAAGAAACACACCCACCTTTAACAGATAGGCCAGTGTAAGGGAGATTCAGCTCTGAAAGCATGGGGTTCTCGAATTCCAATCTAAAAAAAGGTGACTTCCAAAAATACAACCAACTTATGGAGGTATTTGATGGCCTCATGAAAAAATCAATTAAGCAAGTTCATGATTTTGAACTGGAGGCAAGAGACCGGTTTGTGGTAGTAGATCTTCCATAAGTTGATTATGATTCTTAGCTTGATGATGAAACTCTAAAATAATGGATTACTGATGTTTGCAGCAACGTCTTTTCCTCAGCATTTCACTCCTTCTCGAAAGATAATATGAGCTATTAGCACAGTAAAATATTTTGTTCTGAGGGAATTCTGAGAAACATAGTACTTCTTACAAGGAAATACAGACTTACCTAGAGGCAAATGAGAATAATTGATGATCACATTTAAGAAAACATCGTTCCCTATATGCAGCAAAAATATCCAATGACATAATCTAGTGATGTCAGCAAAGCCATTGATGAATGTGTTAAGCCCATTGACAATAGAGAGTCTCTTTAAAATGATCTGCTTCAAAAAAGTGATGTGGTGTTTACCTATCGCTAAAAAGCAAATTATAACGATCTAATCATGAAATTCATCAATTGGCTAATGACTTCCATAGACGAAAAGGCAGCTGGTAGTTAATAAACAGTCTATGAAGAGTTTTATAACTTTACCTCCAATTTATTTGAAAATGTTTATAACGAGACCTGGATGAACGCTAATTCGACTGAGGAAGCTAAAAATTTAGGAGAAACTAAAAAGGAAGCCTTCATTAGAAATGAAAGTAAAAAAAATACCATTAGTAATTAAAAATATGCCGCAACCGTTAAATAATATACTCACTATGCCATAGGCAGAAAAATATCTAAAAATGTACCCGTATATAGTGAGGAAGAGATTGAAAGTGGCCATTTAACCATCAAAAGTCCATCAATCTTGAGGATACTCACCAAATGGTGTGATTAGCTCTGGGAAAAATTCACAACAAAAAATTACTTTTTAGATAGATAATAAAATTTAAGAGTTCAAGAAAAAGATGGAAACATCAACACAATGTTTATGTGGATGAAAATGCCTTTAAATAACGATATCGAAGAATAGAAAAGACAAATCGAGATCTTTATGAAGGGAGTTGAGGAAAACAACTACGACCAACAGTCTAAACTGCTAATAAGGGAACTATAAAGAGATGGATTTACTCATATCGAAAGAATTTAAAAGGCATGTGGCAAGTTTGCTTTTAAAACTGTTAATAATCTCCACTGCTATATTGTTCTATACCTCAACAGAATTATTCACGGCTTATTGACAGTATCAAAGAATCTTTATGAAACCCAACTGTCAACCAAAGCAAGATGGACCTCTCCTCCCGATTTACTGAGTTTTAAAATTGGAGATATTATGAGGTGTAAATGCAGCTCAAAGGAGAGATAGATCCTTAAAATTTTTCAGGAAATGCAGAACATCAGTTTTCACAAGCCAAAAATAATGAAAATTATTCGAATTAAAAACAGACTAAAACTTGGTACAAATGATATCTTGATTAATGTTATCTTTCAAGAGAGATATCTTTGCGAAATACAATTAGCAGTCAAGGCAACAACATCCAAGTTTATTCAGTGTTCCAACTTCTTCAGTCACTATGTCTACTAATTGAGAAGATCACTATTTGGACCATTAACTGAACTCTGTTCTGTTTGGATGAGCTTAGATCCTCGAGCAACAGAGTATTTAAAGATCATAAAGAATGAGAAGCCAGTAACAGTGGCTTAACCAGTAGGTTGTAAAAAAAATGGTCAGGAACATGTGTATGCAGAACTTGATAGACCCTTTGTATGCAGTGATTGCAATATTGCATATTCCCATACTAACTACCTTTGGATTCATCAAAAATGTGTTAATGAAGGCTGCTCTTATATGATTTGTGGAAGGTGCCGAATTTAAAACGAAAGCCAATAAGTTTTAAAATAAAAGCTCTTACACAATTAAAAACCTTAGCTTCGCGAGGGTTGTCGGTAAATTGTAAATAGAAAAAGTGAAGCTAAACGAAATATACCAACTTATGGAGTCTGTATCCAGATTTAATCAAAAAAATTAAAAATCCAGAGATTTAAACAACTGGAAGTAAAAAAAATTAACACTATTTTTGGAATTAAAACAAATAAACAGGGTGAAGAATCTATTACTTTGATCGAAGAGCTCAGCAAGAAAGATCCAGTAAGAAGATTTTTACGAAAGTATTTGGTATTCGAAATACCTGATGATATTGGCAACAATTTAATTCACATCGATTTGGATAAGGCAAAAAAAGATTACATTATTCCTCAAAAGGTCAAATAAGTGTACAAGAAAGAGAAGGATATTCTGACCCTCATTGAAGAAAACTTAGACGATAGTAGCTGCTCCATTATGATGGGTGTTAAAGAAGGCATGAAGCAGATTATAAACATGGAGCTAGCTGATAACAAGTTCACCAATATTAAATTTATCACTTCGAATTTCCCGAACCTCGATAGATTACAGCTAAGTAGAAATTTGCTCTAAAGTATTGATACTATTTCAAAGTTGGAGGGTTTGACCAAGCTTAACATCCGGAATAATAAACTTAAGGAACTTCCTGAAGAATTATGCCTTCTTACAAAACTTTAAGGACTTAACATCAGATTTAATCAAATTTCAGAACTCCCGAAAAATTTTGGCAATCTTACAAGATTGAAAAAATTGGAATCTGATAATAATTTGCTTACAGATCATCTACCTTAAAGCTTTAAATAGTTAAAAAAGCTTACTTTTATCGATTTGTCTGAAAACAAACTTACCAAATTTCCAGATTCTATAAAAGGAATGAAAGAAATAAAAGAGCTGGTTTTAGCCAAAATGGATCTTGGCGAAATTCCTGAGTGGATTGATACTTTTAAAGAGATGATAACACTCGACTTGAGCAAAACTAAATTACGAAATTTTCCATCTGGTATTTTTCAGCTTAAAAACTTAACAATGTTCAAGATTGAAACAAGTGTTAATAAATTATCGCCATAGATTGGCAGTTTAGTCAAGTTATAACATTTAAACATTCAAATGCCCAATTTATTGGCTTTGCCTGACTAAATTTCCAATCTAAACAATCTTAATTTATTTGAGATATCGGAGTGTAAAATAAATGATTTACCTCATTGGCTACCCCAAATGTAAAAGCTTACCACATTTTCATTGATCAATAATGGCATCAATCATATTTCTTAAGAACTTACAAAAATGACTCGTTTAAAATATCTCACAATTAATGGGCAAAATATTACATAACTCCCTGATTAAATAAATCAACTCACTGAATTGCGAACTCTTTCTCTTTGTTATAACAAATTCACTAAATTACCTCCTGTTTTTAAGCAATTCACAAAAATATACAGTCTCATGCTCAAGAATAACGAAATCGATTTCATTGACGATGACTTTTTCAAATATCTTCCCGAGTTAGAAGTGATTGCTTTAGACAATAATAAGTTGAGTGATTTTCCTACATCTCTTCATAAGCTAACAAAAATAAAGAAGTTAACTTATAAGAATAACCTGTTCAAGAATATTCCGGAATGGGTGGATATGATCGGCCAAACAATTGAATCAGTTCTTAAAATGGGTATATTCATATTAATATAGACGAAAGTAAGCTTAAGAAAGTTGAATAATCCAAGATAAATTGAAATAGCCCTTAAATTCTTCACATTATTTCGATATTCCTATTAGAATTTTATTAAAATATTTAAATCACGATATTTTTATTTCATACATTTCGTCCTACAACACAAAAGAATCTGAAGAGCAACGATATTGGGCCAAATGTCTCCGTATCTTTTCTTTCATATCTTTTACAAAGAATTACATTTTATGCAGACGCTCATTTGTGAACTCTATCTCACTGATCAACTCACATTACATTTTTAAGTAGTTCTTTTTGGAGTCTTGTGCTTGCTCCTTACTAGTTGGAGGAAGGCGGTTTAACTTAGATGAAGAATTGCGAACAAGAGAAGAGCGAGATTTATCGGGTCCTTTCTCGCTATCCATGAAGTCATCCTGTAAAAACATTTTATAGGTATTATTATCGACGTTGTTGCACTCTGCAAGAAGGCTATTCTTGACAACTTTAAGCTTCTAGATTTCTTCTTTTTTGGATTTAATCCTTAAAAGAATCTCCTTATTTTCCTTCTTAATTTAGTTAAGGTTTGTTACAAGTTCAGTATTTTATTTAATACGCTTAAAAATTTATTCGTTTTTTCTGCTCACATTTTTCTCGTTGCCTCTGTTAATTTGATATAGCGATTTTTATAGATGTAAGACCTGTTTAGTTAATTACTCAATGCCCTTAGTTTCTGGAATCTGTTATATCTTTTAATTTTTGTTGATGTAGCGCTGAGTATTAGAATAGATACATGGTAAAGTTTAATAAATTATTTGTAGAATATCTTGACATCCCCAATCTTTTTGTAAGTTTATAGACAATGATAGATGTCGCTCATTATCTGATCTATGGTCTCTATCTCATTTTCAGTGACTGAATTTTCATCTTCCAACATCCTTTCCATATTTGATTTTTCTTTTTAATTTTTCTCCATTGTAAGGATTGATTTTTGTTTGCGCTCCAGTGACAACTAAAACTCTTTCTTGAGCTTGATCAAATCTAATTTGAGTTTATCAATCTGTATTTCCTTGGGTTCCATAGCTTTCTTCATTTATGTACCTGCATAGCAATATAAATACCCTTATATGACAGAATATGTTTCTTTTTCTGCAAGTCAGCAATTTTATCCTCAAACTCTACTATCCTCTTCTCTTTTACTTTCAAAACCTCAATCTTTTAGTTATATTCAACATTCATATCCTTCAGTTTTTCTCTAGCTTCCTACACTTACTTTTCAGTCTTCCTTTTATTATGCAATTTTTATTCATTTTTGTAACGCTCCTCATCGCGCTGATCTGTTAGCCTAGTGTGTTCTTTTTTCAATTTGCCTTGTCTCTAAAACAGTTCCATCAAAGTACCGGCTGTCTAGAGCTTAAACTTATGCTTTTTGCTTTGAAGTTCTCTTATTTATTCCTCCTGCTCCTCTTCTATCTGCTTCATACGGTCGTCGAAGATATTTGTAGCTTTCTCGGAAGACAATTTAGACTGGGAGTATATCTTTTCTGATTCTTTAAATTTGGTTTAAAACTCTGCTTTGAGGGAGGCAATTTAAGTTTCTTCATATTGTTTGAGTTCTTCCATCTCCTTCTTGTGGACAATTTTGATCTGTATAAGTTCCTGCTCGAGTTGGAAATATTTTTCTATTTCAAAGTTAATCTTCTCTTAATAGGTATGTTCTAAATCCTGTGCCTTCTCTAAGTGATTTTTATCCAAATTTTATATGGCTACACTCGTTTTACATTTGAGTTGCTCCACTTGATTCTTTAGCCGATCAATACGATAATTTATATCATCGATTATTCTGTTTTTTTGCAACTAAACTTCCAGAAATTTTTTATTATGCTTTTTTAAGCCTTCTTCAGATAATGTTTTTAATTTCTTAGATAAATTACTTATGACTTTGGTAAATTATTTCTCTTTTTAACTCACTTTCTCAATTTATTTTCGGTTTATCAGCACAACATCGGCCAAAAAATCGTCCACTGTGATGTTGGTATGCTACTCATCTTGAAGCAGTCCATCCACCACATGCAGAGTCTTAAAAATAAGAACCATACAATCCTGTCCAGAAGTTATAATAAACTTGCCACATGGGCTTAGTACAATATTAGTGACTCGACGAAGGTGATAGTTTCTCGTGTCCATGACAATAGGCCTTTGCAATCCTCCATAAACAATCAGTTTGCCACATTCCAAAGATAGTACTAGTGTCTTCTACTTACCAATATTAAGTTATGCCATTGCTACCACATCCATATTGACTTCAAGCTGACTTATGCTGCTATTTTAGCAGCCATACTCTTCTAAATATCGCTTACCTTTATATACGCCGAATGCCACGATCGAGTTTCTCGGATGCCAATAAATGCAGCATTTATATTTCATATCCTTTTTGACTATTGTTTTGGTCTTGACCCAATCACTCAGACGCCATTAGACTATACTGCCTTCCTCAGAGATGGAAAGCAGGTTTTCGTCAAATTTTTTAAACTAAAGACTCCTAATCGGAGATACATGATCTTTGAAAACCATCAGTTCTTCTAGAGTGAGAGAGTTAAATATTTTTATATGGTGAATATTGGCCTCATCTCTAAATGGAAAACTAACTGCAAGAAGATGGCCTCCCCTCGAAAATTTAACAATTTGAGCATTTTTGACACCCAATTCTCTGTATGGTCTTAATTCAGTGTTAAGCACATGAAAAAATCTCAGTTTATCGATGCAACCAACCGCCAGATAATAACCTGAGGGATGAAAGGCAAGAGTTATAAGTGGTTTGTCGCAGTCAAACTCCTCCTTAACTTTAAAATAAAACATTCTTAATAGTTTGCATCCAAAACTTTTGTAATTCCAGATTCGAATGGTGCTGTCCATTTGACTGCAGGTGACGATAAGAGGTCTCTGCTAGCAGATATCCATTCCTGTCACTGGATAATTGTGAAAACCCTTGTATAGGTATTAAAAGATTATTTATTTTTCAGAAAGTTCATTCAGCAAGTCTGATACTTGTGGGATCAGTTAGTTTATGTATAGAGTTGCAATGTCATTATTGGCCAGTGAAATTGCTATGATATCTTCTTTCAAGCTGATCTAGATATTTGTTACCTCTGAAGCCCGTTCTTCTGTGGTAGCCCATTTGCGAGACAATTAAAGTGCCTCTTAGCCTTCAAAATTACTATCTTCTTTCTTAGTCCATAGGCAAAACTTACCATTATTACTGCCCAAAATAAAACCTTTTGAGAAGGGGCAAATAGCAGTTACAATCATTTTGTCATACTTAGACTCATTAAAAACATTATGGTACTCCTGTTTGATTTCAAAAATATTAGGCTTTGTTTCTTCGAGAATAAGTATTTAGCACTTATCAGTGGCTGCTATTATCATTTTCCTTTTGTACCAGGTATGAGTGGTTATTCTGCGACCTTTGGGAATCTTTTTAATATCTTCAAGAGGTTTAAATGTGTACTCTTACACCTTGAAAACCTTTAGAAAGCTACCTCCACTTACACAAATTAGATGACTGTTGCTTGGGCAGATCGTCAGTCGATCAATGTCTTTCAGCGGGTAATTGCTTTAAGCTAACGATTTATTTTTAAATGTATCAACGAACAAGAGCTTATTGTGTGGCTAACCTAGCAGCGTACACTTTGTTAGAATGGAATTACCATAAACTTCGGTTAAGATGGTGAAAATACTAATAATTTGATTTGACCTGTCTTCTCATTTTAGTGGAAGATCTTGAGACTTATGCACTCTTCTTCTTTTTTAAAACTGTAGATTTTTATTTATTGCAGTTGTGTGTTGTAGGCTCGGTAGGCTACTGCTACATGTGACCGAGTTGGAAGAATGCATATGTTTTCGATATGATCAGTTTATTCTATATCAAAAGCCTTTTACAACAAAAATGCACGAAATCCATCTATGATCTGTCGATAGATTTCTTAGCTAGGGCCTTGCCTACGGGAAAGACGATTTTTGCCTCATTAATCTCTTCATCACATATTCCTATGCAGTTGAGATATTTCTATGAGCAAGTGGAGCCAAAAGCATGGATGAGATCAAGTTTAATTGATGACATCGTTTCTATAACTTTAGTGATGTTATAAATTGTATAATTTATAAATCGAACAATAGACTCTCACAATAGTACAGAATCAATGCCATATACCCATTTAGTTTAGGTTTTTCCTGTTTGTGGAAGATTAATACTGCCTTTTCCATGAGGGAAATCATTTTAGAATTCTCCTTAATATGCAACAGTATCTCCTAAGTTGAACAGAATACCAAGTCCGCACTTCTTTCCTTGTTTATAGTCTCCCTCGTATCTGAGTCCATTCTGGTATTTATAGACTCCTTTTCCATGTTTCAGGCCATCCATAAAATCTCCTGCGTAAGTACCGGTAGGTTCTTCTAAAGATCCTGATTTATCTTAAAATATTACCATCCCCATGAAATTGGTTTGAAAAATTGAATCGGCCTCTGTATACATATTCATTATTGTCTTGGTCTTTCCATTTCAGGACACCTTGGGATTTAACACCCTCATAATATTCGCCAGAAAATTAATGAACTCGACTCTTCTCCGATCCCTTTCCCGAAAAAGCATTATTTTTAAAAGATCCCTCGTATTCTAATTCCTCTGACCAGAATCTCCCCTAACCGTCTGCACGATTATTAGTAAAATGACCAATGTAATAAGATCCGTTGGGCATGATGTAGACTCCATGGCCCTCTGCCTTGCCGAGATGAAAATTTCCAATAAATAAGGATCCATCCGATTTGTACATTTTACCATATCCTTCTGGTTTGTTAGTGAGCTAAATTGATGAAGAAATACTTTGTTTAATTGCCCTTAATAGATCTATTTATCAAATTGTTTAATTTACGGCACAAAATTGAACTATTCTTCAAAATATTCTATTTTTTTCAAAAAGTACTATGGCTTTCCAGATGTTTCTGAATAGCAAGAGATAGTTATGGTAGCAATGATGGTGTGTATATTACTTCGATGGTAAGTTTGTGATCATGCTAGGACCTTTTTTCCTCATTTTAGTCTGCATATCTTATTTTTTACTTAGATCATTTCCCCTCCCAACGATAAAATATTACTAATTACTTTCGTTATTCTGGTGGAAAGAAGCGTTGGATTATTCCTTTTTGTTGGTTAGATATGTGGGCTGAAACTCATTTGCTACCCCATGTTCACAGCACTGAGTATTTCCCATTTGATTAAAATAAAACTGATAGTAATATAAAATATAAATTTGCTATTTGATTTAAACATAAAGGGGTTGGGGTTGGGGGTGGGGTTGGGGTTGGGGTTGGGGT
>Ga0302186_10001678_pt1 | contig 17980 bp, 19 predicted proteins | sample II_Bog_E1_2_FD_198782 | JGI IMG/M metagenome (GOLD analysis project Ga0302186, IMG submission 198782) | Peat permafrost microbial communities from Stordalen Mire near Abisko, Sweden - II_Bog_E1_1 | ecosystem: Environmental > Terrestrial > Soil > Wetlands > Peat | place: Sweden: Abisko...
TCCTTCCACACTTCTCCCCCTCACACATTTCAATAGTACCCCCACCATCCCCTTTTAATGATGTGCCCCCCCCCCTCCATTTTAATTGTGTACCCCCCCCTCCTCAAATTTTTGGAATATTTTAAACATTAACGAATATTTTGAAAAGGGTCTGGAATTTAGAAAATGAAAAGGATGATGAGAAATTTGTTGAGAGGAATATTTGGAGTATCAGTGGTGAATTGGAAGATTTAATTTTAGTGGAAGCGCCAAATTCCCAAAAGAAGTTCGAGAAATTTAGTTTGATTTACGTGTGCAAAGGAGAGGATGCGGTTAATGTTATTCATGACAATGGGGAGAAAAAGGCGATCCATTTGAATAATTTCTTGTTTTCAACAACTTTCGCTTTCCACAAATTACAAATTTTTAAGGGGAAAAATGATGAGTTTAGTGTGGTGGTGGTGAACCAGAACGATGGGGACAGATCTGTGGCGATTTTAAGGATAGAAGAAGGAAAATTCATCAAAATTTAACAGAAAAAGTTTCTTGGTTTTCAGAATAAATAAAACTAAAATTATATAGGCTTCATTGTTTGCATTAACCAATCGAGACCTTCGCAAATTCCTTCCCCTTTTTTGAGAAAAAAAATAATTTTCGAAATATTTTTTAAAATTTTTAGTCACCTGTTTGGAGGGATGCTTTTATAATTTTGACTCTTTGCGCTTCATTTGCTAGACTTAAAAAAAAAATAATGGCAGTTTTTAGAATTATTTATTTCAACATTTCCTTTAAAGAGAATTTTTTTATGAAAATCTCAAGGTCATTTTCCTTCTGCAGCTTATCCACTTTGTTAATCACTATAAGTATCGCAGTTTCTTTCAAGACCTTCTCATAAAGCACATTTATTAACTCCTATTAATTTTATGGATTTTATTTTTCCAAATATTTTAGGGAGCGACCTTTCTCACAATTTCAAATTTCCCTTCATCAAACCCATCTATCATAAATATCAACCCTTGAGTTCCTTCGAAATTATGTCTCCAAAATATCCTTTGTCTTTCGCCTCCCGCGAGATCCTTTCAGAAAATTCCCTTTATTTTTCTAATAAAATCTTACAAATAAAATCAATTTGTGCTTTTTGTCATATTTTATTGTTTCAATGTTTATATCCTTCGTGGGCTTGGTCGCGGCATTGAACGTCTTGGTCTTGATAAAATCGAATAGAGCTGGATAAAGGAAGTTTTACAATATTATGAGCCTTTTTTTTCTATATTACCAGTCTTTCCAGAATTTTCCAACCCGACTAATATCACTTTTCTCTTTTGTTTTCCATACCATCTTAGAAATAAAAAAAAATGAGGCTTGATTTTTTTTTTTTTTTAAACCTGTCATGATTATTACCCATTTTTTAAAAGAACTTAAATTTTGTTTAAGTCGGAATTCAATAAAAAAATTTATAATTTGTTAGAATGTTAGGTTTCTTTTTTTGGAAAATTAAAAGTAAAAATTAAAAATTCGTAAAATTTACTAAAATGGCAAAAATCACGTTTGAAAGGAATTTTTACATATTTTCCATTTAATTCAGTAGAATCTAATAATTTCTTCATTTTTTTGTTTGAATCTCGCAGAAAAAAATCTGCGGTTCTCGATTACAATTGCGCCATCTCCATAAAAAAAATTCTGCTTAATGATATAAATCGAGCTTTTTCAGTTCAAACAGTATTATATTAACAAAATTCAAAACAATTATAATTTTTTTCCTTAAATCTTTATATAGAAATTAGAAATTATTCCCCCTGATGATAAAAAAAAAGAGCATCGAGTTTGATTCGCTCCTCTTTAATAAACAGCCCAGTCAAAAGAATTTCTCATCATCCAATGTGCTTTCAGTAAAATTCAAATTAAAAAATCTCGCAGTGGAAGAAACACACATTAGCCATGGCGAAGCAACTCCTACTTTTTTAGAGCAAGAAGATTGCTCAACAACTGAATCTTTGCCTGAAATTGAGAGGAAAATCTACAGCTGGCTAGATGAAAAGAACATTTTGCTTGCAAACCCTAAGGAAAAACTATATTCCTATTTCCAAAAAAACAGAGATAGGATTCTGTTTGGGAAGCTAAAGAAGACGAATCCAACGATCCCTGAACAATTAAAGCTAGAGAGCAAGCCATTTTTGAACTTTAACAATTCGCCGCTTTTGGCAAGAAGAGAAAAGAAAATAAACAAATAAGAACAGTAGGACCTTCTGCCATAAAAAATCCAATATTATCAAATTATAATAATAATTTTTTTAGTTGAAACAAGGCCACTTTTCTTTTTTTTATATTCCTCAAGAAAAGCGTTCATTTTTAAGCGAACGAAAATAATAAAACCTAAAATGAAAAAAAATTGTTCTTTTTTATCATTTTTCTCTCCGAAAGAAATCTTTTTTTTAAAGCAAGTCATTTTTAAATTAATTATTAAAAAAAAAATACAATATACTAATGAAAATTCATGACAGGAAAATAAATTATAAATGTTCTTTTTTCTCATTTTGTTCAAATTTTTGCCATTCTTTTTGCGATTCTGAATCTGAACAAATCCCCCTCACCAGATCCAGCTCCCCGTATCAGGTCCTATCAAAAACTCGCAAACAAGCAAGCATTTCTTTCCTTTGCAAGATAAAAGAACAAAACACCAAACTTGTGTTAGATTTTCCAATAAATACTAAGGAAAATGAGAGAATTGAATGCTTTGGCTTGAACCCTTATGAATTTTACCCTAAGGATCAATTATTTATTCTTGAAAAATACCCGTATTTTTTGCTTTCGAAATTAAAGGAGACGAATTTGAGAGTGAATTTTGAAAATACTGAAGAAAAACTCAGGGTGGAAATAAATAACGACGATTTCAATTCATATAGTTTGACTGACATTTTCATCAATTATCTCGGGTTCAAAATGTCAGAAATCTTGAATTTCGACTTGAATTTCGCCATATATTGGCATCTTACGACCGAATATCAGACATCGCAGCTAAATTCTCTGCAGAATTTTAGCGATTTCATCGTAAAATATGATCAAACCTTACAAAACCAGACCATAAAAAAAGAGTCTAAGCGCTTAAAAACCCATAATAAAACCATTGAAAATATCAAAGAAGTTGAAATTAGAAGCACGAATTCTTTAAGGAGCCTAGAAGAAACAAAGAAATTCCGTCGAAATTCTAAAATCTTCGAGGAATCAGATTTAATCATAGGGGGTCTGCGCATAAATCGAGGCTCTAAAATAACTTCTGACACGGTTCTTATCAATTTTTTCCAAAAAGCAGATTCAATGAAAATCAACAGTTTGAAAGAAATCCTCATAAAATCGATTTATAAGGCGTTGGCCTATACTAAAAACCTCGTGATTTTACTTCATAAGACATTTCCATTGGAGCTGGTGCCGGAGATTTTCGACACAAGTTGGTCTTTTTTCAAAAAGTTACAATTATTTCATAAAACTTGCTCCATTTTTTAATTTTCTTTAGAGAACCGAAAAACTTCGCTGTTGAAATCGAGATCTTATTAATAAACAACATTTTTGAAGGCTTCTTCATCTATTGGGGTGACATTTCCTTAATCACTTATCCGAACATTGAAGAATTTCTAATCGACACACTTTACTTTCAACAAAACTTTCAAAAGGAGAAAAATGTTAAAAATATGCTTTCTGAACAAAAGAAACTACTTCAAGAGAAATTCATTAAACATGGCTCGCGAATATTTCAAAAGGTCATCTTTTCATTTAAAGATTTCGAAAGAGTTGATGATGAGGAGTTGCTTTATAATTTATTGTTATATTTATTAAATAATAACATAATCACTTTCCATGAGGTTAAGATGTTTCCCTTCTTTCAGAAGCTGATCACATCTTCAGTCAAAAGTCAATATTTGTCCCAGCGTCGGATTTCTCAAGAATCCAAAGAAAAAAATCTGAACAGTTATGATGAAAGCAGCTCTTATAATGACAAATCTCACATTTCAAGAGATAAATTCAAGAAAAATTTAGATAAAACACCAGATTCATATGAGGAGGAAGATGTGCAAAGTTGTAATTTTGTGTCGAAAGTAAGGAAAGCTTGCAAAGAAATGAAAAGAGAAATGAGTTTTAAAACTGTGCAAAGCCTCAAAATGAAAGACAACCCCTTTGGAAAGTCTCAGGAATTCAACCTGATCTTGAAATCATCGATGGACAGCAATCATGATTTAGAATTTTCAAGTTATTCAGAACAAAATGCCGAGAGCGATATAGAAGATATTCAAACATTGTCAAATAATTTCAAAATTCATAAGAGGGAAAGTCTGAAAAAAATGTATAAGAGCTCATGGTCCTTTTCGTTTGATTAAATGAAAAATGGTTTGTTTTTTAAAAAAGTAATTCGGAGATGTTTCCGGAATATTTTTCTTATCCATTAACTTTTTTGTCTAGAAAAAATACCTTAAAAGTGTTTTAGAAATGTTTGATTTTTTATTTGGGGATATTCTTATAAAAACCACAATTAAAAAATTGTAAAAATATTTAAAATAGAGCATGAAAAAAAAGGTCAGGGGAGAAATGGAGAGTCCATTAGATATTCCAGAATGAATCAATCAATTTTGTATGAGCTTGGTGAGTCTTCAAATACTAATTTGTTTTTTTGCAAATTAATTTTTTTGATTTTTTAAATGAATTACCAAATTTTACTTCAGGATTTATAATTCTTTATTGGGTGTCATGCCATTGCTTTTTTTTGCATAAAAATTTTTGATTTTTTTTTTAATTATTACAACAAACCAAATTAGCAAAAGTGGATTTTTTAATAAAAAATAGACATAAAAAAAAAATATTTAATTTTCAGAAAAGACCAAATAAAACAAAATTTAATTTTAATATTAAATAACAAATTAAAAAAAGAAAATGTTGATTTTATAACAGTTGTTTAATTTTTAAAAAAAAAAAGTGCTTTTTTAAAACTTGAAAAACAACTTGATTTTTACAACAAATAAACATTTGCAAGCAATCCCCAAAAAACATATTGAGTCTTATTTATTATTTAACTAGTTAATTCTTTGAGATTTTCCATCAAATCTTCTTCCCATTTCATCTGCATATCTGTGTCCAACATATGGCAAGTCTCTTTGTCATATCTTCTTTCCATTTCGCAAAATTCCCTCATTGTTTCATCGAACATTTTCTGCACCTCTTGCTTGTAATTCTTCTGGTCAAATCTCGTAAACAGCACTCTTTTTTTAAAAGTCAATGCACATAAATGACCAATATTGAAATGACCTTGTTCATGCTCCAACAGATTCTCATATTCAGTTTTCACCCATGATCTGGCCCGATTTATGTAACAATGTGGGTTCACCTCAACTTTGAAACTTGAGTTTGTTTCTTTGACTTTGGTTGTGTATGAAATTCCCCAATAAATTTGAGCCAAAAACCATGAATTTTCAATAGGGGCGCCTTGGAAATCGTCCCAAGTGAGTTGAGGGAAACTCGGAGGTGGCTTGATAATTATTTCTTGTTTTGGGGCAATATTTTCCTTAGAAATATTGTTAGATGGTATACTGATTAAGGCCTGTCGAATATTGCTGGGGGATTTAATAGATGAATTTGAAGAAGGTTTGGAGACAATTGGTAGAGGGATTGTGGATTTTCGATAATTTGTAACCTGTTTTTTTTTGGCTGGTTTCACATTTAAAATTTTGTTGTTGATTTGGAATACTGGACGGGTTGGTTTTTGGTTAATTTTAGGAAGTTTAGAAGGGTTGGAAAACTTGTTGTTTTTTTGTTTTGTGCTGGTGGATCTCATAAATACGATGGTGTGAGAAGGGTGCTATCAAAATTTTGATAATTTTCATATTATTTATTAAAACTCGAAATTTAATTAAAGCTAAACTGTTGAAATTCTGATAAATGACTAAAATTTGCAATTTTTTTTTTTCATTAATAAAAAAAAGAATCGAGCATAAAATTTTTTTGTTTTTAGAAATTATTTTTTAAAATAAAAAAAAATGCAAAAAATCGTAAATTTACTCAATTTTGAGCCTATTCTTCTAAACCAAATATACAATACTACCTACTTCTCTCCTGATCTCTCGCCTCAAGATTTCGATTATACCCCCTTTTTCTCCTCATACCTCACCTATCAATCCTCTAATAATCTGCAATCGGATCTCATCAATGAGAAAGATCCTTTCATTGAAGAAATCATCACAATTTCAAATTTCATCTGCAATCCGATAAATTTCTCTTGTTACGATCAACTCCACAAGCTTAACACTTTTCTTCAGGATCATTTAAACTTCTCCTTCACTTTCAAAGGAGACCCCAAAGGCTATTCGTTTCTTGATGTCATGGTTTTCAGTTCCTTGCACAATTGCAAATTATGGTCAAAACTTTATCGTCCGGGCCCAAAAATCAAAGAAGAAAAACAGAAATTTGAGAAAAAATCCCCAAATTCTAAACTAAATTCTTTAGAAAACCTTTTCCTTTGGTTCCACACCTTCGAAAACACATTCACCGATCTCATAAAATATCGTTTCAACCCTTCCTTATTAGATCCCAAGCATAAAAAGAAGCAAGAGAAGCTTTCAAAACTAAAAAAAAGGAACCCTGATTTCATAAATGCCGTGAAGGCTCAGGATTATGATAAAGTTTTAGCTTTTTTAAAAGAAGGAGTGGAAATCAAAGTGGTGGATTCAGAGGATGGTAGTTCCGCTGGACACATAGCTTGTCTCCAGGGTGACTTCAAACTATGCAAAATGCTTGATGATTATGGAATTAATTGGGAGGCGGAGGACCTAGAAAACATCACTCCAGTTTTCAATGCTATTGAAAGCGCCAATATGGATTTGATCGCCTACCTTTATGACGTAAAGAAAGTTAATTTCGAGCATAAAGACTTTCAAGACAGGTCAAATTAAGATTTATCTCATATTTAACAATATTTATAAGGACTCCATTTTATCACGCTTGTTGTTTCGGTGACCTTTCTATCATATCTTATCTATACAATCATTGTCATTGCAATCCTAACACAAAGTCCCACAAGAACCGCACAGCTCTGAGTAAAGCTTGTTTCCTCGCCAAACATGAAGTGGTTCAATATTTACTCTCTCTTCCACCACATGACTATCCCTCTATAAATGATATAGATGATAAAGGCCGGACGGCACTTCATAATGCCTCATGGGGACCAGCTGGTGGTAAGGAAGGGAAGTTTTTAAATGGAGGGTTGATCTATGACAGTCCAGAGTCTGCTGATATATTGATAAAACATGGAGCTATAGTGGATTTTGCGGATTTTGATGGCAATACTCCCTTTGTAATAGCAGCTGCTTCAGAAGGAATAGAAACAATGAAAGTGTTATTTAAAAATGGTGCGGATGTTAATAAAAAGAATAAGAAAGGAGAGGGTGCCTTATTTTTCTCTTGTAGATTCGGACATATGAATAGCATGCGGATTCTCATTGAAGAGATGAAATGTGATCTGAAGGGGAAAAATTTTGAGGGGGTTAGTAATTTGGCGTGTTGTTTGATGAATGATCAAGGAGAAGTTTTTGACTATTTAAAGGAAAAGGAATGGAGTCTCAAGGAAATAGTCCAATATCAAGAAGACCTTAGTTATATTTTGCAAAATAAGACAGATGCCAAAACATTTGAAGCCCTGGAAAAATTTATCATGTTTTTGAAATCAAAAGGCATTATACTTAAATTTCTACCAGAATATATCCCTGTGGTGGCCTCTTTTAAGAATAAAGAAAGCTTCATTTTGCTTTATGAATACTTCCAACCAGTGATGACGTCGTTGGAAAAGGAGAAGTTTTTCTATCAAATTTTGGAAAACAACAAATTAAATTATCTTCAAATCATTGAAAAATTCGACTCTCTCTTCTTTACAGAATTTGTTCCAGATAGCACCCTTGTGCTTACTATCTTCAAAACCAAGCCGATCTCTTTAGATTTGCTTGCGAACCTAATATTCGAGACAAATTTCGATATCTTCAATGCTCCAAGCTTTCTCCATTTCATAGTTGACACTAGAAAGATTTCTTTGGTTATAGCTTTGAGAAAACTATTCACCTCAGATCTTTCGCTGAAAACCAATAACAAATTCATTAAAGCTCTCATCTCTCAACCGCAGGAGATAAAGGACCTTCAAATCATAGAGTTCCTCATTAGAACAGACATCAAAACCGAAATGAACTGTGTGGAGTATGCAAAATTTAAGAAATTCTTTGATATAGAAAAGGTTCTGAAGGATTTAGTAGATATTTTCTTGAAGAATTCAGAGCTTCTGATGGAACATTATCATATACCTTATAAATTAGTGGAAGAACCACAGAAGGACCTCGATTGTTCGCATGAAAAAAAACCCTTCCTTGAAAATGTCAATCAAAAACTATTGGAATCTGAAGACCTGCCCACACAATATCAAATAAAAAACGAAGAAGAGCTGGAATATTTTAAGAGAATTCTTAGCAACCCTTTTTGTTTCGAGAAAAAGAATTCGTTTTTCTACATAAAAACGGAAGAGGAACTGATTAGAATGGTGGAAGAAATTAAAAACTTCTCAGTTTTCGGAATAGATCTTGAATTCCTCACCAGATTATTTAGTGAGTCTCTGGTTGTTGAGGGGCAACAGAATTTAACTGAGTTGGATATGCCTTCTAATTCAGGTTTTGTTTGCACCATTCAAATTTCCACTATTGAAAAGGATTACATCGTTGATGCGATTTATCTAAGGGATAAGATTCCTGTTTATTTGAGAGGGATCTTCGAAGATTTCTCTAAAATTAAACTTTTCCATGGTTGTGATTATGATCTACAATGGTTGAAGATTGATTTCAATATTAATTCTGTGAATATTTTCGATACGGCACGAGGAGTTATGATTCTGAATACTGATAAAAACGCTGTTTCTTTAGCTAAATTAACAGAAATTTATTTGAATATGAATTTGGATAAAAGCTTTCAGAAATCATTTTGGGGAATGAGACCTTTGCCTAAGGTGATGCTGGATTATGCAAGACTTGATTCCCGAGTTTTGATGGGGATTTTTCCATGCGTTTTGAAAGATTTAAGAGAAAAAGGAGCGGAAAAACAAATGGCTATCTCATGCAATAGAATTTGTTGGGAAAAGGTGGAGAAGATTAAACAGAAGAAGACAAATTTTATCGTTTTGTATTGATTTCTCTTTAGAAAATGGAAAAAACTTTTTGCAAAAAAAAAAAAAAAAAACTCTTTAAATTTTGTTTTTTAGAAATCATTCAAAAATAAAACAAACATCAAAAATACAACAATGATAAAAAATTTGGAATATATAATTTTATATTTTTTAAAGGGTTTTATCTCTTTCTTTTCATATTTTGGCGTAGAGGTCATCATAAAAGCTGCATAATGGAGCAATTTCATCATTACGTGTTGAAATATAATAAAAATTCTTCATTGTTCAGACTTTCAGAAACACTAAGTTCCTTCTGTTCTTTCATCTGTTTTTTTTCTTCCCAAAGCTTCTGGTGATATGTGAATGCCTGCGAGATTAGAAACTTGTTCAAATATTCAATTTCTTTCTTCAGTTTCCTAATGGGAATATCTGTGTAAGATGAAATTAAGCTGAAAAATCGGTTTTTCACAGCGTGTTGGTTCCGATTGACAATGAACATTTTCGTCAATATAGCCCATTTTGGGCCGTTTTCCAGGACAAATTTTAAAATAATCAGGTCCTCTTCGATTTCCCATTGGCCACTAACATTCATTTTAAGAAAAAATCATAAAAATAGCTAACATTTTAAATCTAGTCTTCAAGGTGTGTTCCCATCGTTGTTTGCACTGAGGTGCTCGTTGTTTGCACTGAGGTGCAGACCTCATTTGTGAGATAGATGCTTCTTTATTGAAGAGCTTGGATATAGAAATCCATTGAACTCTCTTTGAGCAATTGCAATTGTGTTGGCTAAATATTAATTTCATATAAAATCTCTCCTTCAGATAGAAATTAAAAAGAAAAATTACCTTAGAAGATTTACCAAAATACGGTCTTCCTCTTGCGTCCAATTAAAATTGGTCTGGTTATGTTTGAAGATGAGTTCCTTGAGGGATTTGACGTTTGCTAGGGGTGAAAAAACGATATTTTGTGAAAAGAAAGCCCATTCGGTTTCCTCCTGGGATTAAATAGAGAATTATGGTGAAAAATAAAATCAATGTTTACAAAAGTGGCCTGTCTTTTTTGAACGTCCACCTCATAAATGGTCAACAGCGCCAAAAACAGGTAAATCTCACTGGGGCTCGTCCTAATATGTTTTTTAACATTTTCTGTGACTTTTCTGACAAAATGAAATATTAGTGCTCAAAATATATTTTTTTTTTATTACTTTTTTTTCTCGGGATTGAAATAGGCCCTCCTTACTTCATCTAAGCTTAATATGCTATTCAAACTTTTTTTGTGCCTTTCGCGAACCAAACTGTAGTTCTTCGCATATTGGATTTCATATTCTGGTTTCATAGCCACCTTCATAACGACTTGAGTCAAATTTGGAGTTCTATATAGCAGTGAAAATGTGGTATATTGTAATGTGGCATTAGACATGGAGGAGTTTCTGAAGGACAAATGGAAAAATTGTGAATTTTTTTTTTTAAAATATAGAAATCCTTTGACAATTTGCTTCTTTTTCTAAGAATGGGCTGAGGGGTTTGCAGACCTGTTTGGACATCATCTTGCAATTTGAATCATTGAATTAATAAGACTTTCCAAAATAAAATTTAATAAAATTTAAATTAGGTTTTTGCTTGGATTTCTTTTCGCGATAAATTTGATGATGAAATCAAAAAATGAGTTTATGGTTTAATGATATTTCCAAAATCACGAAAAAATGCGCCTCGATGGAGTAAAATTAGATATTTCTGGAAAAATGAAAATTCATAGGTTTTTAAAAAAATTAAAATAAACCATCAATATGAGAATTTTGAAATTTTAAATTTCTTTAATAAATTTTAAGATATTTTTAAAATCATTTTTTTTGCATTTTATTTGAAAAGCTTTGATTTAAAATTACAAACTTTTTTTCAAATAAAATCGATGGAAATTATCATTTTTCAGGTTTGGAGGAGAGGGCACTTTTAAAAAATATTTATAGATCTATATTCTTGATAATGCCTTCATTTTTTATCAATTCTCTTAAAAATTAAGCACTTTTTTTTAAATTTTATTCACTCTTGTAAAACATTGCTTTTTTGAATAATTTTTTACAAAGACAAATTTTTTAATTAAAAGGTTTGAAATTTTTTTCGAAGGAATTTGAAATTTTTAGCTTTCATTTTACAAGAATAAACTATTGAATTCAGTCTTAATAACAAAAAAATTACTTGTTTACTAGAAATAATTGCAAAAAAAAAAAATTTTAATTTTAGAGATTTTATTTTCATTTTATGTTTTCCTTTATTGAAATATGTTGGTTTGGTTCTAATGGAATATATTTTGTTTCTTCTTTTTCGCATATTTTATTTATATAAAGCAACAAAAAAAAAAAAATCTTCTTTCTAATTTTTTTTTTTTTTTAATTATTACATAATTTTGGAAAAAAACAATAATTTAAAAAAAAAAAAAAAATCAAATATCTATAAGTTCCTCCAAAAAAGAAGGACATTATAAATAATATATTTTTTTTATTCGTATAACACATTTTATTCATTCCATCTTCTTCTAATTTCAGATTTTGTAATCAAGCTCATCAAAAAACTTTCCCAATGGTGACGAAATATAATTCAAAAATTCTTCATTGCTCAAGTCGATGAGCTGACTCCAATTACTTACTTCTTTTATGCTTCTTTTCTCTTCCTTAAGCGATTGGTGATATTCCAGAGCTTCTGTGATCAGAAATTTGTTCAAATATTCGATTTCTTTCTTAATTTTTCGAATGGGAATTAGTGTGTAACACGAAAGCAAGCTGAAAAATCTGTTTTTCACAGCATGTTGATTTCTATGCATAAGGAACTTCTTGGCCATCAATGCCCATTTTGGGCCATTTTCTAAAACATATTTCAATATAATAAGATCCTCTTCGATTTCCCATTGACCACTAACATTTATTTTACGTAACTAAAATTCGAAAAAAAAAAAAAAAAAAAACTAACATTTTGAATCGGGTCTTCAAGTTGTTCTCCCATCGTTGTTTGCATTGAGGTGCAGAACGCTCTTGTGAGATCGAACTTTCTCTATTAAAGAGTTCAGAAATTGCGGTCCATTTCACTCTTGGTGAGCATTTGTACGGTCTATAATCAAATCAAGATGAAAGTCAAAGAAAAAACAATCAATTTACGCTAGAAGACTTTCCAAAATGCGATCTTCTTCTTGAGTCCATGCAAAATTGGTCTGATTGTGTTTGAAGACGAGTTGATTAAGAGCTTTGACATTTTTTTCGGGAGAGAAAATCACCTTTTCACAAAAAAAAGACCATTCGACTTCATTCTTGAAAGCCAATGAAAATTTATGTTAAAATCAAAATATTGTTACAAAGCATGGCTGTCTTTTTTGAATCTCTACCTCGAAAATAGCCAGCAAAGACAAAAAAAGGTAAATCTCATTTGGCCTAACTCTTGATCTCGGCTTGACATTTGGTTTTGTTCTTTTTTGGAGCAGAAATTTATTTAAAAGTTGAATTTTATTATTACTTTTTTTTATCAGGAATAAAATAGGCTTTTGTTGCTGCGTTCAAACTCAATTCCCTGTTGAGATGCTTCTTGAACTTTTCTCGAACTAGACTATAGTTCTTTTTATATTGTGCTTCATGTTCTGATTTTATTTGAAGTTTCAATAACAATTCTGCCAATTCTGGAGTTTTGGAAAGTAGGGAAAATGAGGGGTCTTGAATAATGAGAGAAGACATGAGGGTCGTTTGTTCTGATGATAAATGGCGATTTTTTGATAATTAGTTTTTTGAAAATACATAGAAATTCGTTGATAGTAGGAAAAGTAAGACCATTGATATCTTGCAATATGAATCATTGAATTTATAATAATTTGGAATTTTTAAATTTTGGCAATTTATAAAATTATAATTCAATGATTTTTTCTAGGTTGCATGACCAAGGGCACCCTTGGATTAGAAAATAAGTTTTATGAGATTGGTTTTTAAAATGGTCATCAAAAACACAAAGTTCAGGAATGAGATTTTTCCTGAAAAAAGCCTTTTAAGGCTTAAAATCATCATTAAAACCACGATCGATTTAGAATTTTAAATTTTTTTCTAATAAAAAGGCTTTCCGTCGTTTCATTTTCAAGATATTTCAGGAAATTTTTTATTTTTTTTTCAAAAAAGTATCTATTTTGTGTCTTCAAAAAAAATTTGATTTAATTTATTTTAAAAAATTTAAAAGTAGATTTTTTTGATTAATAAAATGGTTTTTTTTAAAAATTTTAGTCATTGTTTCATTTTTATTTTAAAGTCCATTTTTTTTAGTAATACATGTATGACAAAAACGAATTTCCAATATTTTGGCATCAACATTTTCACATTAAAACAATATTTCTTAAATTTTTAATGGTTTAATCTCTGTTTTCTTTTTTATTTCTGGCAAAGTTCTTATTTCTGATAGATTTTAAAGCTCGGCTCATAATTTTACTTCCTATATGCCTCTTTTTTTTTTTCAAACACATTTTTTTTTAAATTTTTTTCAACCAAAAACAACTCTAACAAGTTTGAAAATTCATCGGATTTCTTTTTTTTTTAATATATATTGTTTTTTCAATGCATATTTATTTATAAATTAAATTCAAGCTGATTCAAAGTCTTTTTCATAAAAAACGTCTCTTATAATATTCAGCAAAATAAATGTTAGACATTCCAATGTTTAATGTGCCACGGGTTTTTGATAAAAATTACACCATCGAAAAATGTCTTCATCAGGAGTTGAAATATAGTTCAAAAACTCTTCATTACTTAGGTCCACAAACTCACTAAGTTCGTTCTCTTCTTCCACAAACTCACTAAGTTGGTTCTCTTCTTTAATCTTGGCTTTCTTTTCTCCATTCCCCAGATTCTGGTGATATTTTAAGGCTTCCTTAATTAGAAATTTGTTCAAATATTCAATCTCTGTTTTGATTTTTCTGATCGGAACATGTGTATAAGAAGAAATTAAGCTGAAGAATCGGTTTTTCACCGAATGTTGGTTCCTATTTTCAAAGAAGTTTTGTGCCAATGAAGACCATTTCGGGCCGTTTTCTAAAACATAATTTAAAATCTTGAGGTCCTCTTTGATGTTCCATCGACCACTATCAATTCATATGAAGAAAAATATATAAAAAATAATAATAAAAACATTTTGAATTTAATTTTCAGGGTGTTTTCCCATCTTTGTTTTAATTGAGGTGCAGAACGTATTTGTGAGATCGATGTTTCTTTATTGAATAACTTGGAAATAGAGGTCCATTTCACTTTATATGAACGTATGTACGGACTAGAAATAAATCAAATTATGGTCAACTTTCAAAAATTATTAAAAAAGGCACCCGAGGAGATTTTCTAAAATATGGTCTTCTTCTTGAGTCCAAATAAAATTGGTATGATTGCGTTTGAAGACGAGTCGATTGAGGGCCTTGACGTTTGCAGGGGGAGAAAAAAGGATGTTTTTGGAGAAGTCAAACCAATCAACCTCTTCCTAAAAAGTCAAGCCATTATTTAAATAATTAATTAATTTTACAAAAAAAGTCTGTCGTTTTTGAATTTCCACCTCGTAAATTGCCAGAAAAACCAAAAATATATATATTTCAGCTGGACTGATCCGAGTTTTGGTCTTACCAATTTCTTTGTTTTTTCTTCTAAAATCGGAAATAAATTAGAAAAATAATCTTTTTCTTACTTTTTTTTACAGGAGCCAAAATAGGCTCTTTTTATAGCTTCCAAACTTAAAACACTACTCAAACGCTTTTTAAACCTTTCTCTGACCAGATTATAGTTCTTAAAATATTGTGATTCATGTTCTGGTTGAATTTGGAGTTTTGATAGGACGTCTGTCATCTCTGGAGTTATGGAAAGTTTCGAAAATGAAGCGCACTGAGATTTGATATTAGTCATAAATAGGAAAATGTTTATTGTTTTTTTTAAAAATAAATGTTTAAATTATCGCCTTTTGACTTAAAGAAAAATTCTGATTTTTTGGTTTGAATTTGTGCAACGCAGATCATCGAATTAATACAAATTATAAATTTTTTTGAAATTTTTTAATTAAAAAATTTAATTTTTCACCACAAAATCATTTTTCTCTATCTTAACCGTTCGAATATTCGGAAAAACATTGGCAATAATTACTTGAAATAAGTTGCCTAAAAGAAACTCTATGATTTAGTAAAAATTCTTTTTTTTTAAGATTTTAAAGAAAATCTTCGAAAACCTTTCTATTTTGGATGTTTTAAAATATATTCTGAAATTTTAAATTTATTGTTAGTTAATTTTTAAATAAAATAAAATTTTTCATCAATTTTTTTGAATATTTTTGATTTTTTAAAAATTCATTCAAACATTTATAAAAAATGGAAGCCGGCTATCAACTGGGTTAAACAGTTCAGTTGAAAAAAGGTTAAATCTGTGTCTTCTTTAAGATCCTTTGGGATTTGTTGAATTTGCTTAAAAAAATAAAAATATGCAATTTTCATTCTATAAAAATGAATTTTTTCAAAACCAAAAATTTTTAAAACCTTCTTTTTTTGAATTTCTTCTCTATTTGAACGATTTTTTTTTAGTTCCTTCTCATTTTCAGTTTAAAATCCGATCCGAGGCTGCATTTTCTTCTAATGTCTAATTTAAAACAATTGTATAAAATTCATGAGCGACAAAATAATTTCTTAATTGCTAAAATCCATTCCAATCGATGTCTAAACTCTCTCCCGATAAACTAAAACACTCAACTCTGAAGAAAAAGTTTCTGAGTTCTTACCAAGCGGAAATCAACCCAATGGAAGCATTCAACTCATTTCTACTGGAAATAATTAAATTCAAGTCTTCACCGAAAAATACAGACATTACTTCGCCTGTGCACATAGCCAAAAAACCGAAACTTGTAGAAAAAAAACCTTTTGGAAAAAATCGAGACTCAACCCAGGAACGTGAAGATGAGCAGTTGTCCACCCTTCTTCAGGCAAATAAAGAAAAGAACCTTGCATTATTAAACTCATGCAAGAAAATTAAACAGAAAATGCGTTTGGAAAAAGTTGACTCGGCTATGAAATTTTTCAAGCACAAGGTGCAACCATTTAGTGAGCTAAAGACCTTCATAAACGCTCGCGAGTTCTTAGAGAAGGTGAATCCTGTGCAAACAGGCCCTGTTTTCCATGATAATCAATATACTCAGGATAAATCAATGCATACCTTACAAAAATTACATAGACAATCAATTGAATTCTTTGATAATAAGAACAAAGAGCTCGTAGAAAGACTAGAAGACCTCAATCAAAGAAAAACCTCAAAAATGAAGAAGAAAAATGAATTTGAAGAAGGGTCAAATTTATCTTCTGAGCCTAATATAGAAGAGGTTGTTGAAACACCCATCATGACCCCTCAAAACAAAGTACAAAAATACCAAAAACCACCCACACCTATTCATAGACCCCCAATGAAAAATCCAACCGTTCCACAAAAGAGTGTGTTTCCTAGCCAAAATATGAAAGAATCAACACCTATTTTGAAAAATCCAATGGAAAACATGAAAAAGCAAATCATGAAAACTTTGGTGAAAAATGACAAAACTTTCAATAAAAAAAATTTCGAACTGGAAAATGAAAACATTTGTGATGGTGATTTAAACGAGTTTTATATGAATCTCGAAAGCCAATTTGAAAAGCAGAAGCATGCCCACCTTGTGCAACCAGAAAACTTCAACAAAGAATTGGAATCTTTGCTTCGTTTGGAAAAAATGGTGAAAACCATGATCCAAGAACAAGAAACTATTAACAATAAAGAACCAGAGTTATTAGAAAAATATAAGGAGTTCCAACAAAAGGCCGCTGAAATCATTAAAATGATAGGTCATACCTCAAGAAACATCTTCAATGAGGACTCACCTCAGGCTTCGAATCTCAAAGACTTGCCATTAACAAAAAAAAAGAACATACCAGATTTACATTTATCCTCCTTTTTAAGGCAAAATTCACAAGAACTTAAAAATACCTCCTTTTCTAAAGACCCAAAGTTTACGAATCTGGAAATTTCCATACCAAGTCAATTAACATCGATCATTCCTAAAAGAAACTCAAAATCTTTCTCCAAAGCTTTCTTTGAACAAGGGAAATTTTCGAAGGGAAACAATCCAAACTCCATGAATTCTAATGAAAACCATTACTTTTCACCTAAAATGATCGAAAGACATAGCATGGCTTCGATTTCCCATATGCCATCTATCAATAAAAAGTCAGAACCTTTCATACAAACCAAAGTGTCATTCAGTCCAAAGGAATTTAACCCTATGAGTTTGGATCATCGAAAAAGCTTAGAGATGAAAAAATCTTTATCAAGTGCCTCGTTTCTTCAAAGTCCTTTGAGTGTTAAAAAAGAAAATAAATTGGTCCGACAAGGCAAAAAACTCAATAGTCCTAAAAGCCTTGACTGGACGAATAATCATTTAAAAAAAAAGGAGATCATGGGCAGATTGGAAGATATCATAAAAAAGGCCAATGATGTGACCTACGCGTATGAAGACTCCAGGACTGATTTAGAAAAACTGGTGTCACAAAATGATAAATTTTTCATGGAAACTCATAGAAAGATCCACCCGACACTTGAATCGTTGGTGATGACACTGGAAAAAAGGAAGGTGGATGAAATAGATAAAATCCCGCTTTTTATGAAGGTAAATAAGAAAAAGAAGAAACCTTTAATTATTTTATAAATTTACGCAAAATTTTTTGGAATATTGTTATTATATTAAGTTAACCAAGGATATAAAATAAATTTGACAAATTTAAAGAATGGAAATGTAAATATAAAAGTGGAAAAGCTGAAACAAG
>Ga0302186_10001680_pt1 | contig 17975 bp, 22 predicted proteins | sample II_Bog_E1_2_FD_198782 | JGI IMG/M metagenome (GOLD analysis project Ga0302186, IMG submission 198782) | Peat permafrost microbial communities from Stordalen Mire near Abisko, Sweden - II_Bog_E1_1 | ecosystem: Environmental > Terrestrial > Soil > Wetlands > Peat | place: Sweden: Abisko...
ATACAGGGCCTATTTCCTATTTACTAATAAAAAAATATTTTTTGCGTTTGAAAACTTTTTCCATAAAAAAACAAATTGCCCTAAGAAATAAAAACTTTAAAAATTTTGACGAAATTCTAAATGAAAAATTTTTATAGATTTTTTCTTTTTCTAAATTAATAAAATACACTTAATCATTCAATATTTCAAAAAAATTTGAAAAAACCTGATCAGAATTTAATGATTGCTTCATTTTGAAATTATTTTTTTAATCCCAAAAAAAGGACCTAATAAAATTTTTGAAATTTTTTCCTTCCAATTTTCTTCTTGAAAATAAAAAATATATTAATAATCATTTGATTTATTTAAAACTACCCAACCGATTTTCTTCTATTTATGGGTAGCGCCTGTGCCAAAAGTTCAGCACCAAACAGCCACAATCCGAATGCTCAGCCAGCTCCTCCTCGGAACCCTAGTCCTGAGCGTGTGCCTAACACTCGTTTGGCCCAGCTTCAAAACGTCATGAATAACGAATTCGCATCACATTTGAACCTCGAGCACGCTTTGAACATCAACCATAAATTCGCGGATTTCTTTACATTAATTAGTATGATTGTTGAGTTTTTGAGTTGAATTTTCTAATTTCGTTTCTAGATAACTCGTATACAGGTCAAGGCGTTAAGAAGACCTATAGCTATGTTTCGCATCTCAGCAAGGAGGATATCATAAAGAAAAGAGATGAATTTTGGGGTATTTATATGGGTTTAGTTGGGTATTGTTAAGACTTTTTAAGATACCAGGACGGAAGGCAGAACTGAGAACTGGCAAACGATAAAGGCCGCCATCAATGAGAAGGAAGAAGGTAAAATTGTCTAAAATTAAAGCATTATAATAGATTCATAAATTTTGAAATTTCGAATCAAAGCCAACGCATTGGCTTTTCTCAAGGCTTCTGGACTCAATATGGTGAGGAATTCCATGCAATTCGTCTATGATGAGCACGGTAAACAATAATATAATAAAATTGATATTTTCAAGAAAATTTAAGGCAAAAAATATGAGGTCCCCGTCTTTTGCATTAATGAACCAGTAAAATACGAGCTCAAGCCTGCCTCATTAGGAATTTTGCCCCAGAATTTCAAGAAAGAAAAGTCGAAAATCAAGATTAGAAGCGCAAAAGCCAATGATTATGAAGCAGAACTGGATAATACCACCACTGTTAAGGAAATAAAGGACCTATATATCGATAAAATGGGAATAGATACCAAGGAATTCGAGACGAATATCGCTAGATTGTTCTATAAGGGGAAGGAACTTAAGGATAATCATGCGATAGGGATATATAATGTTGAGAGTGAAGGAGTCGTGCAGTTATTCGTAAGGAAGAAGGAAATGTAAAAGAATTTTTTTTAGAAAAATGGCATTTGGTTTCATATAAATCGATCTTTTTTGTTTAATTAGAGATTCCATCTATATAAAACAGTACTTAAAGATTCCTTTCATGATTAATCAAAAAATGAAAATATTTAAACTTTTTTCAAAAAATGTTAATTTTTCTAATAATTTCTAATAAATTTTTTATCTCTTCCTTAAATCCTAGTCTTTTATTGATCCCCAGCGTCATCTTGAGCTCCCCCTTGAATATCGCCTTGAGGAACTTTTTCTTCTTTTGGGAAATTAGGCTAAAATATAATATATAAAACGATCATAACAAGCTAATTAAACAAACCTCAAGCTGTTCATCAATGTCTTTGGGTTCTGCTTGGATTTTTTGAGGTTCTTTTGGGAAAAATACACTAGCAGTTGCCTTGAACCCATAGCCAATATAAATGCTAGCATAGCTTTGATGCTTTTTAAAAGAAATCATTTTTTAAAGCCTTAAATTTAATTTTACGCTTAAAATTGTCAAAGCTCCAGGCCAATTCAACGATTTCAATGCTATTATGCCGTAATTTATCTGGGATTTCACAAACCCTAAAACATCATATTTCAAATGATCGCCAAAAATCTTGAGATTCCAAGCAGTTTCAGTGCCATTAGTCGCTTCGTTACAAATATTATTTAAAAGAGAGTATTTATATACCTTTATCCTCTTTAATAGACTTCAAACGAGGTTCAAAAGGGTCCTTCGCCACAATCTTCTTCATTTCGACCTCTTCATCAGCGTCTGGACCGAAATCAGGTTTGAAATGCACTACTCTTCCTTGCTAAATTAGAGAAGAAATCAATTTAAAATCTCATAAAATAAATCACCTTCAAAATACTAGGCGTATAATGAACCCAAGAATCCTTTGATTTCAAACTCTCAAAATCTGGGAATTTCCAATTATCCTCATCATTATATTCAACTTCCCTTTCTAAAAAAAGTCATATTAACCCCGACAAAAAATAAACTAAAAGAAGACACATACTATATTGGACCACACACAAAAAAAAAAATCACACAAAATAGAAAATAGAAAAAAAAAAAAAAAAAAAAAAAAAAAATCATACAAAAAAGTCACAAAAAAACAAAAACAACCACCAATAAAAAAAAATCAATCAGATTTAAAAATTCATACCATCATCTTCCACTTTCCTCCAAATTCCCTTCGGGATAATATTTGTGGCATGTGCAATCCTCACGATTTGTGCCTTCAACTGTACAAAATTTACCAAAAAAAACTTTCTAAATTTCTCACCAAATGCTTCTCTTTGCCGATGAAATGCGGGTTCGTAATCACATCTCTTTCCAAATCTCCAGTGAAAAAATACTTGACTTTTCTCGCAGAAATCAACTGTTCAGGAGTTATCAAAGGCAGCTCTGCCCAATCGCCAATCATCACTTAAAAAAATCTGTAATCCCATAAAAAAACACACAAATTTACCGTCATTCGTCACCCAATAACTCAATTTATTGATCCCGTTGGCGCCTTTTAGCTCAACATTCGGAGGCAATTCACCCTGTTCCCCTGCATCTTCTGATATTCCCTCTGCTATATAATAATCCTTTTTCGAAGCCATGATTTTTCCCCAGAATTTCACTTGTTTCAGCTGTTTCCCAATCGACAGTTTCTTTGAAGAAATTAAAAAAACAAGATTTTTAAGAAAATTACAGTCAAAGACTTGAAAATCTTAAAGCTCTGCTCCTCACCAAAATAAACCCCTGCCCATTCGAACCATTTGGCTTCCTCCATGAAATTAGGCACATATCCACAAGGTCCTGGCTCTTGAAGCTGCTCTTCACCTTCCCCGATCATTATTTTCTAAAAACTTTGAATAAAATTAGAACGAATGAAGGCTTTTTACATCAATTAGAGCACGAGACTTGGTAGCATAATCCTTTATTTCTTCGAATTTTTCACGTTTTTTCTTGAAATCGTCTTGCGACTTCTTGTAATCATAACCATTTGATTTGATGTCGAAGGAATAGTCTTCAAAGAAATCGTAGGCGTTTTTGGGATGTTCCAAAAGGATTTTGGTGAAGATGTTGCTCAAATGGCCGTATAGATTCTGATCGCCTTTGGAGTTTTTCACAGAATGGAGGAATTCTTTCAAATCTGTCATTTTTCAAAAATTTTTGAAAGTATGTTTGGAGTTTTATTTTTTTGTTATTATTCGAAAAATATAACAGATGTCGATTTTAACAGTTTTAAATAATTTTCTTTAGATTAACAATTCAAAGGGTTTTCCTTGATCTGCTTTTTTTATTCAAAGAAACTTTCTTTTTTTATTAATAACCTCTTCATAAATCTCTAACATCCTGTCTTTCCTACTTCTTGATCACATATTCAATTACCTTTCAAACCTTCTATTATTTTTTTAATAGTAATTTCTTACTTGTTTGGGACCCCCATATGTTTTTGGCTTCTTGCCTTTCTTTTTCTTCTCTGATTTCTCATCATATTCATAGGTTTCATTGTCTTTTTGTGATTTCTCTGGGTATTTCTTCTTCTCATAATAGACTTTCTCATATCTTTTCTCACCATAACTGCCTCCATAATCAGTTCTCGGGTTGTCCATATTGATCCTATTTATTGGAAATCCTTTAAAAAACCATACTTTTTTTTATATTATAAAGAACTTTGTTTGATTGTTCTTAGTTATGAGCTTCGTACTACCATTGAAATATTTCTTATCATCTTTCCTTCGTTCAGAAGCCTTGATTCGCTCAAGTTCCTCTATTATCGGGGTTCGCACCTTTTCAAACTTCCTATTTTTTTCCTCAATAACTAGACAAATTTTCAATTTTCCTCAATAATTGTCTTTTTTTTTACAATATTGTCCAGGTTTCCGCTCATTTAAAGTCACATTGACATTAGCGACCTTTTGAGGATTTTTCAATTTTATTAGAAAGTCTTGATAAAATTGGTCTATTGAACATAGTCTTTATTATATTAATATCTATTGCTTTGAAATACCTGTTTCATGAGAAGCTTCTAGTTCATTTGGAGTGATTTCAGATGGGAAATATTGGTTTAGAGCTTGTTCTAAAACGGGCCTATGAACGAGACCTATATGATCAATGAAAGTCTGGTTGTAGGTTTTGAGGAAAACGTTGGCTGGGATCTCGCTTTTAAACACTAGATAGGCCATGGAAAAAACTTTGGTTTTATGTCTTTTGAATTAATAGCAATTGATTTTCTAAAAATTAAATGAAGGAACTTTAGTTTTCCGGGGATGAAATAATGATAGAGGATTTCTGAAAGGAAGGAATCAATAGTTTTAAGAAATTCTTCAGGTTTGAGGGTTGTTGGCAGTTTTTTGACAATGATTTTAAATGGCGAAGTCATAATTTAATTTGAAATATCTGGGTTTAATTAAATAAAATTTGGTTTCTTTTAAATAAAGGAGTGCTCAATTTTCATTTGGAAAAATTTAAAAGGTCTATATATATTAACAAATATAAAAAAAAAAAAAAAAATTAAAATAAAACAATATCTCAAAAACCCAAAAATTTAAATAAATTCTGATAGTTTCTCTCCTTTTAAATTTTCAATAAAAACCCCAAGAAATTTAAATAAAAAGTATCAAAAGCCTATGCAAATCGAACATCCTTCCGACCCTTCCCCTGAACTTTCCGCCCAGCCGGACCCTAAAAAGCCTCCTCCTTCCAAGCTGGAAATGAAGGACTTCCTCTCCAAAGGCACTTATATCGATGCCAAGGATTCAATGAATAATTGGTGTGTGGCTATAATCCTTGATTTCTTTCCGAAAGAAGACCGTATAACTATACGATATGATGGTTGGGCGGATCGTTGGAATGATGTAAGTTTTTTTTCATAGAAATAATTCGCTATTGTTTAATATATATAGGTCTATTCCATATATTCAAAGAAGATTTTACCCTTTAGAAAAGCCACTATTGGTTATACAGGAATGGTTAAATTGGCAGTTCGAGATTATGTTTTCAATAAGGATGAATTACAAAAAGTACCTTTTATTTCTTATTATTAAAAGACTGGGTTTTTTCTAATGAAAAATAGAATAAAACATTGATCCAAAGCATTTTATCAGAGAATTTCGAAGAACTAGATTGTTTTAATGTCTCACAAATCCTCAGAGGCCGGCTTTTTATCTTTGTGGATAATTTATTGAGTTATGATTATGAAGAAAAAGACCAAATCGAAGAAAATATAATAGAAATCCTCGATTTCCTGTTTCTTTATATCGAGTTTTGTGTGCGATATCTCGAGAAATTCCAGAACTTATATTCGCAGGTACAAATCAATTAAAAAAGCCTGGATTTTCTAATTTCTCATAGTATCAAAGAGGATTTCAGAATATCGACTCCTTTCTTATTGAAAAAGATGTGGCTTTGGCTATGAGTTTATCTGAAATAATCGAGAGTTTGTTATATATTTTCAATGGAAATAAGCGATGCCAGGCTTTTTTCACAGTTTTTCTCTATAATTTCCCTTATTTATCTAAAATTTCTCTAGAAATTCCATAAATTGCTGGATTCTGTTCAAAGCCATTTCAATATAGATTATAAATTCACTATAATTCCTTCAAATCCCTCGAATAAAATCGATGATGAAAGCCTTGAAGAAACCAACAAAGAAGAAGAAAAACCTCAAATTCCTTTGATTTTCTTGAAATTCATCAACCATTTCGGGGTTTCTGGAGGCTTCAAAAGCCTAATAACCCATTTAACTTTCAAAGCCTTGGATATCGAAACAAAGGATATTTATAATATTCCTTTTTCTGCTTTAGAAAATATCTTGAAATTATTGAGGAATTTAGTGCCTTTTTTGAATGAGACTTTAAAACTCGATATCCTCACTTTTCTGAAAAACGAAATAACGAAAAGATTCATTAATTTAACAGAAAAAGATATCAAAGATATCGATAAGGAATTCCTTATCAAGATTTTAAGCGATATTAAGGTGATTCTTTGGAAAGGCTTTGAACCGGAAATCGTCTTCGAAATGATCGAAAGCCTAGAATTGGATTTAGCATTCAAATTCCTCATTTGCCCTTATTTCGAAAAAAGACTCAAAGGCATCATTTCCATCAATGAAATCGCTGAAAGACTCGAATTCACTGAGAAATATGGCAAACATAATGAAAGCTTCTATCTAAATATGTCCAAAACTGCCATTTGCAAATTCTTGACAGCAGAAATCCTCATGAATTGGATCAAGGAAAAAGGCCTCATTCAAATCCTCTTAGGAGATTCCATCCATATAGAAATCTTAAAGCGAGGTTTCTTTATTTTCTCTTATTTTTCTCTTATTTTTCTCTTATTTTTCTCTTATTTTTCTCTTATATGTTTATTTTATTTTTCTCTTATATTTTTTTATTATTTTTTTATTATTTTTCTTTTATTTTTCTCTTATTTTTCTCTTATTTTTCTTTTATTTTTCTCTTATATTTTTCTCTTATTTTTCTTATTTTTCTTAATAAATAGCCCATGATCTCTTTAAATTCCTTTGTAAACGCAAATTCCTGATATCAGAAATGCTCAATGAAATCTGGAAGGCCTGTGAAGGAAAACATGATTCGATAACGAGATCTCTTTATGATATCCTAATAATGCTTTCCAATCATATGGATAAAGAATCCTTAAGTCTTCTTTATCAGAAGTTGAAATCTTTGGATTTCCGTTCTTCAACTGATCTATCATTGAATCTTTTGAAGGAATTCAGTGAAAATGTCATAAATTTATCAGAAAATTCTATGAGAATGAGTGAAAATCGAGAGGTTTCTGAGGAATTCATAGAAGAAAACTATTTTGGGATGAATATCCTCTGGAAATTGATCTTAGATGAAAGTCCTTTAAGTCCTAATTTAACAGAAGAAGCAGGCACAATATTTCGAGATTTAATATCGAAACCCAATTGCAAGGTCTTGAGGAAATATTATCTAATGAAAAGCATCAAAGAAATAGAAAACGTCTCATCAATTCCTCAAAGTCTTTTAGTGATAAATCAGATAATTCAGATGAATTCCGCTAGAAAAAACGAAAATGAAGGCCAAATGAAGACTTTTTTGGTTTATTATGAGAAAAACTTCGGGTTGATTAATCTGATTATCAAGGATTTGGCCAGATATTCGAATAAAATCAAGGCCAATTTCCCTGAAAAACTCAATAAGTCTCAATTCTTTGATGAGACCTTTGAAGGGAAACATTCACATAGATTAAATCTTAAATCGAGATTAGAGTTTCTTGAGACTTTTGCGAATTATTCTCTTCTAACTGAAGAAAGTCTTGAGAATTTATGGGAAATCTTCGTGTTAAACCCTTTGAATTATATAGAAACTTCTTTATATTTCCATTGGTTGGCTCATCAATCTGAAGCCGCGAAAGGCGAAATCAATATAATATTAACGAAACCCTTGCTTTTCTTCCATTTCAAGGAAATCCTTTGTAATCCAGCCAAAAACGATTTCAAAAATCTCAAAGAAGATGGTTTTAATCATTTTTATCTCTTCTTTGTTATTGTGAATATGCAGGATAGAATGCTTCGGATGGATAAATCAGGCAAATTAAGCAATGTTATAACCCAAAATGTGACTGGAATTCAGGTGCTTTGGCAAATCTTCACTGAAAATCAGAATGAAAAGGTCATTGAAAAGGTTATTGAGGTGCTTTCGGAACTACATTTGAGAGTAGCAGCCATAGATGGCGATTTTAATAGTAAAAGAAGAGAATCGGCTGAAAATTTCACCACTTTTGTTATGAATATGTTAAAAGAAGCCTATGTGAGCTCGAAAAAACCTATGATCAATAAGTCGATTTATCTGTTGATAGTATTTTTCGAGAAATTCGAAGGTAACTTCTTCAAATCATCAGCCAAAATCTCTAATAGCATCTATCATTTCATGAACGCGACTGTGATCCTTCGGCCTGAAAACATCCAGAAGGAAATCCGCATCAATGTTTATGATCAAGTGGGAAATTTCCGAAGGAAAATCAGCGAGGAATTTCAGGTTCCGTTAAATCAAGTGAAATTGATCCATAAGAATGAGGTCACCATAGATGATTCTGATGCCGATGAAAATGATGAAATGACTATGAGGGAATTTGGGTTAGGTAGTGTCTATGTGGTCTGGAGGAAAAAAGAAGCCAATGAAGATAATTATCATCCCAAACATTTGATTTCTGAAAGTCGGGCATATTTAGATCTTTTGTTCAGATTGTTATCTGAGGCTGATGCTGGTATTTTCTATTTATTTTATAAGTGATATTTAAGAAAATTGATTAGAATGCCTTAATTATATTTGGAGTCTATTGATGAAATTGCCGTCCAATGAAAAGATCAAAAAATCGCTTTTGATCCTGGAAAAACCGTTCGAGGAACTCATCGAAGTCAAATCCTTTTATAAATGCCTTTATTGCCTACAAATCATTGAAGAACTCACCTTCACGAATCCTGCCATGTAATTTTTCATTAGATTTAAAAAAAAAATTTTTGGGGGGAAAAAAAAAAAATTTTTTTGGGACAAAAGGGAAAACAAAAATAAAATTTTTTGGGGGAAAACAAAAAAAAAAAAAAAAAATTATTTTTTATAAAAAGCGAGGAAAAAACAATCGAAGGAATACAAAATCATGATGAATTCTTCGAAAACGATTGGCACTTGCAATTCCTGAACTCGCATGGCCTTGAATTCCTCGTCACCCTCTTCATAACTCAAAGTCCAGGCAATTTCCAGACCCATTTATCCAAGAAATTCATGAGCATCCTCCTAAAATTGATTTTTTTCTATCAAAAGCGGTATTTTTCTCCCTATTTTCTAAGGCAATTTTCTCTATAGAATCAATCTAAACCTGATCTTCCAATCAGATCCTGAGCTCCAATCCAGACTTTGTCTCAAGCTTCTGGATACCATGCATGCCATTTGCGAATATTCCTTATTTCGCGAGCAAAATAACCTTGAAAATTCGAATTCTGAGAAGGAAAATTATCAGAAAACCTGCCAAAACTCACAATTTAGGCCAGATTCGTCTAAAACTCCGAGCTTTTTCCTAGAGGAAAGCGATATCCTTTATTATTGTCAGGAATTTCTCTTGAGTATAATAAATTGTTCAATGGAATTATTAGAATTGATCTATTCCTATCCTTTTTTGGAAAGAATTCTGATATCTGGTCTAATTTTATCAGATAATTCGCTATTAAAAGAGAAATTCTCTAATGGATTGAGTGATCTTTTTAGAGCTTATAGTATTAGTGACATTTTATTAAAGCCGCATCAATTCTTTATCCCGATTTTCACGAATCAAGTCCTGGATTTCGCTTTTAATCATATTGAAAGATCGGAATTTTATTTCCATCTTTTGATCACGACTATGGATGAAATCCATTTGGAATTCAATAATTTCGATTATAATTTGGCTGCCAAATTCCAAAAAAACATCGATTTCCATGTGGATTTCTATGCTTTATTAGAAAAACTTGTCGATTTCATGAAAAATCGCAAGTTTCCTGACGAATCGCAGGAAAAAGAGTTGTTTTTCACTTTTTCTTTAAATCTCATTAAAGTCTTGTTGAACTTTTGTCCTGAGAAAATCGAGGAAATTGGCATTAATCTCGGTTTAATGGATGAACTTTTGTTTAAATGTCTATTTATAATGAAGAATTCAGAGGAAACTAATCATTCGAGCTATAAATGCAAGACTTTGAACAGTAGAACTGCGGGTTTTACTCTTTTGCAAGTTTTAAGCATGAAAAGCGTGAAAAATCTTGAAAAAGTCTTGAATTTCTTCATGCCTTTGATTAGAGATAGTGATTGGAGGACTAAAAGCATTGGAGATTGGAACATCACACCGAAAATCAATGAGAAATCAAACACAGGATATGTTGGATTGAAGAATTTAGGCTGCAGTAATTTTTTTCTTCTTCTTCTAGATTTTTATAAGATTATTTTGATTTTTCTTTATTTAAATTTTAATATGATTATATTGATTTTTCTTTATTTTGAAATAGTTTGCTATATGAATAGTTTAATGCAACAATTATATATGATTCCAAGTTTTAGAGATTTTGTGATAAAGGTTGAAGATAAGAGCTTTTTAACGACTTCAAAGGAAGATAACGTTTTATATCAATTGAAAGTTTTTCATTTTCTTTCTTTTTCTTAATTTTTCCATTTTTTTTCAATTAGTGTATGTTCCTTTCTTTGAAACAAAGCGAAAAGCAATTCTTTAATCCTCGTTATTTTTGTAACGCTTTTAAAGATTGGGAAGGCAATCCCACCAATGTTTATGAACAAAGGGATGTCGATGAATTCCTCAATATGTTCATGGATCGATTAGAAACCCTCACTAAATCCACAATCCATGAAAACTACCTAAAAAACACCTTCGGAGGCTATCTTTCCAATGAATTCATCTGTAAAGATTGTCCTCATTATTCCGAACGAGAAGAGCCTTTTTTGGCTGTATCTTTACAAGTCAAAAATAAGAAGACTATTGAGGAAAGTTTGGCTAGTTTTGTGGAAGGTGAGATTCTAGAAGGCCAAAACGCTTATCTTTGTGAACAATGCAATAAGAAAGTCACAGCTATTAAAAGGATTTGTTTGAAAAAGCTTCCAAATCATTTGATTTTCGTGTTGAAACGCTTTGAATTCGATTATGACACGATGTCGAAGGTGAAAATAAACGAATATTGTGAGTTTCCCACGAAAATCAACCTCGAAAAATACTCACAATTCGGGTTACGGAAAAAGGAAAAAGGTGGAGTTTTTGAAGAGGAAGAAACTGGTTTTTCTGAAGGTTATTTCGATTATGAGCTCAAAGGAGTGGTTATCCATATGGGTATAGCAGATTCAGGCCATTATTATTCTCTTATTCAGGATAGAGAAAAGGTCTCAGAGGATCGATGGTATGAATTTAATGATACTTTTGTGTCTTATTTCGATCCCAGAAACATTCCAAATGAAGCTTTTGGAGGCGAAGAAAAGTAACTTTCTAATTAATTCTAAAGGCTTTTTCTCTAATAAAGCTCTGTTCTTTCTTAGATGGGGTTATTATATGGGGGCCAGTTTCAAGGAAAAGATCAAAAACGCTTATTTGTTATTTTATGAAAGAGTCAAACCTATAGAAAACCTCAATAAAATAGGTTTCATGCATGAGGAATCAAAGGAATTCGAGGTGAAGGCCGAAAAGGAGAAAAAGACTGAAGAAATTGTGAATCCTTTAGAGGAATTCCATAATGAATTGATAGAAAATAACTTCAAATTCCATATTCATAGGAATATCTTCAGTCCTGAATTCTTCAAATTCATATGCATCTTAATCACTGAAAGGTCCTATTCCAAGAATCGCGATTATTTGGCTTTTCCCTTTCGTTATGACCTTTCTAAAGAAGAAATCAAATGGAAAGACTTAGAAATCCTGAAATTAGGCTTGAATTTCCTGTTGTTTTGTATAATCAGGGAAAAAGAGCGAAATTCTATAGTGAAAATCCTGCCTTTTCTGAAAAAGGAATTGAAGAAAGTCTCTTTTTTTTTCTCATTAAAATTCTTTGACTTTTCTTCTTAGAATTTGCCACTTTGTCTATGGCTCATTTCAGGCTTTTCCACTAAAGCCACATTAGAGGAATTCTTCCTTTTATGTCCAATAGCTGTATTTTCTATAGAGTTTATAAGTAAAATATAGGACTTTTTATCTAGGATATGAGGAAATTCCTCACAGGATTGATAAAAGTGGCCTGTCTCAAGATATATAAAGCGGAAATCACATTTATCCATACTCTTAATAAAGAAACCATCGCGAAATCAATACTGATGAATTTCATCAACTTCTGCATTAATATAATAGCTGATTTAAGGATGAAATCCTATGATGCGACCGAATTTTTCAGACTTTTCTATAATTTCTCTCGAATTTCACCCGAAATCGCAGTTTATCTCATAAAAAATGAAATAATTCTTCGATTTCTCAAATATTTCACTTCTATTGATAATACGAATATCATCGAATTCCCTAAAAACCTCAAAGAAGTCCAAATTCGAAATTATGAAGAACTTTTATTAGGAAAACCCAATGAAAGTCAAAAGAAAATAATGACCAAACTTCAAGAACTCAAACAGAAGAAAAAAGAGAAATTCTGGCTTGAAAATAATAACACAAATAGGCTTTTCATGTGGAAAACCCTTCATGAATTGATCTTTTATTATCGAATCAACCCAAATTGCCTAGAAAGAAATCCTTCACAAAAAGGGACTTTTGATTGCGAAATCAGTGTTTTCGAATTAGGACTTTTCCTTAGCGAATCTATGAATATCCTTAATATCCTCAATGATTGCCAATATAGGATTTCAGTCAAAGCAGGAACTGAACTTTATGCTTATTTATGCTATGAAAACATGAAATATTCAGAAATCGTGCTAAAAGCACTTTTGAAAGGATTTAAAGAAAGAGATGTTAATTCGTTTAGACCTTATTTTGCAATGACGAAGAAATTAATTAGAATAAAAGATTCAATTAGCGAAGCCAGGGTAAAATTATAACGAGTATATAAAGAAATTTCTCTATATTTTTAAAGGTCGAAAGAATTTTACAAAGCTTCCTGCTATTTATGAATGAAAATAACAGATATTTGCAGGACCAGTTTTATCAACAGCAATTTATTCTGAAAATGGCCGCCAAAGAGGAATCGATGCAGAAATATTTCAAAAACAACCCTGAAAGCATCAGCTGGATCATCGGTTGGATCAATGAATCAGAATTGCCCAACCTTAATTCGAATTCTATGGTATTTTTGATTTTTATATTTTTTTTATTTTTTCATGATTTTTTCATGATTTTTTCATGATTTTTACATGATTTTTTCATGATTTTTTCTTGATTTTTTCTTGATTTTTTCTTGATTTTTTCTGATTTTTTCATGATTTTTTTATGATTTTTTCATGATTTTTTCATGATTTTTTCTTGATTTTTTTAATAAATTTATTTAATAAGATAAAGTCCAATTCTTTGAGATATAATAGGTTCAAAGTTCCGAAGAGTAGTTTAATTTAAAATTTAATGGATTTATTTATAAGAAAATTGCGAAATTTAATATATAGCGTTCCATGAGTATCGCTCGTTTTGCAATGAGAAGATCATAAAAATCAAGAAGTTGATGAAAGGTGAACTTGAACTTAGTCAGGAGGCATGGGATTCAGATGATGACATGTTGGAACAAGAATTTGCAGTTGGCGATCAAATTGATTTCTAGTAACTTATTTAATTTTTTTTTACTATGTTTTGGCTAAAAATTTTATTTTATTTGATTTTTTTTTTTTGACAAAAACAAGTTGGTTTTTTACAAAAACAATTTGTTGAATTTTTTTTTTTTTGCATTTCAACATTTTTTTAATTCAATCAAAAAGTCTAAACTCATGGATCACTGGCAAGGTCGAAAAGACTCTGGGTGAGCTAATCAACATTTCTATCATTATGAATGAGAAGCCCATGACCAATACACTATGGCGTGCCTTGGACACTGACGACATATCTCCTTATATGACGATGCAAGAGAAAAACAGTGTTGAAAATGCAAATGTAGTGATAGGTGGTGGGATGGAGATTGAGACTCGTGATTCGACTGAGAAAAACGCAGGAAGTAATGAAGAAAGCGAAAACGATCAACCGATGCTTCGGAATTTGAATAGTTTGAATAGCGACCCTGATAATCCAGGGGATGTATTAAACACGACAAATGAAATATAAAGGACTTTTTTAAAAAAAAGCCGGAATATATAACTAACAATCGAATAAAAAAGCTTAATTAATAAAATTATTAATAAAAAATTTCAAATATATGACTGATGAAAAGCCTAATTAATAAAATTTATTAATAAATTCATGACCACCCTGATTTTCAAGAAGCTCATAGTAAAGGAAACAAATGAATTGTCTTCTTTAGAGGCTACTAAGGAAAAAGTCCCTGTTTTTGACTTGTTTTCAGGCCTGAACGAAACCCAGGCCATTGAAAAGACCCATAAACTCACTCGTTTTCTATTGAAATTCGGATATAAAATCATGAGAAATCATCTGGAAAACAAGAATTCTGCCTTTATCAAGCTTTTTCTAATACATCGTAAGGCCACCTTAATAAAGATCTTCTTCAATAAGCTCAGAAAGCTACTAATAAAGAAAAGCCGAGAATCCATCTATACTTTCTTCAATAAAGTATCTAGAAAAGGGATTTTTCGATGGAAAACAGCGAAGAATTTCGATGAAAAAGCTGGACCTTCTTTGAAAAATTGGGACTTTTCTCGCAAAAGCATCGAAATCCCTGAATATAATAAGATCCGTAAAATAGTCCTTGATTTCTCTATAGCGGGAGATAGTCCCTATGGACAAAACATCAACTCTTTAGTGATAAAAGTCTTTATTTCGCATAAATATTCAATCAAAATCTTGAGACTTTTCCTTGAAAACATCAGGAAAAAGCTGCTTTTCCATTCATTTTCATGTCTTTTATCAGAAAACAGCAAGAAGAAGCCCCCGAAGGTGCTTCAGGAATATTTATTAGGAAAAACAAAGGAAAAAGAGGATTTCCATCGTTTTCTTAATAAAACCGAAGAAACCTCAATTAAATCGCATAAAACCCATGAGAAAACCCTAAGACTTCATAACCAAGAACTTAATAAAATCACAGAAAAGCTCGATAATTCAATGAAAATCCCTTTAAAGGTAAGGGAAAGCCTGATTTTAAGCAATTGGGCAGGCCAAATCCTTCAGAGAATCATGAGATTCTATAGACGAGAGTTCCTTAATAACAGCTTTAATAGGATTTATAGACATTATCATAGAGAAAAATATCGGAGAAAAGTCCTTTTGAGCCTTTATGAGAAATATCGATCTGCTAGAATAAGAGATTTGACTGTGAAATTTATTGATTGGAAAGTCAAAAGCTTCGATCAGGAGAAATATGGGAAAATCAGGACTTTATTGCTCAATATAGAGAAAATCGTGAGGAAAACGAAGAAATCAAGGTTTTTAGAACTTTTAATGAGGATTTCTTTAGAAAATGATGGGAAATTCAATAGGGTTTCTAACAAAATCAAGGCTTTTATAGGCTTTTTCAGGGTTTTCGAAAGGAAAAGCCTGATTTTGAGAGAAAAGGCTTTCAAAAGGATGAAAAATGAGGACTTTTTAGAGGAAATGTCTCAAAAGCTTCAAAGTGTTGATAAAATCAATGAAATCTCGAGAAAATTGGCTTTTAGAATAGCTTATGAAGCCTTGAAAAATCATTCCTTAGGCCAAAAAAGACTAGAAACGCTATCAAAAAGACTTGATTTTATCTTTAAGATAAGAAAAGTTGTGTTTTTCTATAGAATTCTTGCTTTTGCGAGGATTAATATTAAGAAATAGGCTTTTTTTTAAGTAAATTTAGTTAAAAATCATAAGAAAACAACTCTTTTTATTAGAAAATAGTTCTTTTTATTAGAAAATTATTCTTTTTTATAAGAAAATAGTTCTTTTGTATTAGAAAATAGCTATTTTTATTAGAAAAAAGCTCTTTTTTTTCTATTTTTCAGGGTCTATAGACATTTTATAGAAGTAGTTATTGATTAAATTGATGGTATTTCCATTCTTTCTTTTCTTAGAGATCGTCAAAAGGTCCAAATCCATTTTTTCTGGCTTTTTCTCATTTTTTTCCTATAAAAACTCTTGATTTTAAAGAAAAAATGGTGAAAAGCCTTGATTTTCTGTGTGCAGGTGTCCATAGAATTGTTCAAAGTATTGATTTTCCTAGAGAAAATCAATAAAAAAGTCATTTTTTTAAAAAAAAAAGAACCTTTTCGAGATTTTCAATGGAGGCTCATTAAAATCTGAGGTTTTTGGAATCAGACTAAGGACTGTTTTGCCGATTTGTATGATTATTTCCTTGTTATTTTCTAATTCGAAAGATGAATTTAATAAGGCTAAAGTCCCGAATTTAGAGTCATTATCTGAAAGGAAAAAACCCTTTTCTCTATAAGTTATAAGGGAATGAAAACGAGAAACTGAAATGTCGTTTAGCTTCAAATCACACTCATTATCACGACCCTTATATTAGAAAATTAGGCTTTTTATTAGAAAATATAGGTTTTTTATTAGAAAATAGGCTTTTTATCAACAAAATGGGCTTTTTATTAGAAATTATAGGCTTTTTATTAGAAAATATAGGCTTTTTATTAGAAAATATAGGCTTTTTATTAGAAAAAATAAGAAAAAATAGGTTTTTTACAAGAGAAACTGTATTTTTCTTCGAAAAGTCCAATATATAGAACATCCGTTCCTTAGAATTAGCGTTTTTCGGGACATATTCAAGCACAAGGCATGAATTCTGCTTATTCTTTTCGATTTTCTCATATTCTATCAATGAAAAGTCCTGATTCTGGCCTTTTCTGAATAAATCTATTAGAAAACTTCTCATTATTCATCTTTTTTCTAATAAAAGACCTGGTAATTGGGTATGGCATAATTCACAATCGAGGCTTTTCCAAAAATAGGCCTTTCCATAGCTAGTTTCATGGAAAATGGCCCTATTTTTCATCCAATACTTCAAACAATTCAAATGAACATATTTCAAAGAGCCTTGACATTGACATGGAGAAATCAAAAGCTCATTTTCCATAGTTCCCGCATAACAAATCCTACATATTTCATCATTTTTCTCCATGTTTTCTGATATAATGCATTGCTTTTTCCAATGAAAAGACACTCTTTCTAAGCCTTCTTCTTCATTTCCCAGCTCTTTCACGCTAAAAGCCAATTTCCCGAACTTAATCACATCATTTTTCCTTAATTGATATGCCTATTATATTCTGAAAAAGTCTTATTTTCTAAGGAAAATGCTTACTACGGAACTTTTCTTCACCACAAGCCATAATTCCTCAGAATTTTCCCCATTATATCTCATAATAGAGTATTTCCCCTCTAAAAAGACTTTATTATAAAGAGATGAAATCGTTAACCTGCTGATTTTGATAAAAAGGCTAGGATTTGTGAGGATTCACTCAGACTTTTCTCATTCAAATGATCGTTTAAGAGATGAATATCATTCTTTATTCTGATGATTTTGGCATTGGTGGAGGTTTTCAGGAAATTTCGAGATAAATGAGTACTAGCATAATCAAATAAACCGTTGGAATCACGGGTCCAGGTGGAAGATTTTATATATATACTATGCAAAAAAAATGGCTTAGAAAAGAAAAAAGTGAAAGGGGGACCTGTTTAGGGAAGAGGACATTTGGGGAGGATTTTTAAAAAATGCTTTTTATTTGGAAAAAATTGGATTTAGTAGGGTTGGACTTGAAATTTTGGCTTTTGGTGGGATGAATTTTGTAATAGATTTTTAAATTTGAAGTTTATTTCGCAGGAGATGGTAAACTTGGGAGGGAAAATAAGGAAAGGAAAATCTTTGGTTTTTTTCTCGAAAAAAATGTTTTTTTTATAGAAATATTCTTTTATTATTTTGGCACGTCTTTAGTTATAAGAATATCTATTCAAATAATTATGAATTTTCATGTCTCAATAAAATAATTTATCATGTTAATTTGTTTTTGGATTTATAAACGAAATAATAAACTTT
>Ga0302186_10001681_pt1 | contig 17973 bp, 10 predicted proteins | sample II_Bog_E1_2_FD_198782 | JGI IMG/M metagenome (GOLD analysis project Ga0302186, IMG submission 198782) | Peat permafrost microbial communities from Stordalen Mire near Abisko, Sweden - II_Bog_E1_1 | ecosystem: Environmental > Terrestrial > Soil > Wetlands > Peat | place: Sweden: Abisko...
AGACGCGGGCCAGAATCGATTGTGAAACACAGTCAATGGACAGCAGCGGGTATGTTGAGGCCTGCATGTCGTTGAAGAAGTAGTAGACGACCATCAAGCCAACGAGGAGCCACTTTTCTGCAAACAAGGGAAAGAGGACGAGGGCTACCAGCAGAAACGGCAGCGACACGAGGACAAAGGGAGTCCGCCGCCCGAGCGGGCTCATGCAGTGATCGCTCTTCCAGGAGAAGTACATCACAAGGAAGCTCACTGCCCACAAATTAGCCGAAGTGAGGAGACCAATGCTGGAATCGCTGATGCCAACGGCCTTGAGCCGGAGGTTCATCAGTGGCACCAGAATCGTTGTGGAGAGTGCGATGCCGAAGTGGCCGAAAGTAATCCACAGGACGTTGCGCCACATCAATGCGGCGTTTGCATAATAGGCGTCGACGCTTGCGGCCTGCGTGGACAGCAAGCTCGCAGTGCCACCCTGTGGTGTTGTCAAGGTCCGCGCGCCTGGCTCGTCACTCATTTTTCCTCCCGTGGATATATCTGCCCTTGCGTGCGGTGAATCACTTCATTTCATCGATGCGGACCAATCGGTTTTCGCGAGCAGATATCTCAGCGGCAAAACAGAGGCGAGTTGTTTCCAAAGCGTCGCGTGGACGGATGCTTGGCGATTCGCCCATCGCTACTCGGCGTACGATATCCAGCGCCTGATCATGGGTATTGTGGAAGTACGCAAAGTCCTGCTCCGGGTCCCATGTCTCCGACTGCACCCAACTGCTCGTCTGGCCCCAGTCGTTTTCGCCAAACTCCCATCGCTTGATGGTGCGGGGAAAGACATCCACTTCTGCGGCACCTTTGTCTCCGTAGATCATGTACCGGAGGGTGTGCCCATCGCCTGCCTGCTGCGAAACGGCGTTCTGCAGCGGGTCGCCCCTGAAGGTAGCGGCCGGACCCATCATGAAGGTGAGGTGACTGACTGCGCCGTCCTTGAAGCGGTATGTGCAATGGAAGTTGTCGTGGACCTCGTAGTAAGGGATGACGTTGGGTGCGCAGACGGCGTGGACGTCAAGCACGGAATCGCCGATCCACCATCGGGGAAGATCGACGTAGTGGCTGAGCTTTTCGCCGAACATGCCACCGCTTGATTCGGAAGCTGCGCGCCAGACATCATGACGGCCCCAGGCACTTGTGATGTAGGTGCATTGGGTGTTGACGACACGGCCGAGGAGGCCGCGTTCGATCCAGTCTTTGACGGTGGTGTAGAGGTTCGAGTAGCGGAGTTCGAAGCCGATCTGCAGAAATCCCTTTGTCCGTTCTGCTGCCTCGACCATGGCCTCAGCATCGGCAAGGTTAGTGGCCATTGGCTTCTCGCACATGACGGCTTTGCCGGCTTCGAGGGAAGCGACCGCCAACTCCGTGTGTGCGTTATTCGCTGCCGTGATAAATACCAGTTTGATTTCCGGATCTGCAAGCACTTGATCGAGGCTGGCGGCGACAGCAACTCCATGGCTAGCCTGCAGAGTCTTCATAGGCTCAGCATCGTGATCGTAGACGGTAATGTTCCGCACCAGGGGGCTCTCGGCCAGGTGTCCGATGACGTTTTGGCCCATCTGCCCACAGCCTAGAATTGCCACTCGAATTGCGCTCACGCTGCTCATGCCTCGACTCCCACCCCACTACCGTTGCTTTCTTCTCGCAGGAATTTTCCGCGAAACCTGTTGTATGTTTTCCAGCCGTCTTCTGCCACTGGCATCCACGCGGTCAGCTTGAATCCGTCGCAGATCTCGAGCGGCAAATCCGACTGACTGAAGGCCATAACCTCCGCATCGTCGATGCAGTATTCCAGGTCTACCGGAGAAGCAAAGCGCAAACGGGAGGGATGGTGGACGAGCGAACGTGCCCCGACAGCGGTGAGGCTTCGTCCCGCTTTATCCCAGATGAGACACTCGCATTCGCACTCCACACCGAGTGCGCTCCACAGACCTGATCCGAGATGCACGCCGCCTTCGTCGGGCAGAAGGATGGCATCGCCAGATCGCGACACCTGGCTGGCGTTCGGGCTGAGGGCGAAGAGGAACGAGCCCCGGTGGACAGGTTCCATTGCCTCAAGGCGCCAGCTCAGATAGCGAGGGAAGGACGCATCCGTTATTTCTTCGCTCCCTGTATTGTTAAGCCCATAGATGTAGCCCGGCACCCAGGTGGGCTCCTCCACCACAACCCGCGATTCATCCTCCGCGCTGAGAATCTGAACAAAGATTTCACCCTTCTCTTCGTCGCTCAGGCCTTTGTCTCCACTCTTGATTCCAGCGATTCGATTCGCCTGACCGCCGGTGAGCCGGTATTGGCGGCCTGCAATTTTCGTCACGGAGCCTGCGCAGTGCAGATGCGTTGCGAAGCGGATTGGCTGATCTCCCGCGAACGCATCGGAAATGAGCATGACCCCGGATTTGCGGTCGAGAAGAAAGATCCGGTCAGCCTGGGTAATTCGAAGCCTCGGATCAAGAGCGTAGGTGATCACGATGTGTGCATAGAGATAGCGGGTGCTGACAAAACATCGCCGGGTGACACTGGTGCTATCGGGAGGAATTGCGCCATTGAGATATTGCCCGTTTGTGAGTGCGCCCCCATCTTCAAAGCACATGGTGTTGGTGAGGGCGCTGTTCTGCCCGTAGAGCCCCATGTTGATATTGCAGAGAACCGGTGTGCCATCGATGGCTACTTCGAGGGCGCCGAGTGAGGGTGGAAATTCACGATTGTGCGGCATGAGTGTAAACGATGCCTTGAGCCCAGCCTTCGGGCCACCGCTTAACGAAATCGCAACGGAATGGTCACCATGAGCTGTTGCAATGATGTCGCCCACATCTTTTGCGAGGAGCGGGTGAGTGGGGAAAGGGGCAATGTCGCCCTGTGCCGGCGGCGCGTACAGCAAATCGAAGTTTCCCAGAACCAGGTCCCCGGCGGCTTTTCGTTCAGCCGCTTCAAAAGCGCGATAGATGGACTCAATTTTCGGCGTGGGATTAAACCGGCAGAGGAATGCGGTGAGGAAGCGATGCTCTCGGGTGCGTAGTCCACGCTGGAGTTCCTGGCTGTTTGGGACCTGGTAGCAGGCCAGAAGTGCCTGTCCGAGGTTGTCAAGGAAGGGGCTGGAGGAAAGCTCGGGCCGCGGGCCGCCGAAGGTGTGGGCCGCAGCGAGATAGAGGACGAGGTGAAATGGGAAATAGGTTGCCCAGGCGGCCTTGCCACTTGCGGGAAAGAGCGAGAGACTCTCGCAGAAGAGACCATGATAAAGGGGAAGCGCATGGCGGGCGATCGCAAGGTCTTCGTAAAAGGCCATGCACGCGATTGCCGTTCCATTCCAGGTGCCGAGCGAGTGCGGCTCAATGGTGGGATAGCCCATGTATGCGCGCTGGAGTAGGGTGAAGTCGTAGCTCTTCTGGAGGTACTCGTCGACCTTTGCAAGGATCACGCGACGATCTTCTTCGCTGAGCAGGGGCTGAAGAAGCTCCCACGCCAGCGCGGAATGATAGAGGCGCAGCCCGATCCCGCGATCATTATCCCCGCCCATCAACAAGGGGTCAGGTCGCCCGCTCCAGGTGGGCGCGTGGGCGAGGGCCATGATTTTGGTTTTTGCCTGGGAGCCAATGGTTGCGTCGCCGGTAATTGCGTAGACGAGACATGCGAGTTCGAGTGTGCCCTGGCTGTTGTCGGAGAGGAAGAGAAGATCTTGGGTACGCAGTTGGGTTTGGAGTGCCACGAACTCCGCCGTTGCGCCCCAGCGCGCGAGGACGCGGGATTTCTCTTCAGGCAGTAGGAAAATTCGGGGATGTCTGCTTGCAACAGGGAGCAACGCGAGGGGTTGACGGTCATCTTGGCGAATCTCGAGAGACTCCAGTCGTCCCCAGTCTATGCGGGCACGGTCGCGCTCGATGATTTCCAGAACGATCTCGTTGGTGCCCTGTTGCGCTTCAAAGCCGAACTCGGCAGTAAGCGAGCCGTTTGCAATTTGGTCGGGGCCGGGCATTGCAAACCAGAGACCGCCTTTGAGCTTGCCGTTGACGTAGGTGCGGATCATGGGGACTGCCATGACATTGTGAATGTGGTCCAGATCCCATGGGCCTACTGCCACCCTTGCGCCGTCAGGGGCCCGCACCATTTCAATCATGGCCGTGGACATGTCGAAGGAGTTTGGTCTGGTTTGGATTCGTCCGCTGTAGAGGCCTTCGTGGAGGCTTAGACGAATTGTGATGGTATGGGAATTTGCCTGGATGTCAGTGACTTGTCCGGTGAAGTCAGCGAATTCGAGCGCGCTTTCTCCGCTGAACTGATTTCGAATCGGCTTGATAAATGCTATCAGGTCGCTATTCCGCATCGTCCGAGGTCAACTCCGGGAGGTTTGCGCAGAGTTACGCAAGCCAGCTTACAGTCTTGCCATCCATCATCGCCCGTGTGTAACGGGTGTGCCAGCGAATTCCGGTTTACATGGTTGATATTTTGCGGTGGTCGAGCGGCAGGCAAGGAGGTTGCATTCATCAATACAACGCAGGGTTCCGGGGCATCAAGCAGCGCCACAGTTTCAACAGGTTAAGCTGAGGATGAGAGCGAAGAAGCTGTGACGCAAATTGTAGAAGTCGGTTTGATATGGGAATGCGGCATCAAAGCCATCGCCTTTCGGCTCGTGTAGAGGCCGATGCCGCATTCCGATTGGTTGGTTCCGCCGCATTGATCGCGGCTAGAAGTTGTACTTGAGAGCGAACTGAATGTTGCGCGCGCCCTCCGAGGAATTTACCTGACCGATCGTGCCTCCATCCGGATTCAATGAGTTAATACCGCCATTGCTCGGCGCGTCGAGGATGGTGTGGTTCAATGCGTTGATGAACTCGGCGCGGAACTCGACGTTCTGCGATTCCCTGATTTTGAAGGTTTTGGCAAGATTGCCGTCGATGTTCTGCTCGCCCGGACCGTACACTGAGCTCACGCTGCAGTTGCCAAAATAGCCGTCTCTTGGTTCGGCGTAAGAGTTGGGATCAAACCACCGGTAGCCGAGGAGACCGTTCCCAATGGGCTGCTTGTGCAGCACATGCGGCGACGCAACGCAATCCGGCCGGTTTTGGAAAGAGTTGGTGCCGGAGTGGTCGTTGTTTGAGCTAAGCGTCAGCGGGAAGCCGCCGCGGAAGGTTGGAATGACGCTCAACCTCCAGCCGCCAACCACGGCATCAGCAACCTTGCTCATGTTGGTGCCGAACTGCTTGCCGCGGCCGAAGGGCAGGTCATAGATTACGTAGCCGGTGAAATCGCCCTTGACGTTGTAGTAGCAGGCCCCGGACTCACCTTTCGGGTTGTAGGTATTCTGCCACCAGGCACTCGGAGCTGACGACTGTCCTCCCTCGCCGAAGAATCCCTGGGAGTTGGTCATGCAGCGGGACCAAGTGTAGCTGAGCTGATAGGACATGCCGTTGTGCAGACGTCCCTGCAGCTGAGCCTGCAAGGCATTGTAGTTCTGGTGTGCCTCTGCAAAGGTGCCGAAGATGAACGCCAACTGGTCAAGAACTTGAGGGTTCTGTGAGAAGAACGGTGACGGACCCACCACGCCCGGCGACTCCCACACCCCCTGTGTAAGCAACTCGGCGTTGGTCAGGTGCGTGGTCGACTGGCCCACGTAGCCCAGTTGGAAGGTGGCCGACGGGGAAAGCTGCTGCTGCACGAACATGCTCCACTGGTTCGCGTGCGCCGGCTGTACCTTCTTATCCCAGGAGTACAGGATGACGCCCTTGTAGCAAAGGGGATCGGCAGTCTTCAACAAGGCGATCGTACATCCGGCCGGCACGGCAATGGGGGTAAAACCCTGGTCCAGCGTCGTAGACGGGTAAGCGAGTGTAGCGTAATTGGCGTTGGCGGAGACGGCTCGCGGCGGGTTGCCGGGCAGACGCAGTCCCAGACCCGTGCCCTCCATGAACGAAGACAATCCGTATGAGGCACGGACGGTAGTTTTCGGCATCACCTGGAGAGCAAAGCCGACGCGTGGCTGGTAGTTTCCGTAGCCGTTGTAGGAATTGTAGAGCGCGCGGTTGTTGCCGTTTTGTCCCGGCAACTCGAGGTTTCCGGTCTGCGGATCCCAGTTGACTTGCCTGTCGTGCGCCTCAACGAAGGGCGTGTGCGTCTCATAGCGCAGTCCGATGTTGACCGTCAACAGCCTGGTCAGCTTCCAATCGTCCTGAACGAAGCCGGAGAGGATGCTGTTCCGCTGTCCCCAGTCTGGGCCAACGCTGCCCACACCGACCGAAGTTGGCAAACCGAGCAGGAAGTCCGTCTCGGGGCTGCCCGAGAAAATTGATTTGAAGCCGAAGCTTCCGGCCTCTCCGTTGTTGCTGTTGAAAAATCCATTGGTGCGGATCCGCTCGCCCTGGAAGCCGAATCGGGTGTTGTGCCTGCCATGGACCCAGCTGAGAACATCTGCGTACTGAATTGAGGTGTCGTAGTAGTTGGTGAGGCTATCCTTGTTGCCGAAATTCGACACATAGCCACCGCTGAAACCGAATGCGGGGAGGATACTCGAGGTGAGCCCAGGGATACTGAACAGGTCGGCCGCGTTCCCCGTGAAGTTTGACGAGGTTTGATTCTGACCGATTCTGTCGTAATTCACGCCCATGCGCGCGTCGTTCAGGATATTTGCCGACACCTGGCGAGTGTAGCCAGTGACGAAGTTCCATCCCAAAAAGAGGTTGTATGGGTTGTAGTCAAGGGCGAACGAGTTGATGGTGGGGTTGGTTATATTCGCGTAGGAGAACCGACCCATGAAGTGGTCTTTCTCGCTGGCCGCGTAATCCAGACGTCCGTCGCCCTGGTCGTCGTCGGTTTTGGTTGCGACGGTGTCTTGAGCATTCGACTGGAGCAAGGTATTGGTTGGCGTGGGGTAGTACTTTGAGTTGATGATCGCAAGAGCCGCTGGACTGAGGCGATTCTGGGGGATCATGTTGTTCTCGAAGGGCTGGCCGGTGAGCGGATCGATGATGGCCTTGCCCGCAGCTACCAGCTCCGAGACATCGCCCTGACGCTCCTTCGCGGTAAATACAGTGATATTGTTCGCTGTCTTGGGAAAGTCGAAACGCTCAGCCTCGTAGTCGCCAAAGAAGAAGAGCTTGTCCTTGATGATCGGGCCGCCGATGGTTCCGCCAAACTCATTCCAACGCATTTTTTGGCGGGGAGTCACGCTACTCGGGTTGAGCTTGTTCTTCCACTCGTTGGCATTGAGAACGTCGTTGCGGAAGAACTCAAAGGCTGTTCCGTGGTAGGAGTTCGTGCCTCCCTTGATGGCAGCGCTGATGACACCGCCCATATAGTTGCCGAAGTCGGCCGAGGCATTCTGGGTAATTAGCCGGAACTCTTGAATCGCGTCGGGCTGCGGCGAGAATCCGATGAAATTGCTTGAAGCCTGGCTGTTGTCCATGCCGTCGAGGAGGTAGGTGTTTGCCGTGAAGCGGTTTCCGTTGATCTCGGGACGCGCGGTTTCGCCGGAATTTTTTCCGTTCTGGAATCCTGCGGGTTGCACTGTCACAGCGCCTGGCGTCAACAGCGTGAGTTGCATGTAGTTGCGGCTGGCCAGTGGAAGGCTAACGTTGGTGCGCGCGTCTATGACCGTACCGACATCGGTCGTGTCGGTTTGCAGCAGTGGCGCTTCGCTGGTCACCTGAACAGTTTCGGTGTTCTGGCCAACGACGAGCTTGATATTCACGGCTGAGACCTGGTTGAGTTGAAGTTCGATGGGCGTCTGAACCGCAGTTCGGAAGCCGGCCGCGGTTACACGCACCTCATAACGACCGACTGGCAGGTATGCCAGATTGTAAAACCCTGCGGTGTTGGTCTTTGTTGGCCACGCTGTGCCTCGGTCGAGATCGGTCGCGGTTACATCTGCGTTCGCAACAACGCTGCCTGAGGGGTCAGTGACGGTGCCATTGATGGTTGCTGTCACTTGCTGCGCGTGCCCCGTGAGCGGCAGACAGCAGAGAGCCAAACTGAGTATGCCAAAGAGTCGGATACCCGAGAACCTTGACCAAAGTCGTTGTGCGTCACTCCTCATGTCCCACTACCTCCTAAGATGAACGTTTGAACGGAACTGGTGGATCAATTTTGACGATTTGAGACTCGAGTTCCGATATGCGAAACTCTCTTTTGTATTTCGGACAACAGTACCCGAAGTCCGGTTGCGCTGTCAAGCCCCATCATGAGAGGGTTTCAATATGAAGAAGGCTTCCACCGCGATGAGTTCCACGCTCCGTTGCTTCAAGGTGCTGGAACTCCTTGCAGATGAACCGTTTGAGCTCTCATTCACTGAAATTGCCGCGCGCCTGAATGTTCCCAAGGCGTCGGCACACAGACTTTGCACGACGCTTCTTGAAGCAAACCTGATCATCCAGCACGCGGCCACCCGCCGATATATGCTTGGCAGCCATGCGCTGTGGCTAGGCTCAGGATACCTTCGTCACTCTGCGCTTTACCGGGCAGCTTTTTTCCCGATGCAGGAGCTTGCGCGACAGCTGCCTGGTACCGTGCAGGTCGGTGTGCTTGACGAGGATTACGTACTGTTTATCCATTCGGTTGGATACTCGGGAGCGCCGGACGCGTTTGCAGATGTTGGACTCCGACGCCCGCTGAATGCAACGGCATCGGGCAAGATTTTTTTAGCTGCCATGCCGACGGAAGAGGTGGACCGGATTATGGCGAAGTCTGCCCGGCAGTTTACCAGCAGCACGATCACTTCCGCTGTCCGAATGAGGGAGGAGATTGCGCTGGTAAAAAAGATGCGTTATGCCCGGAACGTGGAAGAGTTGTTACCCGGCTACTGGGTGCTGGCTGCTGCAGTGGTGGGGCAGGACGACAGGCTTGCGGCGGCCATCAGCATTACGCTGCCGCTGTCGGAGTTTACGCCGGAAGGCGAGACTTCGATTTCCGCCATGCTCAAGGATGCGGCGAGAAAGGCCTCGCTCCAGTTGGGGCACAGCGGCAATTCCCTTGGAATCCTGTCCTGGCCTTAGCCCGGAGGGCTCCAATTCCAGTGGCAATCCTGTCATAGTGCAAAATGGACCGGTATGCAATTAAGTCTGAGCCATCTCGGTTACCTGCCCGACAGCCCTAAAATCCTCACCCTTCTGCCGGTCGGCGAGCTCAACCTCCCCGACCGGATTCCGTTTTACATTCGGCAGAACTGCATACGGATGGAGCGGGATGTACCGCCGACGGAAAGCTTTTCGGCGCGATTCCCTGCGCCGTACGATCTGCTGAAGGGGCAGTTGACGTTGCGGGACGTCGCGGCAAGCTTCTATCGCGGCGAGTTGAAAAGGGTTTCCAGCAGTTGGGGGCCGATGTGGCAGGCGGATTTCAGCGACTTCCGCAGGCCGGGAAGCTACCAGATTGAGACCGACTGGGCGATTTCGCCCCCCTTCGCCATTCGCGAACACATCTATGATCGGATCATTCTTGGCTATCTCACGTTCCTGCGCGGGCAACGTTGTGGCGCAGCGGTGTTTGGTGTTCACGACGCCTGCCACCTTGACGACGGCATCCTTGACATCGACGGAACTCCGCTGCCGGCGGCCGGGGGATGGCATGATGCCGGGGACTTCCGGAAGTGGATGGCCTTTACCCTGTATCACGTGGAAGCGCTGGTGACCCTGTACGAGCGGCTGGGAGGGGAGTTGGAGCGGGGAGGCATCGCCGCGGATTCCCTGCTGGAGGAATTGGGCTGGGGCAATCGCTATTTCCACCGCATGATGAATCCTGAGGGCCAGGTGTACGAGGATGTGGCCGGGGGCAGCGCGCCAGCCGGCAGCGAGCTGAGCTATGAGCGGGACTGGTGGTTCGAGAATCATCCGGGCTGCTTTGGCGACGCCACGGACAACCGCTGGACCGACAATATCCCCGACTCCGGCGACGAGCGCCGGGTTCGCACCACCTACAATCCACTGGTTCAGTGGGCTTTTGTCCACGTGCAGGCCCGGGCCAGCCGCGCTTTGCACGCCAGGCAGGCTGAGGTTTGTTTTCAGCTCGCCCAAAAGGCGGCCGCTTTTGCCTGCCGGCGTGGTCATGACGGCCGTACTCTCTTCCTCACTGCCGAGTTGCGTGGCAACCTGGAATTGCTTGCTGCCGGTGACGCCACTGTCGATCGCAGCGCCCTCATCCGTCTTGCGCAACAGCTTATGCTGCGCCAATCACAGGCCTCGGACGGCCTTTCCGGATTCTTTACCGAAGCAGGAGCATTCGACGGGTTTCGCTCGATTGCCTTTGCGGCAGACCCGGCCCTGACGCTTCTTCGCTTCTGGGAGTTACGTTCGCTGCTGCCGCAATCCGCGGCCACCGAGGCGGCCGCACAGTCCGTCGCCAGTTACATTGAGCGCTACCTGCTTGCCGAGAGCGCGTCGAACCCCTTCGGCCTCACCCCCTACGGCGTTTACCTCAACCCGCCCCACCCAGATCGACAGCTGTTCCGCGCCGCCGGCAACGGGCGGGGGGTCAGGACCTTCATCCACCCGTTCAACCCGCAGGGCATCGTCCATGGCACCAGTTCCGTGCTCCTGAGCCACGCACACCTCCTGGCCAGGGCAGGCACGCTCCTTCACCAGCCCCACTGGCGCGCATCGGCGGAGCGACTGCTGCACTGGTGCCTCGGACACAACACCCTCAACCGGTCGCTGTTTTCCGCCATAGGGTACCGCCAGCCCATCGGATATTCGTTCAGGATTCCGCAACTTCCAGAGGCTATGATTGTTGGTTTCATTGGCAAACCCGACGATTCACCGTATCTTGAAGAGTCTGCAGCGATCGAATGGAACACGCTGGAGTACTGGAGCATCCCGTTTCTAAACGCTGCTCAGGCGGCCTGCTGGCTTCGGGATTGAGTTCTGATCGACACCTTGACAACGTTTGCGAGTGGTCTTATGCTCAATCCGTAATGTAAATCCCGTGTTCACATTTCGAAACTCGAGACCACATTAGCCGCCCCGACTGGTCGGCTTTTGTCCACTTGACGCGTGAGGCATCGTAGTCGTCGCCATGATCCGAATTGACTCTGACAGCGAACTCCATCGCCAGTTGACGCAGCCCAGCGCGCTGGACATTGCCTTTGCTGGCAAGCTCAGGGGTGACGTAATGGTTCTTGGAGCCGGCGGCAAAATGGGACCCACGCTGGCCTTGCGGCTGCTTTACGCCCTCAGGGAAGCGGGCCGCAACACGCGGGTCATCGCTGTCTCGCGATTCCAGTCAAATGATGCTGGCCGAGAACTGGAGGAGGCGGGCGTCGAGGTCACTCCATGCGATTTGCTTGATCCTGAAAGCGTCAAGTCGCTGCCGCTGGTTGAAAACGTCCTGTTTCTGGCCGGACGCAAGTTTGGGTCGGGTGCCGACTCGGAGACCACCTGGGCCATGAATACAGTGGTTCCCGCGCAAGTGGCCCAGCATTTTCGGGACTCGCGCATCGTTGGCTTCTCCACAGGGAATGTTTATCCCTTTGTAACGCCAGAGCAGGGCGGCTCGATTGAATCCGACGTCCCGGCCCCAGTCGGCGAGTATGCGCAGTCGTGTCTCGGCCGTGAGCGGATCTTTCAGTATTATTCCCGGAAGTTCTCAACTCCGTGCCTGCTGTTTCGGCTGAACTACGCCATCGACCTGCGGTATGGGGTGCTGGTTGACATTGCGCGTCAGGTATTTGACGGCAAGCCTGTCGATCTCACAGTTCCCGCGGTGAATGTGCTGTGGCAGGGTGACGCCAACTCGTATGCGATACGGTCCCTGGATATGTGCGAGTCGCCCGCCCGGATTCTGAATGTCACCGGGCCAGAAACTATTCCGGTGCTGCGCGCTGCGGAGTTCTTCGCGGCGCGCTTCCAGAAGGAATTGCGAGTGACCGGAGTATCCAAAGGGGTCGCCCTGTTGAACAACGCCGCAGCCTGCCATGAAGCGCTGGGGTATCCGGCGGTGACCGCGAGCGAATTGATGGAATCGGTAGCGATGTGGATTGAGACCGGTGGAGCGAGCCTTAACAAAGCGACCAAATTTCAAGTCACAGACGGGAGGTTTTGATGCCGAGCAAGACCGACCAGTTTCGCGCACTTTTGCAGGAAGGGCTTGTAATTCCGGCTCATCCGCTGGCGCTGACAGAAGACTTGAAGCTGGATGAACGGCGCCAACGCGCTTTGACGCGCTACTACTGCGATGCGGGCAGCGGAGGCGTAGCGGTGGGCGTGCACACGACCCAATTTGATATCCGTGACTGCAAGATTGAGCTGTTTGAGCCGGTACTGGAACTGGCATATGAGGAACTGCGGAGCTTTGAACGCAGCTCGGGCAAGCTGATGGCCAAAATTGGCGGCATTTGCGGCGATACCAGGCAGGCCTGCGAGGAAGCCGCCACGCTGCGCCGGATCGGATACGACGGCGGTCTTCTCAGCCTCGCTGCGCTCACCGACGCGTCCAACGAAGTACTCATCGAGCACTGCAGGGCTGTGAGTGAGACGATTCCGATCATCGGTTTTTACCTGCAATCTGCGGTTGGTGGCCGACCGCTTGACGCCGAGTTCTGGGAACGCTTTGTGGAGATTGATTCCGTTGTCGCCATCAAGGTTGCGTCGTTTGACCGCTATCAGACAATGGAAGTACTCCGAGCCGTTGCACACAGCGGACGCAGTGCTGATATTGCCCTTTACACCGGCAACGACGACAACATTGTGGCCGATCTCCTCACCGAGTTTCGGTTTGGAGAGCGTACGGCGCACTTTGTTGGCGGCTTGCTGGGACAGTGGGCCGTATGGACCCGGCGGGCTGTCGAGCTTCTGAAGACAGTCCATGACGCCAAGTGCAACCGAGCCCGGCTTGATACCGTGCTTGCACGCGGCGCCGAAATCACGGACGCGAACTCCGCGATCTTCGATGCACGGCATCAGTTCCGCGGCTGCATTCCCGGCATTCACGAGGTTCTTCGCAGACAGGGGCTGCTTGCCGGGCGCTGGTGTCTGGACCCGGCGGAAGCACTTTCCGATGGGCAATTGGAGGAGATCAGCCGAGTCTACGCCTCGTATCCGCTGTTGAATGACGACGAGTTCGTAGCCGCCAACCTGGAACGCTGGCTCTCTTGAGCAAGTTCTTTACCGGCCTAGATCTGCCGGTATGCGAAGCGGTTTCAAACTTAGGATTACACTCGTTTCAAGCCAGAATGCCAAGGCACAAGTGAGATACCGTGAACGAGAAGACGATTGCGACGATAGCTCTCCGCGAGGATCGGTATTCCACCTTCCAGGAGACGATGCTGGAAGCAGCACACTGGCTGGAAATCGCTGCCGCCCAAGGGGCCCAGCTTGCTGTCCTCCCGGAAACAATCAATCTACTGCATCGCAAGAGTGGGTCGAATCCAGTTGAGGACTTCGCACTCGAGCGCTGGCAGGACGATACTGCAATGTTGCGTGATGCGGCTGCGCAGGCAAAGATCTCGCTGGTGCTGCCGCTGCTGGTGCGAATAGACGGCGTTCTCTCGAATCGATTTTATCTCTTGTCGAGCGATGGTACGTCGCTTGGCTATTACCAGAAGCGGGTTCCGGCACCGGGCGAGCAAGCCTTGGGAGTTGAAGCAGGAAATACAAGCCCCCTCCTCTGGGAAGGGCTCAGGGTCGGCGGAGCAATTTGCGTGGATGTCTACTTCCCGAGGGTTGTTTTTGACCCCCAGATGGAAGCGGGCGCGGCCGGGCGGCACGGTTCTGGACAACAACGCGTTGATCTATGGGGTTCCTTTTGTGCTGGCCTATTCTCCGTGGAGCCGGATTCTGGACCGCGACGGAAAAGAGATGGCGGCCGGGGGCTATCGCTCTGAGACCTTGCGCGCTGGATTTGGCTCGCCGATTCAAGTTGCGACGCTGAACTTCAACTCTGTCACGCTCTTCGCGGATCATAATCAGGACAGGATGAGAGATGTGCAACGCCACTATGGACGCAAGGTGCTCGTCCGGTTTGATCAGCACAACTGCATTTTTACACTGGAATCCCGATGTGCAGATCTTTCCGTGGAAGAAGTGATGCGGGAGTTCGGCCTGATCTCCAGGCGAGAGTATTTTGCGAACTACTATCCAGGTCTCAGTGACCCCGGGAAGTCCGCACAACAATCCTGACACCCGGTTGAGAGAGAGGTGACGTGACGACCAGTAAACCAGTTGTCCCTGTTCGCTTCGCCGTGATTGGCTGTGGTTCGGTTGCGTTTAATCAGCACATTCCGAATATCGTGCGATCGCCGCGCATGACGCTGCACACATGTGTTGATCTCGATGACGCCGTGCTGGCTGAATGTCGCCATCTTTTCGGAGCGAGACATACTCGCAAGGATTTCCGCGACGCGGTGGAAGACCCTGAGGTAGACGCCATTTGCCTGGCCACAACCGAGAAGCTTCGGTTACCGGTGATTGAACTAGCCGCAAAGTTTGGCAAGCCGGTGTATGTTGAGAAGCCTCTGGCTGCGAGCCTGGCTGAGGTTCACGAGATTCAGCGCGTTGTGGAGGCCGCGAAGATACCGTTTTGCGTGGGGCACAACCGGCGGGCGAGTCCGGCAATGGTCGACGCGCAGGAGATATTCCGGCGCCACATGGGCAACAGAACGCCGAGCCCGTGGCGCTGGCACCGGGAAAGCGACAAGCTGCCAGTCCTGCCGGACAATGGGGTTCCATCGGTGTCCGTAAGAATCAACGACGACTGGTACAGCTGGAAGCTTTGGGTCTTCGACAAGACACATGCGCCACATGGGCCCATGCTATTTGAGATGACGCACTTCACCGACGTCTGCAACTGGTTTCTTGATGATCAGCCGGTGGAAGTTACGGCGGTGGAAACGGGAATGCTGAACCTGTCGGTGATTATCCGTTACCGGAGCGGAGCGTTGGCAACGATTGTGATAGCGAGCAATGGAACGATGGGCTATTGCAAGGAGTTGTATGAATTCATGGGCAACGGCGGATACCTGGCGGTTGACCACATGCTGGAGGTTCGCACAGCGGGTATTGAGGGTGTGGTGCCGCGGATCACGTATCCGATGATTCAGGATCGGCACCCGGAGATTGGCCCGGAAGGTGGCGTGGCGGGCTGGCTTGAGAAGAAACGCGCGGCCTGTGCGGAAGCTGCAGCGGCGAACGCTCCTATGCTGCAGTTCACTGCAGAGCCCGACAAGGGTCATGCTCACGCGCTGGAGCGCTTTGTGGATGAGATTTTGGGCGTGGGGCCCGAGGTTTGTGGAGTTCGGGCTGCTGTGCTTGCTACAGAGGTTGCCTTTGGGGCAGTGGCATCTGCCCGGGAAAAGCGACGTGTGCTGCTAGACGAGCTTTCTTCCTGAGTTGGAAGGGGCAGGAGCGCCAGAGTCATTGCGGTGCGTTGTTGTTTTCGATATTTTTCGACGGACACCGGAGTCAAAAGAGGAAGGATGAAGAGCCCCTTGAGATGGACAGCGAAAACCCGCATCCAAAGCAGCGCAGTAAGCGCACTTGGCCGGCTGCTATGGATTGCCGTTGCTGCATGGATCGGCCTGGCAAGTTCGGGCGCAATCGCACAAGTCCCCGCGGCGAGTGTGAATCCCATGATTGGCACGGGCGGTGATCCAGACGACGGCATCAACCTGTTTCCTGGGGCCACGATGCCCTTTGGAATGGTGCAGCTGAGTCCGGATACGGAAGATCACGGGCTCGGCTATCACCACATTCAGTCGAGGATCAAGGGCTTCAGCATGACGCACATGAGCGGACCAGGTTGCGCCAATGAGGGCGACGTATTTTTCACTGCAACAACTGGGCCGATTGTCACCCAGACGGCTGACTTCCAATCGCCATATTCACACACGCAAGAAACAGCCTCGCCCGGCTACTACCAGGTGCAGTTGTTGCAATGGGACGTGAACGCTGAGTTGACTGCCACGCAGCACACGGGCCTTGCGCGCTTCACCTACCCCGCAGGAACAACGGCCAACATTCTGGTTCCCATCAGCCGCACACTCAACAACACCGCCGGAGCCGCAGTGCGAATCGTCGGTGATCGCCGCATTGAGGGCTACGTGGAGAATCACGCCTTCTGCACGAACAAGCAGACGTACAAGGTATATTTCGTGATGAGTTTCGACCAACCATTTTCAGCCTATGGAACTTGGACCGGTGACCACTACGACAGCCAGGGGAAGATAGTGGAAGGCAGCCGGACTGCGGAGCAAACCGGCCATGAGGAGTGGACGGGAGCGTATGCGAGTTGGGCGGCGAAGGCACAGGCGCAGACCATCACGGCAAAAGAAGGGATCTCCTACGTGGACATTGCAGGCGCGGAAAACAATCTGCGGGCAGAGTCAGAATCGGAGGATTTCTCTGCCGTTCGTCGGCAGGCAGAGGCGGCGTGGAACAGGGAGTTGAGTGTTGTTGAGATTGAAGGTGGCACGGCTATCCGGCGCAGGGTTTTTTACACAGCGCTGTATCACAGCCTGCTGATGCCGACCACATTTGACGATGCCGACGGCCGATATCTTGGATTTGACGGGCATATCCACACGGTGGAAGCGGGCCACCATATCTACGCGGACTTTTCGGGTTGGGATGTTTACCGCGGCCAGATGCCTCTGCTGGCGCTGATTGAACCGGGGCGCATGGAGGACATGGCGCAGTCGATTGTGCTGATGTACCGCCAGGGCGGCTGGATTGATCGTTGGCCGCAAATCAATCTGTATACAAATGACATGATTGGCAGTCCGCTGAGCATTGTGCTCTCTTCGACCTGGCTCGACGGCCTCCACGGCTTTGATATCGATGCCGCGTGGGAGGGAATGCTGAAGGATGCGACCGAGGCGCCTCCCCCGGATAAACCGTATCTGGGCGAAGACGGGGTCGAGTGGATCAACAAGTTGCACTATGTGCCGGCGGACAAGGTGGAATACGGCTCGGTTGCGAAGACACTTGAGTACGCGGTGGCGTATGGCTCGCTTTACCGTCTGGCAAAGGCGCTTGGAAAGACCGACGAGGCGAAGACGCTCTTCGATCGTGCTCTCGACTACCGCAACCTATTTGATCCTGAAACACGATTCTTCCGCCCACGAAACGCCGACGGAACGTGGGTGAGCAACTTCAATCCAGCGCAGGACGGGCACGGCTTTGTGGAGGGAACCGGCTGGCACTATCAGACCTTTGCGCCGGCGGACATGGCATGGCTGGTGAAGGCAGTGGGCAGCAGCCGTTTCAATCAGCAGTTGGATGTGTTTTTCAATTACCCTGCTCCGGGTTGGTATGCGCAGTACTACAACCCCTTCAACGAGACGGATTTGCAGGCTCCCTTTGCCTATCACTTTTCAGGAGAGCCTTGGAAGACGCAGCGAGCCGTGCGTCGCATACTGAACGAAAATTACCTCGACTCCCCCGACGGAATCCCTGGAAACGACGACCTTGGCGCGATGTCTTCCTGGGCCGTGCTGGGCATGATGGGAATCTACAGCGTGGATCCGGCCAGCCTTGCATGGGAACTGGTCGGACCTTCCTTCCCCAGGGTCGTTGTGCATCTACAGGCGCCTTACACCGGCAAAGCCTTCACCATCCTCAGGCAGGCCGGCGGCGCCCCCGGGCCCTACATCCAGAGCGTGCGATGGAACGGAAAGCCGCATCTGCGAAACTGGATTTCTTTCCGGGAGATTACGGCGGGCGGCAACCTTCAGTTTGTTCTAGGCCCCAACCCGAATTTGCTCTGGGGCGCGAAAGAGAAAGATGCGCCGCCGTCGCTGAGTCAGGAACGGTAGGGCTCTCACTTCAAGTGCACCAAGGCTTCTGCTTATTGCGGCAGAAAGGACATACTCTTTGAAACGACGCACCTTCCTCGAATTGGCGGGCATGGGACTACTTGGCGGGCTGGCATCGCCAAAGTTCGCTTCTGGAGCCGGCAGCGCGGCAGCCGAAGCCTACGGCTCTGGCCACTTCGGCACATGGATTCGCGACGCATTTGATCTGC
>Ga0302186_10001682_pt1 | contig 17966 bp, 8 predicted proteins | sample II_Bog_E1_2_FD_198782 | JGI IMG/M metagenome (GOLD analysis project Ga0302186, IMG submission 198782) | Peat permafrost microbial communities from Stordalen Mire near Abisko, Sweden - II_Bog_E1_1 | ecosystem: Environmental > Terrestrial > Soil > Wetlands > Peat | place: Sweden: Abisko, Stordalen...
TGTATTTGATCGATTGTCTATATTTGGCATGTTATAATATTAAATGTAAAGAGTAACTTATTTCGTGGGAATTCAAAAGGATGATTTCACTCATTAGATTGTTTCAATTTTAATTTTTTAATTTACTGATAACTAATATATAAATGACAAAAGCAGGAAGATCAATCACTACTTTTCACTAATTAATTCTACTGCACCTTTAAGCAAGTCATTATTAAAATCGGGATTTACTTCTAAAAATAAATGCAAAAGTGCCGTCTTGTAATCGATTTTGGCTATTTTTCCTGTTCTCGAGTAATCTGAGCATTTGATATCCTCCTATACAAGACTACTATAAGTAAAATCATCTTCATCTTAAGGAGATATGAACCTAAATATACTTCGATTTCTAACATTCTAATTCCATATTCTAAGAATACGATTTTTCTTCCAATCTCAGACGAGTTCAATTTATAATTGAGCGTATTCGATAGGAATGATGCTAATTAATGACTTTAAGCAACTATTAGATTTCAATGATAATTTATTGAAATGCAACTGAATAATTTGGTTCATAAATCATAAGTTTGCCTTTGTGTTGATATTGATTGATGATAATATTCTTTTTTGATCTAAATAGTTCCAATAATTAGCTATTTCCTGGCATAACATATAGTGTTATGAAGAATTTGGTTTGGACGATAGTGATTGATTCTCTTTCTCATGTTAATTGCATGCATTCTATGGAAAGTAAAATTTGGCAGATGTTGTCCTTTGTTTAATCACTAACGAAGCGATGTGAGATGTATAAGGTCCGCTTGAACTTGTCTACCATACTTAATCAAATGTTACCGGTGTTAGATTGATAATTTGATCATAGTCAATAACTGTTTGCAGCTTGGAACAGCAGCAGTAGTATATGCCACACCCATTGCAGTATTTTTAAATTCTGTTTTCCTTATTGTTAAAAACAATGGTGTTGTATGTTTGAAAAGGAATAAATCCAAGACCACAGGGACATAGACAGATCGTAAAGCAGATATTTTTCTAATCGCAACCATAGCGAAATTATTTGTTGGGTTATTAATTGATCATGATTATTATTGTGCTCAAATAAATTATAATTAATTGGCTTTTCAGAAATAAATGGTTTTTCAGTTTGTTTATTCCGTTAATAATTGCCTTTAGTTCTTATTGCTCTTGGAGAGTTCCTTTATATCTATCTTATAACAATATATTTTGATATAGTCCACAAAGGGCATGAATATAAAGCCTTGCGATGTAAATGGGAGCCCACTAAATGGGGAAGTCAAAAGAAAGTATATTATAGTATATAAAAGATAAGTGCGAAAATACAATTAATATCATTGACAATTCATCAGCTTTTCACCACACTTCTTAAGATTTCTAAAAGCTCTCAATCCAATCGAGTAATCTAAAATTGAACTATAATGACAACATTGGCCAAAACAATAAAAACAAGTGGTTGCCCATGCAATCAAATCAAAAGCAAAGCCAACAATGACAAAACTCATTGAGATAGGAAAAACCACAGGTGCTAGTATCCAGCAGCAATAAAACTAAGAAAAGCAGGAACAAATATTTATATTTTGCCATTTTCCACTTAGTTGCTTTTCTAGTTAAAGAGTAGCCGCTGAATTAGCTTTTTGGATCTTTGCATTTTCCAAAACACATTCCCAGAGTTATCAAAAAAAGAATGAAATCTAGAAGACTGGCTAGAATAATCAGTATTAAAAAAAATGGCCAAGCAAGTATTAGCATGATTAAATAGCAAAAGCATGCTGTAAATTCTGCGTTACTTGAGTTGGATCTTTTAGATGATGATGATGGATGTATTTACTCTGCAGTGTGTATTCTGTTAGAAGATTGATTGTTTTGTTATAATTCCCTTTGATACTTTTCATGTTACAAAGTCTATTTTTGATCTCTCTCATATTTTTAGTTTTCCAGTTTTTATATTTTTCTGCTTTTTACCGAAGATGTTATTACATTGCTCCACGACTGTATGCTTTGTAATAACCGTCATAATAATAGGGAGTTCCATCAATGTCTTGAGCAGCATGAGCTTTAAAATCGAAAGTCATTTTATTTCTTGTACTAGTAAAAATTATAATTTATTTAATTCTTGCGCAATAAATAAAAATAATAAATTAGTAAATGATTGAACCCTGCAATGCAAATAGGAACTCACCTAGTGGGATATAAAATAAAATATCACTAAAATCAAATAAATATCATTTGATAGAAATATAGCCTCCACTTAATACATTGTAATAATTTGCTGGGGATTATTGATTCTCATTTTCATCGGAATTTCTCCTGAATACTGCTTGCTATCATTGATCCAAATCGAGGTATCCACTCTAATATCTATTGAGCTGCCATTCTATATTGGAGGAAATCCTTATTTGTATCCTTCTCCAGAAATATATATCCGACCTTTCTCAGCATCATAAAAGATACCTCCTTGAGTCGAAGCAAAGATTCCATGGTGAATTTTATTATTTTGTAGTTTATCCTAAATAAACTTCCAAGTGATCTTTTTATTAGGAGGCAAATATTGCCCATAGAGATTATGGCATCCATCTAAACAAATTAGCTTGTCTCCTTCAAATTTATAGGCTTTGAGATTGGATTGATTAATGGGAACAAATTTTAAATAACAGGACTCAAAAACATCCATATTTTTGTCAGCAGCGAATTACAAAAATTGCTATTCTTGTTTATCTCTTTGATTGATCGTTGCTGTTTCGAACTTTGATCTGAGCTGTTGCTTTAGAGATTGTATTTATGCTGCTTGGTAATTGACCAAATCCCATAAACGTTCATTTTTCTGCTGCAAGAGTTTTATTTAGTCTTCGAGGTTTATGTTTGCGTTCAAGATCGTTGGATTTGAAGTCATTATTCGCTGTTGTTGATAATAATAAAATATAAAATAGCTAATTCTTGTTGAGTTATTAAAAATACAATTTGAAATAATATAGTTTCTTCTTTTATCCCTCTTGGAGAGTTCCTTTATATATTATAGCAGTCTATTTTATATAATCCCAAAAGGGTATGGCTATTGAACATTGCAATGTAAACAGGAACTCGCTTCGTGGGAATGAAATTTTTTTAATTGATGCGAATTAGTTAGACTTAACAATTTAAATTATAGAATCGTACAAAATCATTTCTTTCAGACAATTTTATGTAAATAATAATTCCATTGGAAAAACTCGAAGCTGTTGACGTAACCCCAAAAATGAAGAGTTGCTGAGTCTTTCGCCCATATAAAGAAACCCATATTGGGAATACCTTGAGTTATGGTTACAGCCCACGTTCCTAAATCAATTTAGTTCAGTTTTGAAGAAATATAATTTGCATTTTAGTTTTTATTCTAACCTTTGCGGATAATTGCTTCTGATATTAAGGCTTTTATTCGATAAATAGAAAGGCTGTCAACGGACGGAGAAAAATATTATTTGTCGTTCCTTTGATAGCCCCCACCGCATCCATTTGAAGACATGAGTCTCCAAATGATGTAAATTCTCTTTAAATGTCCAAAGTGTATCCAAATCAAATATTGATTGTATTCAATTAGTTATTTAAGAAGATAAAAGCCAGCATCACTTGTTTAATTGCTATAAATTTAAACACTAAATAGTCCCATACTTTTTCTTATCATTTCACCACTTACATAATTTGCTGCATCCGCCAAATCAACATATTATTCTGATTAGTAAAGAATGTTTTTTATGAAGGCTATTTAAGTTTAGGAATAATTTCCTGTTTGATTTTGAGTTAGGTCGAAGCTGCAAGCAAAGCTAACAATGAGCAGAAAAGTAAGCATTTAACACAAATGTATCATGTGGGATATTAGAGTTTTAATGGTTATAAATAATCTAATTAAAATATTCAATTTAACATTTTAGCGAGTTGATTTCATTTCATATCTCTCTTGGAGAGTTCCTTTATTATATTATAACATTGTATTTTTGATATAATCTTCAAAAAGGGTATGAATATAGAACCTTGCAAATGTAAACAGGAACTCATTTCGTGAGATAGCATTTTAAAAAATAGCAATATGGTTAATTTATTTAATTTGAAACGTAAATAAAAATGGGAAAACACAATATTCCATAATTTATCCTAAACACAAAATTAAATAATTGCATAAAATTAAATTTCAGATAATTCATCAAGGAAGGATTAAGTAACTATCATGAGTTGTTTAGTGAACATATAAAAGCCATTGATCATTATCAACGGGTACAACAGTATAACCTCCAAGTCCTTTTTTTATTATTCTTGCCCAATTTGCTGTCAAAGTCTTCTGAATAAAGTAACGCTGCCTTTACAGCTAATTTGGAAATTTTTGTATAGCCTAATTTATAACATTTTTAATAATTATCTACATTTAATCAGTCAAGCCTGCTCCTTTTTTTGAAATTTAAAAAGATGTCTTTACATAGTTATCTTATTTTACCCAAAAATCTGTTATTTGATAAAACCATTGAGTTTATTATTGTAGAAAGGATTGCTATGAGATACAACAATCACGCCAGTAGGCACCAGCAGAATATTGTTCTTAGGATGTATAATTTGTCAAGAGGACAATATCCCATTATGGAATTTGCTGGCGAGGAAGACGCTGGTGAATATACTATACTTGACCTTTTAAATCATGACCATAACGAACATAGGCTAGTTGAACTAAAGCAGAGATTTGTGAAAGTGTATTTGCTGGGCAATCTCTAAATTTGATTTCTGAGCTGATGGTCATCAATAAAAAGAGAGCCATATGGATTTCTTTTTTCATACTCCACTTTCAATTTGGTAAAAATTAAATTCTTGCTCAATTAAAATCAAAACATAAAAACATAAAATTATATATTTAAAATTTATTTAGTTTATCCCTCTTGGAGAGTTCATTTATATCTATCTTATAACATTGTATTTTTGATATAATCTCAAAAGAGGCATGAATATAGAGCCTTGCAATGTAAAAGGAATTCATTTCGTGGGAATACAAAAGAAAAAGAAGAAGAAATTAATTGGAAGGCTCCATCAATAAAGGTTATTTAATTTTAATGATAAATAATCACTAATAAAGTGTACAAAATAAATAAAATCTTAATACTTCATTCGTACTGCAAATTTGGAAACGAGAACGATCTTTTTTTAAATATTAAATCAAATTAAATTCGAAGAAAATCGTCAATTATGATAATATTCAAATCATTGGCTGATAATTTCGCGAATAATGTATTTCACATAATCCTTTAGAGCATTGAATTGATTAAGAAGTAACCCCGAATGCTGATAAGTATATTGGTCATCAAAAAACCAATTTTGTTCTTCTAAACGATTTTTAAGAAGTTATCTCGAATAATTGCTGCCAGTCAAGAACATTTAATTTATATCTTATCCCAAGTATGATCCATGAATAACTTGAATGTCCGGACCAACTAAATTTTATGTGAAACAATCAGCAATTAAAATACAGTAGAAAGCTTGCAGTGCTAGTTCGTAAGAAGGATTCCCTATTTCTTAGTTAGCATGCAATGCAGTAAGAATTGTTCCATTTGCTGTATTTTCAAGTTTATAAAACCTTATTAAAACCTTTTCGAAAATATCCTTGCTGATCAAATAATCAAGACTGTTGGAATAAGGAACCGATGTTTTAAGACTACCTAATATTCAGTCTCATTGGATGTCTGTTTTGTAGAATGCCATCACTTATTTCTCTTTCTTAGTATCGAATTTGATTATCTAATATGTAGCTTAATTCTTTGATATTTTAAAATGTGAAGATTACTATGAGTATTTTTACAGCCGGCTGATGAGATACAAAAGCTAAGTCACTTTTGACTGTTTCGTAAAGGAAAAAAAATGTTTGAGAAACATCAAATAATATGAATGACCTCGCCATCTTGACATTTTGTGTTTATAACTCTCATCAACTTAATTTGGGCTTGGAAAAGATTCCTAAATCGTGATTTACAAAAATTTAGCGGAGCCACTGTAGATAGTTCGACAAAACTGCGTATAAAGAATGTGAAATGACTGCAAACATTTCTTACATGTGAACTCCCCTGAATTTATCTTTTGAATAAGATTGTTAAACACTTTAGATATGATGATTTCAAAATGAAATGTTGTGTCACAGATAATGAGCTAATGGCTTCATGAGTTCCTTTTCTTTGGAGAATCGGTAATCGCTGCTTTCTACCTCGATAAAATGAACAAAATATTTATAAAATTAATACACTCATCTAATTCCATTGAAATTGATTAAATTAAATTCCTATTGAGGAATGATTTTTTTATTGGAAAAAAAAAATATCAAAGAAAATCATCGATTGTTAAGTTTATCCGAAATTTAATTATAAAATTAGACCTCATATTAAAGGGCGTATTCGGATTCAATTGCAAGGTGCTAATCATGGTGATGATTTTATATTTATATTTACCTCATTGGTGGAACAGGAGGCAATGACCCCTCCTTTCAGATATTTTAAAAAGGAATTGGTAGACTTTTCTAAGGTGAACACCAAGATCAGCAAACAAGTCTTCAAACCGGCATGACCAAGGATCACAAAAGGTTGATATAATACTTTGAACAGCAAAAATCAAATGTAATAATCTTAGATATTATTGGATTTAAACTAGATCTAAAGAAACTCTTCGAGGGACAAAGAAACTATTATTGCAAACAACAAATAAAAAATATTAATTTTAATTATTTAATTAAATTAAATATAATCCATCATCTAATGTACAATAAATTAATCAGTTATTACAATAAAAGAAGCAAAATAGCAGATTTTTCTTGTGGTCAACTGAAAACCGATTATGGCTGTAGTTTTTATTAGAATCAGTATGGAGATTGCTGCTATTATAGTAACTATACATTCTGTAAGTCTAAAAAAAATTGCTCCGAGCATGGAATGTTAGATTATTGGTGGGCAGGAATGCTACCTATAATAGTGGGGTTGTTTATCATGCTGAGTACAATTTTGGTGGAATGTTGTCCGTTTGGTGGATTGGGTAACTACATCCTTGTCAGAGTACGACATTAATATGCATAATTTCTATATTTTTTTTTTCATCCGAACAACAAATAGAATTAGTTTACCCAGCCGAAGAAAATAATTTCTGTTTACTTATTTCTTGACTGCCCCGTAATTACTTACCCGCACAATTTGCCATACATTTCTTGAACAATCTGACTGAAAATTTCTAGAATTAAAGCTTTGGGATGATTGTATTCATGTCCTTCTGTTGCGGGAACAGGCAATATTGCTGTGTTTCAATATTGAATTAATTCCGAAACAATTCAGATAGCGTATGATTTTGCTGTCTTCTTATCTTCTTGTAAGTGATTATTTTGTGACCATGTCGGGATTATTGTACGAGTTACTATTTATTATAATGAAAGAATGATAAATAATCCTACCATAGATATTGGCGAAATCAGTGTCCTCTCTTCCTCATATCGTCAGCCTTTCACTTCGATCCCGTTCGTTTCCCACCAAGTATTATTTAACCAGACCAGTAAGATGCCCCTACGAGAAGTCTTTTGCACCTGCAAATTCGGGGCCTTTTACCGCGACCACCATGACCCATTAAAATACTTGGCCAAGCAGCAGCAAAGGAAGGAGCCGTCTTTCCTCACCAATCCCTATCCCGAGATTTTCTGAGGAGATGGAAAAAGCACAGCAGAGAAGCTAAAGGGCCTCCAGTGAAGGGTGATTGCCAGTTTGCCGTTTGCCCCTATACTTGCCTGAGAAAAGCTATCTCTAATGAGAAAAAATGAAATAGGAAGAGATTTGGGGACTTGGCTTAGATGTGGAGAAGAAGAAGAATGACTACCGTAGTCGATTTCAAGGACTTCCATCGAGCTCTGCTCAAGGAATTGCCTAATTCCAACCCCGAGACAGCACCGTAGAATAAGAGTGCTGACCAAACATAACGAAGATTCCCAGCCCAGCTCAGTAGGTTCTCTTGACCAGATACCCGACCTCAAACACTGACCGTTCCCATAACCATGCGATGATTCATGGCTCTTGACTAATCCCATGTAAATCAACGTTTAGGCTGAAAAAGCTGAACAAAAATGATTAATTTGATTGATTATAATGAAAGGGATAATAATTTGATAATGAATAGTTAAAATCGGCAAATTTGGAGGTCCGTTAACTCGTTCGCTAAGAAATCAATACATACTGCTTAGAGACCTTTTTGTTGCTTCCTGCGTTTCGAAGAATAAATGTGGATGAAAAAGTTTAAAGGATATGGCAGGTGTTTAAAATTATTATTGAAACATCTCCATCTTGTGCTTTGAAAGAATAGGAAAGTAGAGAACTAAACACCACGAGGTCTAAGAGACTCCAATTGGATTTGGTTTCAAAAAAAATTACAAACCCAATAGTCCCTCAGGAATTCCGACGTTTTCTGAGACCGTCAAAAACGCAACTAACTTGCCACACTACAAGTTTTCCCCGATTTAAGTTGGTTTACTAGAATATTACACCTCCATTGAGCAGGTGAAGGGTTAAACAACTCTCTCGGGCGGAGACTTAAAGACCATACCATTCTGGCTGTCTCTCTTCTCTGTGAACAGAACATCTAATCATCACCAAAAGCCTGGAAACTGCGAGATTCCTTGTCCTAGACCCGATAATTGGGTGTTGGACAGTCAAGAGGTCAAGAGAAGTTTCTTGATAGAGGGGTTGATGAGATGGGGATAAACGAAATAAAGAATGGATGTTAATTTAAAATTTTTATTAGTCTACAAGAATTAAATATTTTATAATTTAAAAATACAATAACCACTATGCTCAACTACATCTTTTCGGATTCATCGAGGCGTTGGAGAGTGTACGGTCGTATTAGTCGCTGCACATAGAGAATAAGAGAAAATGGATGCATGTATATAATACCAATATCTATTTTCATTTTGCTTTTTTTTTCTTGTGGGGTATTTGCAATGGCTCTGCAAGCATTAACAATGGATTATACATGCTTGTCTGATAATTAACTCACTATGGTTCGCTGGAGTGCTGGTTTGCTTTTAACATGTCCAGTCATGTGGATCTGGGCTATTTTCTATCTATCTATTTCCCAATGCAGACGCGGAAGAGCTGGATTTTATTGTTTATTATGTTTCATTTTGCGTTTACTTTTGCAGATAATAAGCAGTATCATTGGTTCCCTTCTCCACTATAAATATGACAAATAATGTTCAGAAAACATAATTTTATGGATGTCGTATTATGTAATATTGTTGGAATGTCTATCCCTTGTGAGCCTCATCGTAGAATCATCATATGACATAATTAATGAATTAGGGAGACTTTTATGTTTTTGCTTCTTTTGCTACAATCATTTCAACAGTAATATAAATAATCGAAATAATATAAGATAACGAATAAGACAAAACATTATTGGGACAATGACAGTTCAACAAATATAATCGTAACAATAAATTTGTCAAACCAAAGTATTTGTTTGATTGTTTGTTCTTTATTATTAGAACATCATTTTTTAGTTTTAGCCGTAAGGCGTCATTATTTTATCATTTTAGTAATTTTAAAGTTTAAGTCTATTTCATATTGCAAGGTTCTATACTCATGCCCCTTTTGGGAATTATATTAAAAATACAATGTTATAAGATATATATCAAGGAACTCTCCAAGAGGAATAAAAGAAAAATTAAACTAATGCAATAATATCAAATTTACTAAATTTATTTTACATAAAAAGTATTAATTTAATTATTATATTTACAATATCCATGGCAGAAGAATTTATTGGACCCAAATTATTCTTTACTTCTTTAACAGGTGTATTTGCTGCCGGTTTAGGAATTGGTTATTAATTCGGAAAATGGAAGGGCGAAGCAACAGGAAGATTACTTGTAGAGGCCCAATATCAAGATCTTCTTAATGCGTATAAAAATGAAATGAATGATAAACTTAGGCAATTCTAATTGCGCTTGCCTCCGCTAAGATGATTTATGCAAAGATTATTATTAAAAATTGTTATGTAAAAGTTGGCTGTCAATAAGTTTTAAACTTTTTAACTTACAACGCAACTGAAAATTAACGGGCCATGGTAAATAGGTGAATCTTTAGCAATAACCTATTGGCTCACTAAAGTCTAATTCTGATCCTTAATGAGAAAATAAAGAGTGTTTAAAATGTTTGGATGCAAAATAGGGCCACTCTACTTAAAAATTATGGCGAAGTATTTAGACACAATTAAAATAAATAAATTATTTTTAGGTTTTTTATTCTTGTTAAAAATTATTAATATCAATTATTAGATAATTTAAAATTTGTTTAATAGTTGATTTTTTTTCCATTCCACCAATTGAGTTCCTGTTTACATTGCAAGTTCTATATTCATAACCTTTTTTGGGGATTATATCAATACTATGATGTTATAGGATAAATATAAAGGAACTCTTCAAGAGGGATAATGCATTTTTATAAACTTAATTTGGATTTATTATATTTATCTTTTAGTAATTCTATTTTTTTATAATTAAAAGCACATAAAATGATGAAGAACCAAATCGTTATAGTAGGTGCTCGGAATTCAGGAAAATCATCTATCATTGGTAAATTAAAGAATGGAGATTTTGTATAAGCAAGATATAAGCCCACTTTTGGAATTATCGCTCACAAATTCTCTTTTGGGATTGATGGACATCTTCACAACGTTACTATTTATGATTCACAAGGTTTTGATAATAATCCTGGCATCATGTTTATACCACTATTCAAAAAATATACTGCCTTTATCATCGTTTATGATATAACAGACAGCTAAAGCTTTAACAACGCAAAGCAATGTATAGATTAAATTCAAAAATTATGTCCTCTCTAAAACCAATACATAATTGTTTTAGGAAACAAAGACGATCTCGAATAACAACGAGAAGTTTCAATGAAAGAAGCAATGAGATATTTTGATTTAAAAGGAATTCATTTTTCGTAAGTAAGTGCAAAGACTACGAGCCAGGAATCATTTAAAACAATTATTGAAGGAAAGCTTCGTTTGTTATTGGCTAAAAAAATGCTGAAAATTGGTAAAAAATAAATGAGTTACAGTTACCAGTGATAAGAATTGGTGCCTCAAGCATGATAAGCATTGGTTACTCAAAAAGTCAGCAAAATGAAAAGTGTTGTAGGAATTGATTTGTTCTCTTTATTATTGCTTAGTTATTATTTTATTATTTCTTGCTTCTTTAAATTTTATCTTTTTTAAGTTTTTAAATTATTCATTAATTATTAGAATCAACATGAGCTTTTTCTTACTTTCTTAAATAGATACTTTTTCTCCACAAATTTTGATTGTGTGACTTATTTCCCTATCCCACGAAGTAAGTTCCTATTGACAATATTATAATGGACACTGAAAACTATTATACTGGTTTACTTGATCCTGGGAGGAGATGATTGGCGCGGTTGCTATATGACCCACAATCTCGAAATCTCCTTACTCCTCTGAGGAATAGTGGTTTCAAATTCACTCAGTTGAGGGAGCCATCTGGCTATCAGCATTGATACTTTCTGCAAGTACGTGCCCCTCCTGCCAGCTAAAGGCCTGGCCGCTATCGAGCCTACTCAGGCGTGACAAATTGACAGTCATGGACTGCAACTTACTAATGTGACAACAGACTCCTCAATAAAGAATAAAGTAACTCATGACACTCGACAATCTTAATTCATAACTCTAGGTGATCGAGGGTCACCTCTATGAGGTGATCAGTCATTGAACAACTGACTGCAACTAAGCCAGGCATCCTCACAGGGTTGATAGTCCCAAGCAAAACTAATCACAGATCGGATAAGATACTGCCAGGAGGCAGTATCTATCCTTATGATCTTATCGCTATCGTTCCTATTTGCATTGCAAGGTTCTATCTTTATGCTCCTTTTTGGAGATTATATAAAAAATACGATGCTATAAGATTAAAAAGCAAGAAGGATCAATATTTATCTTTAATTGATATTGAACAAGAATTAAACGTATTGTAATATTTAATATTACAACAACATCAAAAAACTCATGACTTAAAATGATATTCTTACAAAAAAAATCACAGTTGAAAACCATGGAGAAAAAGTTAATCTTTGGTTGGAAATTAGATATTACCCAAACAATCGCGTGGAAGCTTCAATTCCTTGTCTTTGATTCATATTTCAGAGATACTCAAAGACGAATTAAAACGGTTATATTGACTGTCAAATATGGAAATTATCGCCAAAAAGATAATTGCTTAACTTATTATGTAAATCGTATACAAAAATGCGAAATCAATCATAAAAATATCAGTGATTTATATTTCAGAAACCATCTTAAAGTTACTGAGTAGTTCTTTTTTATTTTACATTGAAAATAAAAGGTTATCAAAACTGCACTCAGTAGGCAGCATGAGAGGATAAAAATAAAGACAAATTTTACTGTGGTAGTTATATAAATTCTCCTTTAAAATTACTTTTAAATTACTTTATTTGTTATCCTACGAAGTGAGTTCTATTTACATGGTTCTATAATTGATACCCTTTTTGGGGATTATATCAATAATACCTTGTTATAAGATAGATATAAAGGAACTCTCCAAGAGGGATCAACTAAAAGAAAAGAACCCTACAATTAAAGTAAATATTATTTTTAAGTTTTATTGATCAAGAGTTAAATTTATTATAATAACTTTAATCCTATCAGTACAAGATATCATGAAATTCACCATGCTTTTTTTCTTTGCCTTATTCTTTTTTGCAATGGCATCCAAAGTTAATTTGAAGTAATAACTCGAAAAATTTGCTTAAGACTTAACAGAAGTGGATAGTGATCTGAAATAAGATATGTAAGATCTTTCAGCTATGGTCATTAAACTCCAACTGGATCTATTAGCCAGTGTCAAATAACTCAAAAACAATATATTGGATCTACAAACTACAATTTCTAAGAATATTTCAACATTACAAGGTATTGTTGCTGCAAATATATCTCAGCTGCAAACTACAACTGCTCAAAATATATCAGCACTGCGCGTCGCTCTTGCTGCCAATATATCCGCTCTACAAACTACCATCACTGCAGATGTAGCCAAATTGCAAAACAACATTACGTCTTTAAGTTCAAGCATGACAAATATAGCAACACAGACAGTTGAAGGTATTTTACCCACGTATTTTCAAACTAATCGTCTGTATATTGGAAGCCGTTGGTCTATTCTGCAAGAAACTGATAGTGACCTTTTAACATTCAGAGACGACTGGGGAGGTGAATTCCAGCGCTATGTGATGTTTCCAGGTGTGTAAGTCGAACTTCCAAATTACGATGTCGCAATGTGATTTCTATTCAAAATTCAAATTCCTTTCTTTTTGAGATTCCCCGAAGAGCGTCTTGTATGCTCCAGTATTTTTATTTATTTATTTATTTATTTATTTATTTATTTATTTGTTTATTTGTTCTTGACATTGCAAAATTCTATATTCATACCCTTTTTGGGGATTATATCAAAAATACAATGTTATTTAGAAGATAAATAAAGGAACTCTCCTGGAGGGATAAAATACAGAGAAACTAAATTTGCTCTTTTTGCTCTTTTAGAAATAATAATATTTTAATTTATTATAATCTATCCATAAATTAATAGGACAACATGAGCTCAAAAACACATTTGAAAAATCATTAGCTTTGGTGCTTTTAATGATTCCTTTAGAGATTGCCAAAGAATAAGGACAAAAATACAACGGGAAAGCTATCACGCCTGATATTCATTTGGTTAAATACTTTAACATCATTTATTTTTAGTGGCGATGATGTGCAAAAGAATTTGGATTTTATTCGATAAGCCTGAGAAGCAAATTATCCAAGAAAATGGAATCTTGAAATTTATGATTTTGGTGGAAATGACATTTCTCGTCTTAATTATTCAGTGAATAGTTAATGGTGGTTAGCTTGGAAGCAAGCAAAAATTTATTTCCCCTCGTAAAGTTATGGAATGCAAAAGGTTTAGCAAAAATATTTGCCAACAGAGCTATTTTCTGTTTATTGAGGTTAACAAAATTATGGACCAGGATTTTCAAAAGAATAACCATTTACAATAAAAATATATTATCAGCCAAGCCATTTGTCGATGCATTACAGAAGATGTTAAACCAATATATTCAAAAGGGGGATTGGAACATATATTTTTCATAAAAAATCTATAATTCGAAATATCTTATTGGAGGCTACGCTTGTGGGTAAAAATATTTCTTTAATAAGTCTTCCGATGATGATTATTGTGATTAGGATTGGGGATTGTATTTGTCTTGAAAAGAAAGTGATAAATCATATGATTTTTCTTGTACGATACAATTATTTATTTTTTTAAATTATTAAGTGCATTCCCACGAAGTGAGTTTATATTCATATCCTTTTTGAAAATTTTATCAATATTACCATGCTGTAAAAATAGATATCAAGGAACTTTCTTCGAGGTATCTATTCATAAAAAACTAACCCATACGTAAAATTTTAACTTGGATTTTAATTATTAAACAAGAATTTATTTGATTATAATTTTATTCCAGGTAACAATACGATGATCCAAATGCTAAAACGACTCACAAACGGGAAAATATTATTTGTTGTGGCTTTTATTTTTTTAAACTTCAGCTTGTCTTTAGTTTTCAAAGATCATCAGTAGGAAAAGGTTTTTAAACTCATATAACTAATTAATTATGGAAAAACAAAAACCTTTGGATCTAAACGCCTATGCCAGCTAAGAAGAAAGAAAAGAAAAAGTGAATAAAAACTATAACGAAATTTAAGGACTTTGGAGCCAAGTTCTCGACGAAGTCTAACAAGGGTTCAATTATTAGGAAGTCAGTATTAGTCGCGAATTGCATAACAACATTAAATATCGTAAAAAAATTAGATAATTTTGGAAGAGAAAACTGAAAAAAACTTCGATCCAAAAAGAAGGATCCAAAAATTTTGCAGTCGTCATCAGAAGAAGATAAAACCCCACTGTTGACTTGGAAACATATGAAGAGCATTATGAAGTAGGACCTAATCTATCTATATAAGAATCAATGTAGAAACGTCATCTTGGACCTCACCCTTGAATTCTATGATCTTTCTCATAATCCTAAAATATATTGAGCTCTTTTCATCAATTATATTTTCATTATTTATTAATTACGATAATTTTATTTATGTGTTGGGTTTGCATTCCCACAAAGTGAGTTCCTATTAATATTACAATGTTCTATATTCCTACCCCTTTTTTGGGGATTATATCAAAATACAATGTTATAGGATAGATACAAAGGAACTCTCAAAGAGGGATATGAAATGAAACCAACTCGATAAAATGTTAAATTGAATATTTTAATTATATTATTTAGAACCATTAAACTTCAATATCCCCCATGATACATCTGCGTTAAATGCTTACTTTTGTGCTCATTATTAGCTTTGCTTGCAGCTTCAAACTAACTTAAAATCAAACAGGAAATTATTCCTAAACTTAAATAGCCTTCATAAAAAACTTTCTTTACTAATCAGAATAAGAGGTTGATTTGATAGATGCAGCAAATTATGTACGGATATAAATGGGTAGAAAAAGTATGGGATTAGTTAACGTTCAAATTTATAGTAATTAAACAAGTGATGCTGGCTTTTATCTTCTTAAATAACTCATTAAATACAATCAATATTTGATTTGGATACACTTTGGACATTTAAAGAGAATTTACATCATTTGGAATCTCATGCCTTTAAGTGGAAATGGGGGAAAATTCTATCAAAAGAACGATAAATAATATTTTTCTCCGTCCGTAGATAGTTTTTCTATTTATCGAATCAAAGGCTTAATATCAGAAGCAATTATCCGCAAAGGCTAAAATAAAAACTAAAATGCAAATTACATTTCTTCAAAGCTTGACTAAATTGGTTTAGGAACGTGGGTTGTAACCATAACTCAAGGTATTCCCAATATGGGTTGTTTTATATGGGCATAAGACTATGCTACTAATAATTATTGGGGTTACATCAACAGTTTCGAATTTTTCCAATGGAACTATCATTTACATAAAATTATGTGAAAGAAATGATTTTGTACGATTCTATAATTTAAATTGTTCAGTCGAAATAATCCGAATTAATTAAAGTTTTTTCATTCCCACGAAGCGAGTTCCTGTTTACATATTGCAAGTTTCTATATTCATACCCTTTTGGGATTATATAAAAATACAATGTTATAGGATAGATATAAGGAACTTTCCAAGAGGGATAAAAACTAAAGGCAATGATTAACTGAATAAACTAAGGAAAAAACCATTATTTATACAAAAGCCAATTAATTATAATCTATTTGAGTACAATAATAAAGCATGATCAATTAATAACCCAACAAATAATTTCGCTATGGTTGCGATTAGTAAAATATCCTCTTTCTGATCTGTCTATGTCCCTTTGGTCTTGGATTTATTCCTTTTCAAACATACAACATCATTGTTTTCAACAATAAGGAAAACAGAATTTAAAAATATTGCAATGGGTGCGGTATATACTATTGCTGCTGTTCAAAGCTGCAAACAGTTATTGACTATGATCAAATTATCAATCTAACAGTAACACTTGAGTAATTATGGTAGGCAAGTTCCAGCGGACCTCATTTATATCATATTAATACGTTAGTTATTCAACAAAAGACAACATCTGTCACGTTTTACTTTCCATAAAATATATGCAAATCACGTCGGCATCAATCACCTTCAGATTGTTCATAATACTCTACATTATGTAAGGAAATAGCTAATTATTGGAACTATTTAGATTAAAAAAGAATATTATCATCAATCAATATCAACACAAAGGCAGACTTATGATTTATGAACCAAGTATATTATTCAGTTAGCATTTAAATAAATTATCATTTCATTTCTTTTCTTTGCCGAAGTGATATGAATATGCTATATTATTGATGTTTTTTTTTAATTGAAGGCACCATTTTCTTTTCTTTTTTAATTCATTAAAAAAACAATATTCCCACGAAGTGAGTTCCTATTTACATTGCAAGGTTCTATATTCATGTCCCTTTTTGGAAAAGCGAAAGATATAATTCATATATCCAACCAAGACTGTTGGAAATTATGATTATTGCTTAGTAATTTTATTCGCCAAATTAGTAGATGAGTATTTCATTCGAAAAGGACGCAGAAGACATGATCAAGATTGAAGAGAATAAGGAAGATAATAAATACACAACTTTTTGACTATACAAACAAATAATTCAAAAAACAAAGTTAACAGCATTCACAAAATGTTTTTCAAGTAAAAAAATAAATCACAAGATTATTAGTCACCTTGAAAGGCAAAAGGGTTGAATATTCGTGACTAAGTTTAAACATAAATTATCTTCGACAAATTGATATTAATAATGACAGATTTATATAGAAAATTGAATGACATTTAGCCAACAATAGTCCGATATTGTAAACAGAGAATAGCATTTATCATAATGAATCAGATAAACACTATAAAACAAATATCAATAAACTATTTCAATAATTTAAAAAAAGATGATGGAGAATAACTTAAATAGACTAGATGTCAAAAAGAGATTTATTTCAAGAAACTAGTTAATTAGTAACAACTCGGAAAAAATGCATAAGTCGAACAATCATCACATAATTTGCTGACGGAGCGAGTATAACTTATTTCGAGCTGGAAGACTGAGTTAAAATTTATTGCTAAAATCTATAATGTAGAAAAATGGCAGACATTGATCATAAATTTAGTTCTTTTATTATTATTCTTCATATTATAATATCATAATTCGATCAGAGCATTCTATTTGCAAATTCTTTTTCAGAGCGTTCTATTTCAAACTCTTTTTTACTAAACACTCATCAAGTGGTGAACTTAAGCAAAACAGCTCCCTTTTCAAATGAAAATTTATGTTG
>Ga0302186_10001684_pt1 | contig 17958 bp, 12 predicted proteins | sample II_Bog_E1_2_FD_198782 | JGI IMG/M metagenome (GOLD analysis project Ga0302186, IMG submission 198782) | Peat permafrost microbial communities from Stordalen Mire near Abisko, Sweden - II_Bog_E1_1 | ecosystem: Environmental > Terrestrial > Soil > Wetlands > Peat | place: Sweden: Abisko...
TCATCTAAATTCTCTTTATCTAAATTCTCTTTGTCTAAATTCTCTTTATTTAAATTCTCTTTATTTAAATTCTCTAAATCAAGATCTAAAGGTGGAATTTGTATATGCACGACATTTGTTGATTGAAATCCATCGTTTAAAAACGGATTTTGATTATTACTGTTGTCTAATGCCGAATCTTCAATATTCATAAATTCAGTAGACATAATTATGTATAATATGTTTATATAATACTAGATTTAAACAAAAATGAGAGGTTTAAATTATCAATTTTTTGTCAATGTGTGTAATAAAATAATAAAGTTATTCTGAATGATTGATACATCTATAATAACTTTCTAATTGTTCTGTCAATTGAATTGTGTCAAGTTTTGTGATTTCCATTTTTTCAAATAATCCCAATAATAAATTGTCTAATAATGAATTTTCACCTCGAATATTCAAAAATACATGATATGACCAAATAAAATATCCGTATATTTCCTCCTTTGACCATTTTGGCGGAGGACATCTAAATAAACCAGATAAGTTAGAATATTTGTCAGCACCTTTGACTAATTTAGCAGATTTTGACGCATGTTTTGCATGTTCGATTTGTAATTTTTTTCTTGTTGTTTTGTCTAATTTCTTATCATCTGAACATTCCATTACAAATTTAGTAACATCTGGACCAAATTTATTTTGCAATTCAGGTTCTAATGTTTCAGTGTCTTCTACAGTATCATGTAATAATGCTGCTTTCAGAGTATTTAAATCTCTAACATTGCACGAATATAAAATATTCATAACATGAACAGGATGAACTACATATGGAGTTGCATGTTCATCTTTTCTAGTTTGTTTTCTATGTTTTTGAGCTACAAAATCAATTGTGTCTTGCAATTGTAATAATGTATCATCTAACTTAATTTCTACTTGATTTGTGTCTACACTCATTTTTAAAAATACTATGTATTATTATTTGTTATAAATTTAATATAACATAGGCTAACTATATATTGAAAAAATCAATTTTTTTATTATTAATTTTGTGTTTTAATCTTTAGTTTCTAAACACGATGAATGATTTTTTCCATACAACCCAATCACCCATACAGCCCTCTTTTTTTTACAATATATATTGTCATAGTAATATTCACATAATATTTTCTTGCTAATAGTTTTATATGTTTGTGCATATATTTCATAAATATCAAAGATGTAGGTGTTTTCAACGACTTCATTGTAGTTTGACCCAAATTCATCTAACAATGTATCATTTTTTTTTGTTGCGGTCCTTATTGCTGAATCTATGTGTGTTTTGTATGTATCATTCGTCATTGTTTTTAATTCGTCATAAAATTTTTTAGTAAATGACATCACACGTTTATATAACTCATCTGGGGTTGCTTTTGCAGACTGTATGACAAACGACAATCCATATGTAGAATTTTCGGGGTTACCAATTTTTATTGTTGATGATTTTACAATATATCCCAATTGTTCTTTTGTTCGAAGTTGATCAAAAAAAGCTTCTTTCATTATTTGTTCTATTAAACTTAATTTACATCGATTTATGTACCATTCGTTAGTTTTTTTTTGCTTATTTCCAGTGAAAAATTGAAATACAATGTTTATTGCTGAATTTGTCTCTGTACTATTTGGCACGTACGACATGTATGTTTTTAAATCAGCACGTACAAGATTTTTTACAATTGAATCATTTGTATTTGTATTTAGATTTTTTTTATATTCTTCTTTTTTTTGAACAGATCCTACAACATCAATAATATTATTTGCTTCAATATTGGATATAGACCCTTGTATACAATATCTAAAATCATTTTTAGATGAAAATATTTTTTCATACATGTTAATAACTTCTGTTAATTCAATACTATCTATTAATTCAAGCTGATCTTGATAAGTAAAATAGTTACTAACAGAAATTTCACTTAATTTTTCATATGACAAACTGTACGGTTGATCAAATATTTTATTTATTAAATATTCCTTGTATTTTTGTTTTTCCATTGTAAATATTGATTGTAGTGACTGTGGTTCTTTAAAATCTTGCACCGAATCAATTGTTTTATGTAGTAGATTAATTATTTTTATTATGTTGTCTGAAAATCCATTTATAATTATTTTTATATGGTATCTACCAACATTAAAGTTTATATTTGATAAAACAAGCGATGTGTAATATAGGTCTGACACTAATAATTGGTCCAATATATTAAAATACATATTACATAACATATAATGTTTAACATTTGATAACAAGACATATGGCTTTATAACAATTCCAACATAAATTATTGGTTTTTTAAATATATTGTCGTATTTAAAATAATATTTTAATCCATTTTCAGTCTCGTGTATATTCGGATATATTGATGTGTTTGAATTTGATTTTTTACAATCAAATTCTTCATATATGCTCACATTTTTTGGTATAAAATTGTTCTTGATTGGTAGGTACTGTTTGTATAAATCATAATTTTTTCCAAATTCAAATCGAAGATTCTTTAAATTTGTAATTAAAAAATCATCTACATTTTCAAATTTTGCATTTTTATATACGTTATATTTGACACCATACCATTTTGATGTTTTTTGTGTAATGCTCGCATAATTTGCAGAACTAAAAACAATAACTGAATTATATTTTGTCATTTGTCCTAAATATATTTTTACGATTTTTATAAATTCTGTGTCACATTTTGCGTATTTTGTATTCACACTTACACAATATTTTGTTGGATATTTTAATAAATTTTCAGAAATCATTGTTACACTGTCTATTGAGTTGTTTTTTTCTGAAAAATTAAATTTTATTTCAGCTTCAGTCTTCATTTGATCATATATCCACTCTTCAATACCATTTTTTTCTAAACTTGACAAATAATTATAAATCATGTTTGATATTATGTGTCTATATTTATATCCTAAATCCGTTAATTTTATTATTATTAAATAAATGCTCTGATCATAAAAACTATCAAATACACCAGCATCAATATCCATTACCAAATCGCGTGTATATAATAAATTGTAAAGACTATTTGGTCCACGATGTGATAAAACATACGTTATATATTCTAATGGTTTATATTTAAAATGTTTTATATCTGTTGGTAATTGCCATTGGATACAAATTTTATTTTCTTTCATTATTGGTACAATCTGAATTATGTATGATACGGTATCAGGGTCAGTGGCAAAATCTGTCACAAGTCCATTTTTATTTTGAGTATTAATTGCAGGCCCTAAAACTTCATCTATAACAACATTCTGATTTGGCACTTTACTAAAAATTTGTCTTATGTTTTTTTCAATAATATCAATTGACTTATTACTTATTACAACAAGTTTCATTATGTTTGATGAATAATATTTATTATAAAATGATATTAATTCATTATACACATTACCATTTTTTAAAGTTTCTAAAGTTCCTGTGCTAAAATTAGAAAATGGATGTTTTTTATTTGCGAGTTCGCGCAATACATCATAATAACGCCATTGATCTGAATTAAGATTTTTTTTATGTTCAGAATCAATTGCATTGACTTCACGTTCGATGGATTTTTTATCAAATGATGGACTTATAAAAAATTGTGCAAATATGTCAAGTGCTTCAAATATAAAATCAGACTGAACTTCAAAAAAATAACATGTTTGGGTCATTGATGTGTATGCATTTGAATGACCTCCATGTTCTTGTAAATATGTTTGATATTTATCTTCAGTTGGATACTTTTTACTTCCCATAAATAACATATGTTCTAAAAAATGAGCTAATCCATACGTTTTACCATCTGAAAAATATCCAATATTTACAATCATTGATGCAGCACTAATATCCGCTAATTCATCGTGTACAATAACAACTTCCAAATTATTATCTAATATGATATTTTTATATTTGCGTTTGTCATATTCAGATTTTATAATTTCCATCGTTTTTCTTATAAGTTTATAACATAAAAATAAAAATTAAAAATTGAACTGTTATAAACTTAAGAAAATATCATTACTTATTTAATAACAATTAAATAATTAATATGGATATTAAGGCTCCTGTTTATGATGGTAAAGAACCTGTGTACAAATTTCAAAAGAAAATAGATGAATATCTTAAAGCATTAAAAAACCAAAAATATGATTATGTTCTAAATTTTATTAATTTATGGTTGGATCATTCAAAACTTCCACAAATAAAATCTCTCGTTGATTTCAAAAAAATTCCTGAAGAAAAATTATTGTCTGATAAAAAAGCTAATCGAAAACTTTTACGGAAAAATTCTGAAAAATTAATGAAAATATTTAATTTAAATACTTATGTCGAGGCTGAAACCGATTCAGATGAAATTAGAGATAAATATATTATACAATTTGTTTCTAAAATTTTACGCACTCAAGACTATATATTAGTTAATGTCACACTTAATGATACATTGTATTATACAATCAAAAATAAATTATATTGATTCTTTTATTCTTTTATTCTTTTATTCTTTTATTCTTTTATTCTTTTATAAGGTTAACTTACAGACTTGAATATTTTTAAGATCCGGACATTTCCAATTATAAAAATAATAATGTAATTGACCAGTACCCGTTAAAAATTTTAATTCTGTTGCAACTAGTTCGTTTTCCATTATATCTGACATATTAAATACGTCAAGTCCCTCGTTGTTTGCAGCAATAATCGCATTTTTTATTAATGTGTACGGAGTTACTGTCAAACTCGTGTAATAAAACAAATACGCTGCATTTATTATTTGGTTTTGACTTGTATCACTTTCTGTTAATACTTTTGTAGGTAATTTATAATACGATACAAAATCAACAATTTCTTCTTCTGTTTTTGATATCGAGTCATCCACACTGTCTTCAGAATCTGTCTCATACTCAACTTTTTCATATATAACATATGTTTTAACAAATTTATTATTTAAAAATATATGTTTAAATTCCTCTTTTGTAAATATTTGATAAAAATTATATTTTTCCATGTACTGCATATATAAATCATAAACAACATCAATGTCGGCTTCTGTCATTTTTTTAAATTTTGTATCCATTTTATCTGTTATTTTATAATATTTTACCATTTTTTCACGATCAACTTCTTCTCCTAAATTACAAAATGTCGTTTCGAGTAATTTATCTAAATTTAATGCACGATGGAAAAATTTACTACTGCAAAATGGTTTTGGCATATATCTGTCTGCCGTATAAAATGCTTTGAATATTCCCTTGAGATTAATTCGTCTTGTTATTTCTCTAATCAATAATTGTGCCAATCCCTTTGTTCGTAATTTTGGATGTACGCATAAAAAATTAACTTCTCCCATTTTCATTTCTGTCTGGTTGATTTTTGTGTTTATTACAGATCCCGCAATAAATCCAACTATTTTTTTTGTTTGAATTATTCTTACACCAATGTGCAAATCAGATTGGTGTCTTAATGTCCATTTTAAAAACTCTGCTGTATACCACAACCTAAATTTCCCACTTTGATCTTCTATGTAGTTGTTCTGTAAAAATGAAATTATGTCTTGAACATCTGAATCTAATTCTATATTTAATGTATAAAATTCATATCCTGCTGGCAAAATATATGGTTCTGCTCTGATATTTTCAACTAATTTATCACCTTCAATCTCACCATCTTTCCCAATAAATTCATCAAGTTTCGGTACTGGTAAATTTTTCCAAAATGTGCTTTTATGTGCAGTTGCTTCTTCTAGCGTTTTTGGTGCTGAAGGAAGTATACTATCCTTATCCGAGATTTTTTCACCCCGCTCTAATTTACTTATTACAGTTTCTAAAATCTTTTTCTCTGCATCTGTATTATAATTTGGCATTTATATTTTTATTTTTAATAATTTATGATATTGTTTAGTGTTTAAATAGTTTTTGTAAAAAGTTGAATTTTAATTTCAAATCATATAAATGTTTATCAATATTAATATTTTATTAATAATATTCAATATTCAATGAGTCAAATCCAAAAATTTATTACAAACCACAATACTGACAAATTAGATAAAATAATTTGTTCAAATGTCCATAAAAATGGTCTAAACACAAAAATTAATATTTATAATCCAGAAATTCAATCTGCATTACAAAAAATATGGCTAAAATTTTCAGATACTAAAATTTTGGCCATATTCACTGATAAAGATAAAAAAATAGTTTCAGCATTGAAAATAGTTTTACCAGATAATAATGACGATATTTCAAACCTAATCTCTTTTATTGATAAGTTAGAAACAAAAATTGATCCTTTTGTACTTTCAATAAAAAAATCAAAACTAATCGCAAAATCAACTCTCACAAAATCTGAAAATTTTCCCACAACTCTGATTATAAATATACCTTATGATAAAATTAAAAATTCGTATCTTGTAAATGTATTTAACGATAAAAGCGAAAAAACATCAGTTGAATCACTTTGTCGAAATCAGCTTATCTCAATCTTTGCAGAATTAAGTTATGTCTGGATCCGCGATTTTGATTATGGATTTCAGTGGAATGCCTTACAAATTAAAATACACACAGATATTAATTTTGATCAAGATTTGTTTTCTGAACCAAAACAAAATACTTATTTAAATCATACATCACACCGTTTAGATTTACCACAAACTTTCGGACAAAATTATATGTTGATTGACAATAATTATCCTTATTTGGATAATCAAAATATACCGCCACCTCCTCCTATGTTTAGTTCTTTAGAACAACCAGTTAATAATAATAATAATAATAACAATAATAATAATAATAATAATAATAATAATATTGATCTAGACACTGATTCATCAATTAAATTCATACCACCTTCTATCTCAGATTTGCAAAATAAACTTAAATCTTTACGTAAAACAAATTACAAAAAAGATCAAAAAGATTTAGAACCAGAAATTCTTGACCAAAATTTAGAAAAAGAAAAAGCCAAATCCTTAGAAGCAGAAACTATTATAAATTTAGATACTCCAAAAAAGTTACATCCAAGCGATTTTCTAAAAAATTTAGAAAATACATTAAATAAATTGCGTGTAAAACAAAAGGAAGTCAACGAAACAATAAAAAATACAGATGATATTTTTGAAAAAATAAATTAAACTTATCCATGCACTGCAACGAAATGCAATATTGTTAAAAAATTAAATAAAAAATTATGCATCAATTTTCTCAAAATTCAAACTTTGACCATCATATACTAATAAATATGCTTTCATTTTACTTCCAGTTGGTCGCAATATACATTTCCCGGATGTAAAGACAAAAACTCGGTATGATATTACAGAATCAATTAATATCGATTTAAATTTTAATAATTGATTGTCTGCGTCATAACATTCATATACCAGGGTTTCGTATAACGCTAATATATCACCATTTTCTCTATCATTGATTTTTATGTTACTATTTCCAGATTCTTCATTAAATTCAAAATGTTCATCATCAAATGTTCGATATATTATATCATCATGAATTTGATATTCGTCTTCAGCTTTCTCAACAATTGATTCTGTAAATTCATCGTTTTCTGGAAATATTTCTTCCACCAATTCAGGCGTTTCGTCCTCTAAATGTATATGTGTTTCAGTCAAAGTGTCTTTCACAATTTGATTTCTTTCAGCAATTACTTTTCCCAACAACGATTCTGGATTGTTTGTTGATATTAATTTGTTTATTTTAATATCTGGATCTGTTATTATTTCGTAATTTCCATCCTCACATACTAATTCATCATTTTTATCGATTCCAATTTGATATATGTTGTGAGTATTGTCCTCTATAAATTCAAAATACAAGTTCCCATTTATATCAAATGAAATTTTGGCTTTAAAAGTATTATTTTCATTATTCTCATTATTCTCATTATTTTCAGATTTTCGAATTATATTAACAAGCATTGTCTATATGTATCTATATGTATGCTAATTTTTATATAGTGTATTTATTTCAATCATTTTTTCTAATATGCTGGATCAGGACTATATGAAATAACATTATGTATTATACCTTTAATGTATGATAAAACATTTAATAACTGTAAAAATTCATCAGCACCTTCTGTTATGCGTCTCTCAGTTGATGCTAACTGTAAACAAATCAGCGATTTTTTATTGTCTGAAATTATTTGATCATTTATCACAAAATATTCTAATTGTTCAAGCACATTCGATATTGGATAACTATGTGATCGAATGTTAAAAGCATCTGTCAATATTATATTAATGTCTGTTGATGGTGATAATATACTATTTTTCCATAATTTGTTTAGTTCATCAATTGGAATTACATTTGCTATTTCATAAATATCTTTTAATGTTATTACATAGTCTTTTTTTGTAAAATCAGCAAAATATTTTAAATTTTGTAATAACATTATTGCTTTTCGCATATCACCTTTTGATAAATCTGCAACCACGCTTATTAAATTCGATCCCTCTTCTAAAAATAAATTTTCTTTTTTCGCAATTGACTCTAATTTATCTAACATTTTGTCTGACAAAATTGGTTTAAATCTAAATTTAACGCATCTGGATGTGATTGGTTCTATAATTTGATTTATATAATTGCATATGAAACAAAATCGCGTTATACTCGAATTGTTTTCTATCATTTTTCGTAAAGCCGATTGAGCTTCTGTTGTCATTGCATCCGCTTCATCTAATATTATAATTTTATATGGTGGGGATGGGTAATTTGGATCAGCATTGCCAACAGCGGATTTTGCAAAAGACATTATCTTGTTTCTTACAACATTAATTCCTCTTTCATCAGACGCATTTAATTCAATAACTCTTTCTTTGAATTTTGTTGGTCCAAATAATTGATATGCTATTGCTAAAATTGTTGATGTGTTATGTGTAACAGTAAAATCCTTTATTAAAAATCTGCCATTTTTATCAAGTTCAAAACCAGCATATGTTCCTTTACCTAGTTTTTTTATTGTAAGTTTATTTTGTTTTGTGATTGTGGTAGGTTCTTGTATTGTACCACTATAAAGTTTATCAAATTGTTTTTTCTTATTTACAACAACATGCATGCCTAATGATCGTGCAATCCATGCAATCTCGTCAAATACAATCTTGTCTGTATTATAAAAATAAGCCATATTTGTCCTATTTTTTGATTCATTTTTGTGCATCACACTTAAATAACCATTTAGTAAGTTTTTACGTGTTGCAACATCATTTATTTTAAATATTTTTGGTATATTTATGGAAAAATACTCTGTCTTTGCTAAATGATTTGTCCCTATTTTTTCCATGAATATTTTTTTAATTTCTGTTTTTAATGAAGAATTTTCGTTATGTGCTAACCATTGTCCATATATATATGGGTCTAATGCACATTCTTGTTTTTCCCAACACGTTATGGCTTCAGATTTAAAACCATGATACATTTCTTTCCATATTTCAGGTTTTGTTAAATATTCTAAAATAGGTATATCACACACATCGTTAATCTTATTAACTTTTTTTTGGTTTAAAAAATTTTGTATTTCAAAATTAATATTTTCTTTTTCTTTTTCTTTATTATCAAGATAGTCAGAATCAGAATCAGAATCATCTTTATATTCGTCATTTTCTTCGTCATCTGGATCTGTGGAAAATGTTCTGCATTTTAATTCAAAATTTTCTGTCCAATACACTGTTTTTTTTTTCATTACAAACATATTTGTCATTTTTAAACTTAAAATATGAGCTGAATTCACAATATATTCGTCACCATTTTCTTGTATAATTTTGTACATTTGGTCTGTTCCATTTATTGTACTTAATACTGTTCTAGAAGTATTATCATCACCCATTAGTTTGTCATTTACAATAATATCTGCCGCAATTTTTATTGATCCATCGTACATTATGATTGGTGTTGATGGATCGAGACATTTACCAGTTCCACTTGAACCATGAAATAACATATGTGGCAAATTTCCAGTTTTTAAGGTGTCTGTCAATGTTCTCGTCACATCATCTTGGTAAACAATATCATCTAATTTTCGTGGACGATATTTATCAACCCACGGTATTTTGTTTTTCATATTTTCTCGTTGATATGGTTTGGTGTTTTTTCCAATGTTTGATTCGTCTACATCTAGTAATGTGCTAAATTTAATCATATAAATAGATAAAACTTTATTATTTTATATGGTTTTATCTATTTATATCTTATGCCCACATTAAAAATAAGATATAAATTCAATTTTTATATAAAATTATAAAAACCTATATTATAAATTGTCTAATAATGATTGATATTTCGTCTCTAAATATAAATCCTTTTATTATAAAACATGTTCTCAAAAATAATGCTAGAGTTGTTAATATGATAAAAAATCGTGACAAATATTTTTCTTATATTCAACAAAATAATTTGTACAGTGTTTATAATACTTTGTTATATTCAAATATTCTATATCTTGATCCTACTATAAATTTCGATTCCTACAAATTAACAGATAAAATTATTTTTAGTATAATTGCCGCTTATTTAATTTCAAAATTAAAATCAAATATTTTTAAAATTCAAATTGGATTTGGTAAAAAGAATGATACTGACGAAGATAATGATGAAGATCATGATCAAGATGATGGCAAAGATAATGACAAAGATAATGACAAAGATAATGATGAAGATAAATCAAAAGATAATACTGAAGATAAGGACGTGTCCAGCCCAAATTCAAGCAAAACATGTCATCACAATAAATTTGAATGTGCTGCAGAATACAAACTTGTTGATATAAATAAAATTCCTGGTGGGAAATCTTTGAATATGGCATCTGGTATATTGAATAATTTTTTACCACATATCGAAGGCATGAAAAACATTATGATGACTGTTCAAAATATGAAATCATCCACAGATAATCCAACTCCAGCTCAAAATGTTATTAGTTCTATTTTAAAAAATTTGTTAACATTAGGTGCTGCTGGTGCGTCTGGTGGCATGGGAGGTGATATTCCTATTAAGATGTATTTTTTACTTGAAAAAATTTACAAAATCATAATTCAAGTTGTGTCATTTATTAATGAAATTAAAAGCGGACTTCGCTTATTCTATGATATAATGAATTTAAATTTTTTAAATGGACCGGATGGAGTTGAATGTTTGGTCAAATATATTTTAGATACTTATGCACGTGAATCAAAAACTTATCAGAAAGTTTGTGTTTTATTTTATAAATTATTAAATATAATATCCGGATTTATTGGTCAAACAATAGCAACATTTATACCTAATGCACCTCCAGACGCAATTGCCATGATATTGCAGTACGCAACAACGAAAGGTCCAAAATATGCATACGATCATATAAAAAAAGCATATTGCTCTAAAATTCCTAAAAAATATAAAAATATATTAGAAAATGAAGCTAAGCTGGAAAAATTTATTCGTGGAATATATAAAGGTTTAGCTCATTGTGTACTTAATGTTAGTAAATGTATGAATAAAGTTAGTAAAAAGTTGGATCATTTGTCCGAAAATCCTCTTGTTGCAGCAAGTGGATTGGGTTCTGTGGCAGCTTCTGCTTCAATGTCATTAAAAGTTGCATCATCTGTTGCGGATTCGGTTTCGGCTGCTATACCAGGTTCCGCAAAAATAGAAAAATTAAAAATTCCTATAAAACAATTTTTTGCAAAACTTGAAAGATCTGCCCCATTAATTGCTAAAATGATCTTTAAAATGTTAGGTCTCTTTTTCGGAATTTTGTTTTTTATTATCAACTGCAATGTCGAACCTCATCAAATCACACTTCTTCATACAGACCCTAAATCAACACATCATGCAGACCCTAAATCTCCACATCATACAGACCCTAAATCAACACATCATGCAGACCCTAAATCAACACATCATGCAAATAATAAAACAAAAAAATATAAACTTACTAAAGAAAAAAAACACGAGCCTAAAAAGGAAAAACATGAGCCTAAAGAATAATCTTATCACATTTTTTCTTTAATATTACTGACCCAACATCATCACCTTTTGATATATTTTTTATTTGTGTATATATTATTGTGAGTTTAGAAATATTTGAATATTTACTGTGTTCTTTACATAATGCTGCGGCATAATTCAAAGTTTGATTTGATACTTTGTTTTTTTTAGGTGTGCTTATTACAACGTGTGGAGAAGGTTTATCGTCTAAATGAAACCAAATATCGTTTTGTTTTGATTCCGATATTAAATCCCAATTTTCTTGTGCATTTGAACCAACTTTAATTTGAATATCTGCATCAGCCTTTGTATCGTAAACATTAAATATTAACATTTTGGTGTAATATGTTTATATAGTTTATCTTGTCGTGATTTGTATTTATGTATTTCATTTTTTTTCATAAAAAGTGTGATCAAAAAGAGCTTTTAAAAATCTGTTTAAAATAATAAATATAGAATGTCAAATATTCCAAATTTAACTGGATCGATTTCTTCCGCAATTGCTAAAAAATTACAATTGAATAGCACGCTCCAAATTAATGTTCCTGAAAATTTTTATGGTGATAATAAAAATGTTTCTGAAATTCTAAATAAGTCATCCGGACTAACTAATTCAATGATTTCAGAATCATTAGTCCCAGATGCAATTATTTCAAATGAAATAATTCCAGAATCAGTCAGTCCGGATGTAATTATTCAAGATTCTTTAATTCGAGAAGCAGTTGTTCCAAAATTAGGATCTAGTTTAGATCTATATTCAGCATCTGATTCATCAAATTTAGCAAATTCAACAAATTTAGCAAATTTAGCAAATTCAACGGAAAAACCTACCGCAGTTGTTAATTCTGTACCAAACCCATCAATTGATAAATCTAGCATCATTTCTACAAAAATGCTACAGTTGTTAGATTTTGATAATTCTACCATTTTGTTCGGAAAATCTGTGCCAAATAAAATTATTTTAGGTATAATTATTGGCCTAATATGCGCAGTTTTTTATTATGTGTGGATTTGGACTGGGTCAAAAGACACGCCAAATATTAATAATAAAAAAAGTATATTTGCAGCATTTATTAAAAATAAAGATCAAAATATAAGTGATAAAGATAAAGATAAATTAGATTTGTTTAATGTTGATTAATTATTGTGTTTTACACCCTTCTTCATTTGGATCGTCATCATCGTCATCATCGTCTGAGAAACTTGGTCTCTGAGGATTTGATTTTCTTTGTTGAAAACCTGCACCTCGTTGACCAGGGAATCCTGGAAATCCTTGACCAGGGAATCCTGGAAATCCTTGACCAGGAAATCCTGGAAAGCCTTGAAAAGGAAATCCTTGACCATGACCTGGAAAGCCATTTTGAAAAGGATTTTTATCATTGTCATCTTCATCTTCTTCATCCTCTTCATCAGCTTCTTTTACATCCGGATCTAAACTATCTGGTGATTGTGGATCTAATTCAGGATGTTCGTCTTCTTGAACTTGTGGGTCTTGATTTGGATTTAATAAAGGCGTCATTTTTACATACGTTGTGTTTTCCCCAACTGCATTTTTATCTTCTTTTGGTAATGGAGTTTTAGTTAAACACTGCCAAAATTGCCCTTTTTGATCGGCAGTTAATTCGGTTTGTGGAAATTTAACACTGAATTTAATATATAATTTCCCCTTCTTTTTACTTTTACCCTTTGTTTTTATAGGCATTCCTTCAGATTTAATAATCATAACATCACCAGCTCTTATTATTTTTTTATGTGTTATTGCAATGATTCTATTGTCTAAATGTGTAAATTTTTTGGTAAATCCACATATTGCTTCGTGTAATTCAAGTTCATGTTCCATTAATAAATCAGCCTTATCGACTTTTCCATCAACTTGTATATTTCTGCGAAATGTTGCGTGCTGAATTTCGTCTACAAATACATCAATGTCAGATCGTTTAATATCACCTTCGCGTGGTAAAATTTCATTGCCTTCGTTTTTGATATTAATATTTGAACCTGAAAACATTCCTGGTGCAATCTCAAATTTGATTGTGTGTTTTTCAGTAATGACTTTTTCACCGTCACATTTTTTGCATTTATCGTACGTACCATTCGTTTCACCTCGACCCATGCACGGCTGACATAACTGTTGCTGTTGTACAACCATCCCCGCTCCAACTTGCATTATAATTGTTTTTCGACCTTTTCCTCCACATGGTTTGCACATATGGTCAATTTTGTCAGATGAGCCGGTTCCATTACAATTTGCACATGCAGTTTTTCTCTCGATTTCTTTTTGAGCGTCTTTACCTTTGTACAAGTCTTCCAAAGAAACTTGTTCAATGATTCTAATGTTTGTAGCTCCATTTGTATGTTCAGCTCCTTGCGCATGACCACCTCCCTGATTCATTCCGAACATGTTTAGTATGTCATTTAGATCCATATTTCCACCAAAATTAACACCTTTGTCTTGTAAACCTTTTTTACCATATTTATCGTAAATATCACGTTTTTTCTTGTCAACTAGCACTTCGTATGCCTCGCGAATGGATTGAAATTTTATAGTTGCTTCCTCTTTACGATGCAAATTACGATCAGGGTGCTCTTTTAGTGCTAATTTTTTAAAAGAATCTTTTATCGCTTTTTCGTCGGAATTTTTTGATACACCTAATATTTCATAATATGATTTGTCTGTCATAAACTATATAATCCTGTTAATTTATGTAAAATAATAATAGGTAAATATATCTATTATTGTTTAAATCAATTTTTTGTTTATATGCCAATGTATAAAAAAATTAATTTGCTATTGCAGATTGTCTACATTGATCATCAGTATTTTTGTATCTATATCTTACAATGCGGTGTGTGGAATTTTTTAAATTTGTTTTTGATTTCGGTGATTGCTGATGTTGTGGATTTTCTATCATCGAAAAATAAAATTTTTCAAATTCATTTATTATATTGTGTACAAATTTTAAATCAAATTCATTATTAACATGGAGTATTTTTATTAATTCTTCCCTGTTTGGACGTTTAAAATCCGTATCAATTAATGCTGGATCATGAACTCGTGTTTCAGTATAATATTCTTGAGCTTGCTTCCATTCTTTTAAATATTGATTTGGTATTTCAATGTATTTTTTCCGCCAATTTTTTGTTACTTGTTTGTATATTTTTTCATCCAATTTATTATTTTGAATGTCCGATACATCTTCTTTTTCTTCATCATCGTTTTCTTCATCATCGTTTTCTTCATCATTGTTTTCTTCAGTTTCATCAGTTTCATTTGTGTCAAATACCAAATCCAATCCAGATTTATCAAAATCTTCATCTTTTTTATCTATCTTGTATACTTTTCCAATTTCATTAACATCATCTATATAATTTTGCTCAAATTCGTCAAAATTACTTGTTTTAGAAACTGGGTCTTCTTCAGACATCTCAGATAAATCAGTTGCTTCTAATAATTCTAAAGTATCAAAATTTAATTCATAACATCCCTTATTTTTAAATTGTAGGTTGAATTTTTTTATAATTTTTATAAATTTTGAAACATCACAGTTTGCCATCACAAACGACTCGAATATACAGTCTGGTCCGAGTTCACGAATACCATCTAAATAATCACACCCAAATAATATACATAAGTCAACAAAATTCAAATATGTAAACTCACTAATTGGTTCAATGTCATTTTCAATACAAATTTTTTGCGCTTCTGTTGTTAATTCTCCCAACAATCTCTTTAAATCAATCTCTGTGATTTTCTTATTTTTCCCACTAAAATTTTTTAATATTTTAGGATCCTTAAATACAAGTGAGTCCGGATCGTTTGTTATTGACCCATATACATCTGGACAATGTGCAGAAATCGCTGCACACTGTGATTCAGCTTCTTCTGGAGCTTGCACAAATGGTAGTCCTAACGCCCGCAATAAATCTTGACTTTCCTTTTTTTGAAAGCTTTTAATACGGGTCATTCGCTTGAAATATTTTATGCTTTCAGCAGATTGTGTATCTGATATAGAATTATAATGTTGAATGGCTTTTATTTGCCTTTTTTTCCTACGCAATAATGTTTTTCTTTTGATATATGGTGCTGTTCCATCATACACATAAATCGGAATCGCGCCGTTGTTTAATATATACTTTGACCTTTTTAATATTGCTGTTATGTGCGATGTTATTTTCCCAGTTGATGACACACTGTCATGACCTTTTCCACGAATCGCAATCAAATATTGGAATAATGATTGTGATGCATCAACTGTTAATTTTGGAATAATAATCTTATTGTTTTTCCCAAAATTCGCATTGTTTTTGTAAGTTTTTAAATGTTTTAATTTTTTTAAAAAATTCATATCTCTGTATCTAATTGCATTCGGAAATCGTCTGCCAATAAATTTCATTAATACATGAATTGTCATTTTTTATTTTATTAAAATATTACTGATATGTATACAGTATGTTGTTATTAGTTTCCTTATATACATATATGTTTAAGTATCGTATTTTCAACTTTTTCATAATTATAATAAAATTGATAATTTTTGTTTATAAATATAATGTTGGTAATACCAATTGTTTTAATATAATAGTTAAAAAAAAGAAGTGTACTATATTTTATAATGAATAACCAACTTGTTGATTCTATAACTGAAAATGAACACGACATCAATGATGTTCGATTTTTGATGTCAAAAATGAAAACACGTGAATTAGTTAAATTAATAGAATCTTACAACATGCCCCCAGAAGTAGAAATAGGCAATATTGAATATAAATATGACCTGTCAAATGTTGATACTGAAAAAAAACGTAAGATGCCTTCACAAATGTTATGGAGATTGGCTGAAGGTAAAAAACTTGTTGATCGTTATGAATGTATATATTTTATTGGTGTCTCTGATGACGGTAAACTCTATAATCCTAAACTTGATTCAATTGAAAATTCTATCATGATCTTAGAACAAATTGTTGATAATACTGACGCTGAAATTTCATTTAGCAGAATTATTAAAACAAAAAAAGGAAATGTTGCTTTTGTTAAAATTAATAAGAGGGCTGTGGGCGGTTTTATCAAAGAAATTCGAATCGGTCTTTTAGGTGCATCTAATCATGGAAAAACAACGTGTTTGTCATATTTAACATATAAACAAAAAGATAACGGTAATGGTTGTGGTAGGTTAAATATTTTTAACCATAATCACGAATATTCTTCCGGTCTAACATCCAGTATTAAGCATGAAATACTTGGCTTTAAAGATAAAAATTTAATTAATTACTCGTCTAAAGCATTCAGTTCATGGGAACATCTGATTTTGTCCTCAGATTATATAATTGACTTTGTTGATATGCCAGGTTGCACAAAATATAGCAAAACTATGTTGAGCGGCTTGTTGGCTCATAAACCTAACTATAACATTATAGTTATCGGTGCTTCAGATTGTTATGTTGGAAATAGTATTGTTTTTGACCCAAGTATTTTACATCATATCGCACTTTCTTATTATTTAAATATATTGTTTATTGTTGTTGTGACTAAAACAGATCTCGTTTCCGATTCACAACTCTCAAAACTTATTAATTATATTGATAAACAATTATTAATGATTGTACCTGAAATGCCAACATTTATTGTCTCTGATGCAGATAACATTACAAATGATTTCACCCATTATTCAATTGATAAATTTTTATATATTGTTCCAGTATCAAATGTTAATGAGGATAATTATCAAAATCTAATCAAAATTTTATCAGATTTACCAATCCCTAATAATGGTCAAAATAATGATCAAATAGAGCCAAAAATAGAACCAAAAATAGAATTAGAAACAGAAACCGAATTCATGATTAATAATGTTTTTAATATACACGAGTTAGGTACGGTTGTCTCTGGAATTTTGCTTTCTGGTCAAATAAATGTTGGTGATAATCTACAAATCGGTCCAATTGATGACAAATTTCACCCAATATCTGTAAAATCAATACATCGTAAACAAA
>Ga0302186_10001688_pt1 | contig 17905 bp, 14 predicted proteins | sample II_Bog_E1_2_FD_198782 | JGI IMG/M metagenome (GOLD analysis project Ga0302186, IMG submission 198782) | Peat permafrost microbial communities from Stordalen Mire near Abisko, Sweden - II_Bog_E1_1 | ecosystem: Environmental > Terrestrial > Soil > Wetlands > Peat | place: Sweden: Abisko...
CCATGATTTTTAGGATTTAACGGATGAACAAGATTAAAAGGAAACAGGGTTAAAACTAGTTAAGTTTTAATCCTGTTAATCTTAAAAAATCCTAAAATGGTGTTAAATCGTGCATTACCTTCTGCCTCTGTAGCGTGTATCTATATCGTGACGGTATTCCGGGTAAGCGTTTCTGTCATCCCAGTACCGGTCAAAAACCCGATCGTTATGGATAACCGGTTGAGCAGATTGGCGGCGCTCACTGTAATAAGAACGAGTGTCCCTGTAAGAAGAACGGGTGTCCATGTGATTGTCATGACCATTACGAAAACCAGTCTCTACTCTTCCTTGTGCATTTGCTGAATTAAATATTAAACCGCTTAATGCTATTGCTGATAATATGATTAACTTTTTCATTGTTTTAAATTTTATACAGTTATGACTGCAAAAAATCAGCAAAGTTTAATTGAACACTTAAGTTTTATATTTTATAGTTGAGTTATATAAAAATATTATTCTTTATTAATTAAGTATTAACGAATTAAATTCGTTAATTAACTATTGATATTAATTCGAATCAAAAATAAACCGGGGCATTTATTACATTTGATTTGACATTGAAGTACTATTGATGTATTGAAATTCGGTAAAGTAACTGCTTTACTACACAACTAAATAACTAACTTAGTATAGTTTCCATTAACTTTGATCAACAAAAAATAATCTATGAACAAGAAAAAATTGATTTTGCTGTTTTTGCCAATGTTCGCATTAACAGGATTAATAGTATTTAACGCATGTAAAAATGCCGACCCAAAAACAAATGGTATTGCCAATGCGGGTTTGACACTGCCTGGGGGGTTCAGCGCTGTGGCCATCGCCGAGCATTTAGGAAATCCAAGACACATGGTAATAACACCGGAAAACGACATTTACGTTCACCTGGCCGGTACAAAAAATGGTAAAGGTATCCTGGTGTTACACGAAGACGGCGATAAGGTTACCGTTAAATCAAGTTTTGCAAGCTTTGGAGGAACTGGGATCGCGATTAAGAATGGCTACTTATATGCCTCCAACAATACCGAGGTTTACAGGTATAAATTGAATGACAAGGAAGAAGTCATCAACCCAGATCAGCCAGAAAGAATTGTTAAAGGATTGTTAAGCCACAGAATGCACGAGCCAAAAGCCATCGCATTAGATAATGACGGCAATATTTATGTCAATATTGGCGCTTATTCAAATATTTGCAGTGATTATGACCACAACAAAACAGGTTGTCCAATTTTAGATTCAGCAGCAGGCATATGGCAGTTTAAAGCTGATAAACCTGATCAAACTTATGGAGATGGCATTCGTTATGCCGGCGGTTTGAGAAATGTGGTTGGCCTGGCCTGGAACCAGCAGGACAACCAGCTGTTTGTAATGCAGCACGGTCGTGACGCTTTACATGACCTATTTCCAAATCTGTATTCTGTACACCAGTCTGCAGAATTACCCGCAGAATGTATGTTCGCATTAAAGAAAGGCGATAACGCAGGTTGGCCTTATGTATACTACGACTGGATGCAAAATAAAAACATGCTTGGGCCTGAATATGGCGGCGATGGCAAAAAGGGTGCTGATCCAAAATTTATCAACCCTGTAGCGGCATACCCTGGCCATTACGCTCCCGACGGTTTGTTATTTTATACCGGCAATCAATTTCCCGAAAAATATAAAAATGGCGCTTTTATCGCATTTCATGGTTCTTGGAACAGGGCGCCTGAACCGCAGGCAGGCTATTGTGTAGTATTTCAGCCATTTAAAAATGGCATGCCTTATGGCAAATGGGAAGTTTTTGCAGACGGGTTTGCCGGGCCGGATAAATCACCAAACGGGGCTGAACATCGCCCATGCGGTCTTGCACAAGGGCCCGATGGCTCACTTTATATATCCGACGATCAAAGAGGAACTATTTATAAAATCACTTATAAAAATTAATGACTAGGACTTTTAAAGTAGTGTTGGCACCAGCGTCAGTACTGCTGCTTATAAATTGCTCATATGGACAGGTTAAACCCGTTCCTAAAAAAGTGACTCATTCGGGGGCCGTTTCCTCAATTGCGAGAGGAAAGATGGTTTACACTAATATTTGTTTGGCTTGTCATATGGCCGATGGCGGAGGAGTACCGACTTTGAACCCTCCTCTCATAAAAACGACTTACGTACTTGGAGATAAACCTACACTTATTAAAATTGTATTAAATGGTTTTAAAGAAGATGTAGAAATAAACGGTCAAACCTATTCGAATAACATGACCCCGCACAGCGATTTAAAAGACCGCCAAATAGCGGATGTATTGACTTACGTGCGTAAAAGCTTTGGCAACCAGGCATCGGTAATAACGGCCGCCGAAGTAAAAAAGGTGAGGGCTTCAAATATTACGAACAAAAAATAATGCGCGCGAAGAAACTTACGAAGTTTTTAAAACTTCGTAAGTTTTTCTGATACAGCAAGTTACATTTTTTATTCCGTAAGGATATACTGATAAGCTTTATATTTTCGTATTTTTTCACTCACCCGCTCGATACTGTCTTCGATATATTCCTTTTGCTTTTTATCGGTAACTTCGATAAACGCATTTCTGTAAGAAGCCAGGGCTTTAACCCAATTTTTATTTTTCTCGAAAAACAAAGCCTGAAGATCGTATATATCGGCAGAATTTACCCCTTGAGTTGTTAAGGCTTTTGTAGCAATATCAAATACCTGTTTCTCCATATTCATAAAAACAACCAGGTGCATAAAGTGAAAATAAACATCTGGGAAAGAGGGCTCCAACTCCAAGCAGGTTTTAAAATGAAAGCCTGCAGTCTGATAGTCCTTTATTTCGTAATAATATATTTTTCCGACCTGGTAGTGTGCCCGGGCATAGAATAGATCATTACAGATAATTTCATTCAATAATTTTAAGCCTTTAGGGATTTCTCCAAAACAAACTTCGTCTACAGCCTGCAAATACTTTTCTTCAATAGTATAATAAGTGTCCATAAGATTTTAATAATAGTACAAGGTTTTAGTTTGACCAATAAATCAATTTAGTAAAATAATAGCTGTATTTGTCCCAATAGGACTTCGGAAGAGTATTAAACAGATGCATTACTCTTCTGCTCCGCGCCCATGGGTCGGCTAAAAGTCATTAAGCAGAAGATATTCAGACGAAGCATCTTTTTAATTTTTTGCGAAGGTAAAATATTTTGGATAATTGTTAACAGAATTAGACAATATAAATGTTTTTTCTGTTAATACTTAAATTCTGTAAATTCTGATTTAGACAATTACCCAAACCAATCAAACAAATCATTCTGCTTCAAGTTCGCTTTATGTTCGCTGTCGAGGTCCTTTGCTACAAGCCCCTCCCCCATTAAAATAATCCGGTTGCCATAATTATAGGCGTCCTTTAAATTATGGGTAATAAGGATGGAGGTCAATTTATAATCCTTTATCAGTTCATCAGCAGTTTTCATCACCAAGGCTGCCGAACGAGGGTCCAGAGCCGCCGTCGGTTCATCAAGCAATAGAACTTTGCAGCTATCCATAACGCTCATCAACAACGTTAAGGCCTGCCTTTGCCCGCCTGATAAAGTACCCATCTGTTGTTCAATTTTATTTTCCAATCCCATACCCAGGGTCGATATTTTTTCTTTTACCTGGTTTTTAAACGTTTCATTTATGCCGATAGTTAGGCATTTAGGTTTTGTCCTTATAGCCGCCAGTCTGAAATTATCAAGTATACTTAGGTCAGATGCAGTACCGCTCACTGGGTTTTGAAAAACACGGGCAATCCATTGGCTCCGGCGGTAATCGGGTAGTTTAGTCACATTTTGGCCGCCTATTTGAATATTACCGGAATTTGGAAAAACACTCCCGGCAATCATATTAAGCAAAGTAGTTTTTCCCGAGCCATTAGCGCCAACTATAACGGCAAATTCTTCTTTTTTTATAGTTAGCGTAACACCATTAATGGCGTTTACCTGGTTGGCCCTGCCGGGATTGAAAGTTTTGTGGACGTTATTAACTGCGATCATTTTTATTTCAAATTACTCCCTTTAAAACTTAACCTCGGCAAACTCACTATAAGCAATACAAACACGGCGGTTACGAGCGTAAGCAGGTTCGCATCCACACCAATATCAAGGGTTACGGCCAATACCAACTGAAATATCACAGCCCCAGCCAGTACCAATATCAAGCCTACCCACACTGAAGTGACCCGAAACCAATTAATAAATGTTTCAGCAATAATTACAGATCCCAAACCGATAACAACAATCCCGGTACCCATACTAACGTCAGTAAATCCCTGGTACTGGCTTATGAGGTAACCGCTCATTGCAGTTAACGCATTGGCCAGCGCCAAACCGGTAATTTTCATCCGGTCGGTATTAACGCCTAACGAACGGATCATCGATTCACTGTTGCCGGTTGCCCGCATGGCAATGCCAAAATCTGTTTTAAGTAAATAACCTATAATTGACGTTATTATGATCACAAAAGATGACAATATCCAGAAAGTATTTTGATTTGGTTTTTCAGATATATTAATTAAAGTAAACAAAGATGATATATTAATAAGCGGCAGGTTGGATCTTCCCATCACAGTTAAATTAACCGCATAAAGCGCGGTCATTACCAGTATGCCCGCCAGTAAGGGATTGATTTCCAACTTTGTGTGAATAATTCCCGTCAACGCACCAGCAATTCCTCCGGCTAAAATTACTGCGGGCAAGACGATATAAACCGGCTGTTGATGGATGAGTAAAATAGCGGTAACCGCCGCGCCAAGGGTATAACTGCCATTTGTGGTAATGTCAGGGATATTAAATATTTTCATAGAAATATAAATCCCCAAAGCCATCGCCGAAAGGCAAAGTCCTTGCAATAGTGCGGTAAGATAAAAGTCCATTTATTTAACGGGTTCAAAATTTGAGGGAACCGTGATATTGTATTTTTTGGCCGCAGCAACATTATAGACCCGCCGTCTTACTTTTACCAACTCCGGCCTTAAGCCTTCTGTTGAATGGGTTTTTAAAAACTGAGCGGCCTGCTCCCCGGCCTGGTAACCCCATTGATAAATGTCAGCACCAAATGCCGCAACCGCGCCACGCTGAACAAGGCCGGCTTCACTGGTAAATATTGGAACATTCTTTTGATCGCAACTTTTTAATATTGTTTCAAAAGAAGCAAACACTGTATTGTCGGGGTTGGCAAAAAAAGCGTCGATATTATTCTTCAATAATGATTGCGTTACCAATTGCGCGTCTGCGGAAGAATTCAACGGCAAGGCAACGAGGGTAATATTTAATTTATCAGCAAGACCCTGGATGCGCTGTTTGGCGTCGACAGTTCACTCTGGTTATAAATCATCCCGACCACCAGTTTTCCAGATTTGGGTTTTAAAAACTTAGGTATATTTGAGAATGAGGTATCTATATAATTCAAATCCTCCACCGTGCCGTACAAATTTGCCGGGGCCTTTCCATTTGCATCTTCCAAACTCATCAGTTTGGCAGTCGGTGAAACCATTGCGAAGACCGGAATAGTTTTGGTTTTTTGCAGGGCTGTAATTGTGGATAATGTTGGACAGGCAGCTATCAAATCAACTTTTCGCGATACAAAGTAATTAACAATCTGCGTTAAGGTAGGGATGCTGTTCTGAGCGTTTCTATACTCGATCTTAATATTTTTTTGATCTTCGCTAAAGCCATTTTTCTTGAGTGCGTCCACAAAGCCGGTATGGGCCGGGGCAATCGTTGCATCCTCAAAAGCATCAGCAAAACCAATAACAGGGATATTATTTTTTGAAGCCTGGCGGCATGAACTAAAAATAATAATTAGAATTATGACAACGTACCTATTGATATTCATGGTACTAAGATAAATATTTGAGGCGAAAGCTGAAAGGTAAAAGGTAAAAGGTCAAAAACCTTTCGCCTTTTACCTTTAACCTTTCGCCTATTTTGTGCTTTTTTGCTTAATTTAGCATTTACATGACACCTATAATATCAAAACTACCCCAAACCGGGACAACAATTTTTACAGTAATGTCTGCCCTCGCTAATGAAGTCGGAGCCATAAACCTGTCACAGGGCTTTCCGGATTTTGAAACTTCGCCTGTTCTTATTGAATTGGTAAACAACGCGATGAAGGCCGGACACAACCAATACGCACCAATGGCGGGGGTGTTGGCCCTCCGTGAACAGCTAGCTCAAAAAACGGAAAAACTTTATGGCGCTGTTTATAATCCGGATACTGAAATTACGATTACTGCCGGTGGAACGCAAGCTATTTTTACAGCAATAACCTCAGTTATTAACCCGAACGACGAAGTAATAATTTTTGAGCCCGCGTTCGACTGCTATGCGCCCGCCATAAAACTGATGGGCGGAATTGTTAAAGCGCTCGAATTGGAACCTCCTGATTATCGAATCCCCTGGGATATGGTGAAACGGCTGATCAACAATAAAACAAGGTTGATTATCCTCAACTCGCCGCAAAACCCTACTGCTACTATTCTTCATCAAAGTGATATTGATGAATTGAGTGCCATCGTAAAAAACCAGGATATTTTAATATTGAGCGATGAGGTTTATGAACACCTGATATACGACGGGGAAACACATCATAGTATGGCGCGTTATCCTGAATTATTGCAGCGCAGTTTTATTGTAGCTTCGTTTGGAAAACCATTTCATGCAACCGGATGGAAAGTAGGATACTGCATGGCGCCTGCTTTTTTAATGAGCGAATTCAGAAAAGTACATCAGTTTTTAGTGTTTTGCGTAAATTCGCCAATACAATATGCCATTGCTGAATATATAAAAGATGAAAATACGTACCTAAGCTTACCTGGATTCTTCCAGGAAAAGCGCGATTATTTCCGTACAGGTTTGGAACAAACCAGGTTTAAACTTTTACCTTCTTTTGGCTCTTATTTTCAATCCGTAACCTATGATAATATTACCGACGAAAAAGATAGTGACTTTGTTTTACGCCTGACAAAAGAAATTGGAGTAGCTTCGATACCCACTTCAGTGTTTTATAGCAGGGGAACCGATCACCATGTATTGCGGTTTTGTTTTGCAAAGAAACAAGAAACACTGGATAGAGCCATAGAAAGATTAATACGAATATAATCCAGTCCATGGTCGATAGTCCATAGACCATGGTTTTTTTATTTGAGAATAAAATCTTCAATAAACTACGGTCTATGGACTATCGACGATGGACTAAAGATCAATTAAATTACTTTATGAAAAATTTAAAAGTTACTATTCTCCAGACTTATCTTTTTTGGGAAAACATTGATAGAAATTTACAAAATATTGATGTTAAACTTTCGGAGATTCGCGAGAAAACAGACCTCATTGTGTTACCGGAAATGTTTAGTACCGGGTTTTCCATGAATGCTGAAAAACTTGCTGAGCCGATGAATGGTAAAACCATGGACTGGATGAATAAAATTGCCCGTCGCCATGATTGTGTGGTAACCGGCAGCATAATCATAAAAGAAAATGGCCGCTATTATAACCGCTTAATTTGGATGCGGCCTGATGGCAGCAATGAATACTACGACAAAAGGCACCTATTTGCCATGGGAAAAGAGCATGAAAACTATACAGCCGGGAACAAAAAACTAGTGGTTGAATTAAAAGGATGGAAAATTTGCCCGATGATTTGTTATGACCTTCGTTTTCCTGTTTGGCTCCGCAATGTTAACATGGAATATGATTTACTATTAATTGTAGCTAACTGGCCCGAAAAGCGTATTTCCCACTGGCGTTCGTTAATTCATACCCGGGCTATTGAAAACCAGGCATATGTAATTGGCGTTAACCGGGTTGGCCACGATGGCAACGAGTTTTATCACACCGGAGACTCCACTTGCGTTGACCCGAATGGCAATGTGGTTTATCATAAACATGATATGGAGGATCTTTATTCCCTCAGTATTCTGGCTGACGAAGTAACAAAAACCAGGCTTAACCTTCCCTTTTTAAAAGATGCCGACAACTTTGAGATCATCTGACCTGTGATTTTGGGGTTTTGAAGATTTTAAGGATATTTGATCATTAATTTTCACTGATAATCAATTGTAAATATTCGAAGATCAGATAAACAATTATTTATTTTTATTCAGGTTCTCATCTAAATCTAATAAACAATGTTCCGTAGTATCGTTTTGTCCCTTTTTACTTTAGCGTTCGCTGTATCGGCCTTAGCGCAAAAAAATAAAGACTATACCCGTTTGGTTGATCCCTTTATTGGTACCGGCGGGCACGGGCACACCTACCCGGGAGCGGTCATACCTTTTGGAATGGTCCAGTTGAGCCCTGATACGCGGCTTACCGGCTGGGACGGCTGCTCGGGCTATTATTACACAGATACCATTTTATACGGTTTTTCACATACCCATTTGAGCGGCACCGGCATTGCGGATTATTGCGATGTTTTATTTATGCCGACTACCGGCGAACCGCAATTCAAGAACACAGATTATCAGTCACCATTTCAAAAGAAAAACGAATCGGCTACGCCCGGATACTATAAAACCAAACTGGATAAATATAATATTGGCGTTGAGCTAACAGCAACTACACGTGTTGGCATCCATCGGTATAGTTATCCAAAAACTCAGCAGGCAAATATAATTATTGACCTACAGCACCGGGACCAGGTACTCGACTCATGGATAGAAGTGATTGATGATCATGAAATCAGGGGGTTCAGGCGCTCCAGGTCCTGGGCAAATGACCAGTCAGTTTATTTTTACGCTAAGTTTTCAAAACCATTCAAAACTTACGGAATCGCAAGCAATGACCAGTTGCAACCCGGACAAAATAAGGTACAAGGGAAAGATATAAAAATGTTTGTTCAGTTTGATAATCCGGGAGAAGTGATTTCAAAAGTTGGTATCTCATCGGTTAGCGCAGAGGGCGCACTAAAAAATTTAGATACTGAAGTGCCTGATTTTGACTTTAATAAAGTAAAAAAGGACGCAAAAAGTTTATGGAATGCCGAACTCTCGAAATTGGAAGTTGAAGGTGGGGCGCCTAAAACGCTAAACGGAATTGATTCCATAAAAAAAAAGCAGGTTATCTTCTACACCTCGCTATACCATGCCATGCTTGCCCCAAATGTGTATAACGATGTTGACGGGCAGTACCGCGGCATGGATCAGCAGGTACACAGAGCGAATGGTTTTAATTATTACACCGTTTTCTCCTTGTGGGATACTTACCGCGCTGAAGACCCGTTGCTTAATTTGATCGACCGCAAACGTACCCTCGATTTTGTAAAATCTTTTTTGGCCATGTATGAACAGGGTGGCTTGTTGCCCATATGGCCCTTAGCGTCAAACGAAACTTATTGCATGGTCGGCAATCATTCTATTCCGGTTATTGTAGATGCCTATGCAAAAGGTATCCGGAATTTTAATGCGGAGGAAGCATTTATTGCCATGAAAGCGGCCGTAAACCGCAACCAATTCGGGCTGGATTCCTACCGAAAAAATGGGGTAGTATTAGCGGATGATGAGCCTGAGTCTGTATCAAAAACCCTCGAATACACTATCGATGATTGGTGCATAGCCCAAATGGCCAAAATGCTGAACAAACCGGATGATTACACAGAATTCATCCAGCGGGCCCAATACTGGAAAAATAATTTTAATGATCAGAATGGGTTTATGCAGGCCAGGGCAAACGGTGGCTGGTATACACCTTTTGAACCTACAGAGATTAATAACAATTATACGGAAGGCAATTCCTGGCAATACTCTTTTTTAGCCCCACAGGATGTAGAAGGTTTAATAGCGCGTATCGGAGGTAAAGCGGCTTTTGAATCGAAACTTGATGAACTTTTCACAACAAATTCAAAACTAAGCGGACGGGAACAGGCGGATGTAACAGGCCTAATCGGTCAGTACGCGCATGGTAACGAACCAAGCCACCATATGGCGTATCTTTATAATTTTACTGACTCTCCGGATAAAACACAATATTATATCAACAAAATACTAAGGGAACAATACAACAACCAACCCGATGGCCTTTCGGGAAACGAGGACTGCGGACAAATGTCAGCATGGTATGTAATAAGTTCTTTTGGCATTTATAATATCGCTCCGGGTCAGCAGCAATTTCAAATTGGCATGCCCCAGTTTAGTAAAGCGGTAATCCACCTGGAAAACGGGAACGAGTTTATTGTTTTAAATCACGGAGTCGATGCAAGCCTGGACAATATTTACATCCGGGGCATGCTTTTGAACAAAAAACAATATAAAAAGATTTTTCTTGATTATAAGGACATTGAAAAAGGGGGAATATTTGAAGTTTTCTCTACCAGGAAGCCCAATAAAGTCTATGGTAAAAGTTTAACAAAACCAACATCAAAAATTTCGGACAATCTTATTATACCCAATCCTTATATATTGGCACCCGCTAAAACATTTAAACAACCTTTTGATGTCCAGATAAAGAGCGGGGATGCAGCAGCGAAGACTTATTATACGCTTGATGGGTCTGTCCCAACAATCAATGCAACTTTGTATACTGCCCCAATAACGATATCATCCAATACAACGATCAAAGCCGTTGCTGTTGAAAATGAAAAAAAAAGCTTTGTAGATGAAGGCACCTTCACCAAAATAAGAGATGATATAAAATTAACGCTGGTAAATAAATACCTGCCAAATTATGCCGATGAAGGTGACAACGCGCTGATCAACGGCATACGGGGAAAAGTAAATTGGCGCCTGGGTAACTGGCAGGGTTACAGGGGAAATGACTTTGTCGGGATTATTGACATGGGACAGATAAAACAGGTAAAACAGGTAACTTTAGGTACTTTACAGGATACCGGGTCATGGATAGTTTTCCCGCAATATGTACAATACTGGGTATCCGACGACGGCAGTAATTATAACTTAGCCGCCACTGTTAATACAAAAGTGGCTGTAAAGGACCTAAATGTGCAAATGCAAGATTTTACCGCGGCATTAAACCTTAACACGAGATATATTAAAATCGTAGCAAAACAATATGGTCCACTGCCTGCATGGCACGAAAGCAGGGGCGAACAAAGCTATATTTTTGCAGATGAGATAATAGTGGAATAGTTACACGATCATTGGATTTGAAAGACTATCAGGATGATTAGATTAGGTATTTTGAAGTCTTTATTAATTGTTATCGATATAAAAAATGACAGACTGGTATAGAAAAAAAAGTTGGACACAGAATGATGAAAACGAGTTTTTTTTAAAATTAGAAGGAGCACGAAAAGACGGACGTGCCCAATATTTAAAAATACAAGCTTTAGAATTGAACCAAACTAAAGATAAAAAACTTCTTGAAATAGCAGAAACCCTGATTAATAAACTATTCACTGATTATCCAAACGACAGCTTCAATAAATCTGTTTCTTTACACTCATTTGGTGAAATTTACGAGTTAAGCGGCAATTTTGACAGGGCGCTTGAATATTATTACCAAGCTCTTGATTTCGAAATAGGATACCCTCAGGTAAAAACTCAGGCATATCTTAATTATTCGGAATTAGTGATTAAAATAGGAAAGATTGATTTATACCCTTACGTTGAAAAAGAAATTTTAGACAGAGAACCGGGAGTATTGTTTCCATAGAAAAATATAAGGCCTACTCAATTTTAGCCATAATAAACAAATCAAAAAACAATGGTGAACAGGCGAAACATTTCGCTAACCTGGCCGATAGCTATGCAAATAAAGAAACTTCCAGTTTAAGGTACCACAAATACCTGGGTTTAGTTGAAGCCCCGGACAATTTGTTGGACAAGCTTGTAAAACGAAAGTAAAACAAATTAAACCTGCAAAGTTTTTGAAACTTAGCATGTTTTTATTAAATCAGCGAAATCAAAATAATCTGTTAAAATCAGTGATCCAGTTGCTTTTTTGCTTCCTCCAACTTCCCCTTCTCCTGTTCCGCTAAAACCGGATATTTCAAATCCAAACTTCTAAAAGTATCCAAAATAATAGTTGAAATCGCAATACGGGTAAACCATTTTTTGTCTGCTGGTACCACATACCAGGGATTATTTTTTGTCGCGGTTTCCTGTATCGCTTTTTCATAAGCTTTCATATAATCGTCCCAATACTGCCGTTCGTAAATGTCGGCTGCCGAAAACTTCCAGTTTTTATCAGGGTCATCAATCCGTTTCAAAAAGCGTTCCTTCTGCTCTTCCTTTGATAAATGCAAAAAAAACTTGATAATAACGGTTCCATTACGCACCAAATGTTTTTCAAAGGTCCTGATACTTTCATATCGATTGTCCCAAAAGGTTTTGTCCACATCTTTAATACCTTCAATACCGGGCAAATGTTCGTCTAACAGTAATTCAGGATGTACTTTAGTAATCAGCACATTTTCATAGTATGAACGGTTAAAAACACCAATTCGCCCGCATTCAGGCAACGCTTTATAATGTCGCCACAAAAAATCATGCTCAAGTTCTTCCATGTTTGGCTGCTTAAAACTGTATACTTCACAACCTTGCGGGTTTAAGCCCGACATGGTATGGGCGATGGCTCCGTCTTTACCGGCAGCGTCCATCGCCTGGAATAAAATTAGTAAAGCGTACCGGTTGTCGGCATACAACTTGGATTGCAATGCAGAAGTTTGTTTGATCATATCTTCGAGAATATCTTCCGCATCCTCCTTTTTAAAGTGAGCTGAGTATGCAGGGTCAAAATCTTTGAGCGAAAATTTTCCGCCTTCTGTTATCTTAAATTTATTAATTATGTCTTTCATATTAAAATTTGGATGTTTGTAATCTGAAATGAAATTTACTATTTAAAATTACGTTGTTAAATTTTATTACAACGGCCTTGATTAAAACATAATTTTACATCTTTACCGCATGTTCAGACGCATAAGAAACAAATTTCTTCGATACTTTGTTATATTTATTTATTTCGTAATCATTTTTTTCTGCTCGATAGAGTTAAACTTTCTGTGGCTTTTTGGTTACTCTCCAGATATGAAGGACATTAAGAACCCTGCATTATCGTTATCCTCTGAAGTTTATTATGCCGATGGAACATTAATCGGGCGGTATTATAAAGAGAACCGCTCGCCTGTTGAGTACAAAAACATTTCACCTAATATCATAAATGCGCTAATAGCGACTGAAGATGTGAGATTTTATGCCCATAATGGCGTAGACTTTTTCTCTTTTTTTTCCAGTATGCTTTCAACCGCGAAAGGCGACAGGCGTGGTGCGAGTACCATTACGCAACAGCTTGCAAAAAACCTGTTTGAAACAAGAAAAAAGAAATCTCAGGGTATTATTAAGCATATACCTTTTATAAGGACCATAGTATATAAATGCAAAGAGTGGCTTACAGCCTTTAAAATTGAACATGTTTATACCAAAGAGGAAATACTCACCCTTTATTTGAACACAGTGCCATTCGGCAATAATTCATTTGGTATAAAAACAGCATCCTTAAAGATTTTCAACAAAACACCTGATAAGGTTGACCCTGCCGAAGCAGCTACATTAATCGGCATGCTTAAAGCGACTTCTACTTATAACCCTATTAACAATCCGGCAAACGCGCTTGAGCGGCGAAATATTGTGTTAGGACAAATGTTAAAATATGAATATTTAAGTAAGGCGATTTATAATTCGTATATCGATAAACCTATTGGCCTTGATTTGAGTTACGTGGAAAACGAAGGCCAGGGCGACTCCTATTTGCGCCAGGCTGTGGAAAGATGGCTAAAAAAGTGGTGCCATGATAACGATTACGATTTGTATACCGACGGGTTAAAAATATACACCACAATCGATCCCCACTTACAACAATACGCGGAAGAAGCTGTCGCCGAGAAAATGAAAATGCTGCAAAAACGTTTTGATAACCTATGGGGCAATAAAAGACCCTGGCGCGATTCGAATGGTGATGAAATAAAAGATTTTTTATTGAAAGCGGAACAGCATTTACCTATTTACGCGCTCCTTCAAAAAAAATATAACTATAATGCTGATCTCATCAAACAATATTTTGAAAGGCCAAAGCGGATGAAGGTTTTTTCGTGGGATGGCGAAAAGGACACCACATTTTCAAGCGCGGATTCTATCAGGTACTATACACGTATATTAAACACCGGAATGATGACGATTGAACCCACAACAGGTAAAATAAAAGTATGGGTTGGCGGTATAGATCACCGGTATTTTAATTATGACCACGTAAACCAGGCCAAAAGACAGGCAGGTTCAACATTTAAGCCCTTCGCTTATGTAACTGCGCTGGATAACGGCTATTCGCCATGTGATACTTTTATCGATAAGTTTGTATCAATTAAATATAGTGACGGAGGTAAAGAGCAGGTTTGGGAACCGAAGAATGCCACGTACAGATTTACGGGTCAGAAAATGTCGCTACGCTGGGCCATGGGTGCATCAATAAACTCCATTACTGCCCAATTAACCGAAAAAGTGGGTTGGGATAAAGTCGTTGATTACGCCCATAAATGCGGGATAGAAAGTCATTTAAAATCAGTTCCTTCCGTTTCATTAGGATCTAATGATGTTTCAGTTTATGAAATGGTACGGGCGTACAGTACTTTTTTAAATAAGGGAATAAGGATAGATCCCCTTTTAGTAACAAAAATAACCGATAAGGATGGTAATGTTATTGATGAATTTACGCTCAAATCAGAACAGGTGCTCAGTGAGGAAACCGCCTGGCTAATGTTGTATATGTTCAGGGGAGGTATGGAAGAGCCCGGGGGTACATCGCAAGCTTTATGGGAGTATCCGGGTTTATGGAAAAAAGAAAACCAGATCGGCGGAAAAACCGGTACATCCTCAGGCTTTGTTGATGGGTGGTACATGGGTATTACTAAAGACCTTGTAACCGGTATTTGGGTTGGTGCTGACGACCGCAGCGTACACTTTACAAGTTCAGAAACCGGCGAAGGATCACATACGGCGCTTCCAATTTTCGGGGCGTTTATGCAAAGAGTTTATGCCGACCCAAATTCAGGGTATACATATGGGCTTTTTCCTAAGCCATGGGTAACGATCACTAAAAATTATGATTGTCCATCACCGCGCATTAAGATAGATACAACAGCTACAGATAGCATACTCAGGCCGGTTGATACATCAGCTATTGTACCAGTTCAACCGAAAAATACGATTAATTAAGTGAGTGGTTGATTAGGTGAGTAGTTGAGTACGTGAGTAGTTGAGTAGTTAAAGCGCTTTTAAAAACTTAGTCCACCACTCACTTAATCAACCATTCACCAACTTAACCGACCACTCACCAACTAAAGCAACTATTTAGTATTTTTATCCGTATGCTATTTAGTTATTTATGAACAAGTATTTTCCATGGCAAAATAAAACTAAAAAACACTTACTAAAATTTACTTTTTTTATTGTTTTATTATTGCTAAGCCTTGGTACGAATGCTCAATATTTCGGTCAAAATAAAGTAAGATATAAAAACCTCAAATTTAAAGTTTTCAGAACACCGCATTTCGAAATCTATTACTATTTAAAAAACGATAGTATGATGGTGCGGTTTGCCCGGGAATGCGAATTGTGGTATACGTTGCACCAACGCATTTTCAGGGATACTTTTAAAAGTCCAAATCCTATTATTCTTTATAGCAATCATCCTGAATTTCAGCAGACTACGGCTATTGAAGGCGAAATTGACGTAGGCACGGGGGGCATAACTGAGGGCCTTAAAAACCGGATAGTTATGCCTGTTATGGAAACCAACCAAATGACGAGGCATGTAATAGGTCACGAAATGGTGCATGCCTTTCAGTATCATTTTTTAGAAGGGCGGGATTCGGCTGTTGTCGAAAACATAAATAATTTACCGTTATGGATGATTGAAGGTATGGCTGAATATCTTTCGCTTGGGAAAAACGATTCTTATACAGCTTTGTGGATGCGCGACGCATATTTAAACCACGACATCCCTACAATAAATGCGCTAACCCAAAGTAACAAATATTTTCCTTACCGCTATGGAGAGGCGTTCTGGGCATTCTTAGGATCAACTTATGGGGATACGATCATAATGCCATTTTTTAAAAACGTAGCCCGGCTGGGGTTGAAGGAAGGCATAAAGCGCACCTTCGGATATGATGAAAAAACGCTTTCCGAAGTGTGGAAAAACGCTATTGAAAACACATACAAGCCATTCCTGAAAGATACAGCCCAAATCCCGGTTGGTCACCTGTTGATTGACGAAAAAAACTCCGGCAAATTCAATATGGCGCCGTCCATTAGTCCTGATGGTAAATATGTTGCTTTTTTATCAGAAAAAAACCTGTTTACGATTGAACTTTTCCTGGCCGATGCAAAAACGGGTCAGATATTGCGAAAACTTACCAGTAAAATCTTCAGTACCCACGTTGACGAATTTAATTTTATTGAATCAGCAGGAACCTGGTCGCCTGACAGTAAACAGTTTGCTTTTAGTGTATTTAATAAAGGCTGTAACCGGATGTTGGTGATCGATATAGCAAGCGGACAAATAATGGACGATGTTTCGATGGGCAAAGCCGAACAATTCAGCGATTTGTCATGGTCGCCCGATGGAAAAAGTGTCGTGTTCCAGGGTTTGGTACAAGGCCAAAGCGATTTATTTTTGTACAACTTTGACACAAAACAGGTTAAACAATTAACCAACGACAAATATTCAGATTATCAGCCAAGTTTTTCAAGGGATGGAAAAAAGATTATTTTTTCGAGCGACCGTACAACCTATGATAAATCGTTATCACAGAATATAACCTTTAATTTAGCCGAATTAGACCTTGCAACCGGAAAGATTACCGACATTAAACTATTTAACGGGGCAAATAATTTAAATCCTCTATACTCATCAGACGGCACACAGATTTATTTCCTTTCAAACCGCGATGGTTTTCGTAACATGTATCGCTATACTCCGGCGACAGAGAAATTAGAACAAATGTCCGATTTGTTTACAGGCATTTGCGGCATCACGGAGTACTCCCCAGCCTTAAGCATTTCAGATAATAATGATATTGTTTATTCGTATTACCGCGCTCAGAAATATGCGGTCTATAATGCAAAAGCCGATGACTTTACACCAAAACCTGTAGATGCGCAAGATGTCAATTTTAGCGCAGGGGTGTTGCCACCAGCCCGTTCTGTTGGCCCCGACATGGTTAATGCTGGTTTAAATAGCTTCCTAGCCAATCCTAAAGTACCTGTCGATTCAATAAAAAAAGTTCCTTACAGGTCGCAATTCAAATTGGATTACCTCGCAAATAGTGGTATAGGCGCTTCCGTAAGTCAATTTGGCACAGGATTAGCTACAGGTATACAAGGTGTTTTCAGTGATGTTTTGGGGCATAACCTTATTTATGGGGGCATCGCCATAAATGGCGGGTTTTATGATTTTGGTGGTCAGTTTACCTATATTAATCAACAGGGCCGCTGGAATTTCGGTGCGACTTTGTCACATATTCCTTTTCAAACTGCGAATTATAGCGTTGTAGCAAATCCAACCAATAAGACCGTAGCAGAGAATTTTGACCTGATCAGGGTTTTCCAGGACCAGCTTTCTTTATTTACTTCATACCCTGTTACTAAAAAAACCAGGGTTGAATTTGGTACAGGTATCGCAAAGTATTATTACCGGGTCGATAGATATACAACTACGTACGATTCGCTCGGTAAAGAGTTGAGTGACAACCATACACATATCCCCGTGTCCGTTTATAACGCAAGCCCAACTAATAATGGCATAACTTTAACTCCATTTACCCTCTACAATGTGAATACAGCGTTAGTTGGGGATAATTCATTTTTCGGTATTGCTTCTCCCCTTAGCGGCTACCGGT
>Ga0302186_10001689_pt1 | contig 17899 bp, 23 predicted proteins | sample II_Bog_E1_2_FD_198782 | JGI IMG/M metagenome (GOLD analysis project Ga0302186, IMG submission 198782) | Peat permafrost microbial communities from Stordalen Mire near Abisko, Sweden - II_Bog_E1_1 | ecosystem: Environmental > Terrestrial > Soil > Wetlands > Peat | place: Sweden: Abisko...
AATTAAGATAATTTTGAAAATATTTTTTTTTAAATTTTTTTTTTATTTTAAATTACAACTCTATGAATCCCAAAATAAGATTTTTTCAAAAAGGTCTGACTCATTGTTTTAGCGAAAAATAAACTACCGAATTTTAAAAAATATATTTAAATATTTTGCCAAAAAATAAAAAAACTCCTTTCTAGCTAACAATATATTTTATTTTCTAAATAAATGAAAACTTACTACCAAAACACATGCATCGGTTGCGACCTCCTCCATTCCAAAGTTTGTCCTCATTATCCCAAAAACCATTATCCAGGCCATTATAAAAACGTGTCGTCACCTTTCTTAAATAAACATCAACTATGTAATTATTATTTTCTTCGGGTGAACTAATCTTTTTTTAGATAATCATCAATACGTTGAATTGAGAAATGGAATATATGAAGGAACAATGTCCAATTTTAAAAGAGAGGGTTTGGGGATTTTTTACAGTGACGAGGGTTTTATTTGCATTGGTAATTGGTTAGAGGATTATTTAGAAGGAAAATCCATAATATTTTTTTGTAATGGAGGCTATTTGTTCGTCGATTTCTCAAATAATAAAATCAACGGTTTAGGGGTTTTAAAAATGAAAAATGGGTCTTTGATAGCGGGGACTTGGAAAAATAACAATTTAGAAGGGACTGCATTTCATCATTATCCAGATAAATGTTTATGGATTGAATGTGAATATAGAGAAGGTCAATTAATTCGATATATTAGGGAAGAACGATATGGATCAGATCTGGAAATGCGACAGTATATGAAAGAAGATAAATTTCCTGATAGTAACAAGAAAAAAATAAATATACAAATAATATATTTTATTCATTTAGTCAGATTGCCACATATGCTCAATTTTTACCCGGATTTGAAATCTTTAATTTTATCGGTTTACACCAAAAATTTCATTGATAATATCATCAAAGAAATGAAATTGAATGTGAGGGGTCAATTTTCGGAATTTAAAATGATTTCTCATTCATCATTTAAAAAAGACATCAAGTTTTCGCTTCTCATTTTTTAATTTTATACAAAAAATTTTCGAAAGTTATTTAGGCTTCGCAGAAAATGACAAAGTTGATGGTCTAAATGGGTTGGGAGTGTTATATGATGATCAATTTAATGTTGCTTTATGCGGACATTTTAAAGGTGGATATTTGGATGGTATCGGTCGTATAAATTTTGACAATGGAGACATATATGAAGGATTAATTCGAAAAAAAGAATTTCAGGTCGGTAAGATCATATATTTTGAAATTAAAAAAAATGTTATTAAGGAATATATTATACTTGCGAAAGCAACACCTTTGAATTTCGAGATTTCCATAGCAATAAATGCAATAAAATTTTTCAAACAGGGGTGGGATTTCCATTTGAATTGTTAAGTAGATATATATTTTTTTTTAATTATTGAGGAAATTTTAATAATTAGAAAAGTTCAAAACTATTTTGCATAAGAAACATATCAAATTTTCAGACAAATGCTTTGACTTAGCCAAAAACTTGAAAAACACCGGAGTTGACGAATTTTCTTTAGAACAAGATGAAATCAGCAAATTTAATGAAAAACTAAAAAAAATCGAACTTAGTCCAGCAAGTTTTTTAGAGGACGAAAAACGAATGAGAGAAGACAAAGGTCAAATAAGAGAATTCGAATTAATGTTTTCTCCAATACCAAAATTAAACGATTCAAACAACAGATATACCCCTGAACCATTTCTTGGATCATCGAGTAAAAAAACTTCAAAAACATGCAAAGTCTTCGAAAATCCTAATGACATATATCCTTTAAATATCTCTCAACATCCTCTAAAAGAAGAGAAATATGATAAGACATTTGATGATTTTTATGATAGAAACATTAACAAATTCACTGTGACTTCTCAAAACAATGAAATTAGCGATCCTTTTCAGAAATTCTCCCAAACTCATACCCATTTGAATAAAGAGACTGTGAACCTGTCAAAACCTACAAAGAAGACTCAATATTTCATAAACAAAAAACAAGATGTCCTTTCAGGAACTTTCATTTATGAGGAGCAAAACAGGATTTCTCAGAAAAAACCTGTTGTTCATGATGAAAAATATCAAAAAAAACATGTTATTCATGATGATCAATCAGATGTCCCCAAAAAATTGGGTGAAACTTATGTAAATGATCCTATGATGGGACCTCATAAAAGAAGCATTTCAGCCCTTCCTTTACAGAAAGATGGTGAAATGACAGATGATTTAAGAGAAATTTTTGCTTCTGCATATATGATAAGCTTAGAAAGTCTTAAGGAGTTTCAATCGATACCAAAATTTACAGAAATTCCAAAATTCAATGAACTACAAAAAATTAATGAAATTCAAAAATTTAATGAAATTCAAAAATTTAATGAAATTCCAAAATTTAATGACTCTCCAAAAAATGAAAAAAAACATTATCCTTTGTATAAATTTAAAAACCCAAATCTCAGCAAATCGCAACATGAAAATCCAAAACTCGAAAAAAGGAATTATCTAATTTATTCGGTTGATGATCCTAATCATTTGAAACACAAAAAAGAACATATTATCGATTGTTTGGTTTATGATTTAGATCAAGGAAAAAGAGGAGAAAATGAATATGATTTTAACAAGAAAAACAGAAAAAAAATATTTGATCCGATGTAATTATAACAAAAATACTATAATACTATTTAACAAAAAACATTAATTATTGAGTTTTTCTTGAATTCTGCAAATAATCTTCAATTTCCCTTTGCTTTTTTTTTCAAAATTATAATGTTGCAATAAACTGCATTTTTTAATAACTTGTTACTTTCGCTTCAGCGCTTTTGGTATATTGATCTAATTTCATAATTTTTCCCTCTTTATATAATTAATTTAATTGAGTTTTTTTTTCCTATTTTTTACGGCATTCTTGAATTCGTCCGTTCATCATTTTTTGTTCGATACTCTCTTCAATTTCCTGAGCTTTCTGAAACAAAACGCCTTTGAATTCTTGCTTGAGACCAAATGACATTTTTTCTTGTTTTTTCTTTAATTTTTATAATTCTGTTCTTTTCATATTTTAATACTTTCATCAATTCTGAAATCAGGGATTCAAATTCTTTTTCATTATTTGGCTCTTGATCTTTTTGAATGAGATTTTTGCATTCGCCCATTAAAATAATATCCTTATTATAAATGATGCATGCATGTTTGTATATATATTTATAGATTTTACTTTGGGATTAAAAAAGACATCTTTCCAAAATGTTTCCAATCGATCAATGAAAGTTTGATGCTTTTCATCCAAATAATTTTTGACATCTGATAGAGACTAAAAAGAAAATTGAGGATTATTTCATTGATTATCATAAAACATCTTTCATCTCTTCTTGAGATGATTGGATTTCCTTTAAAATATTTTCATATTCCTGCAAAAAAACACTCTGTTGCGATTTTAATTGCTGACTGATTTCAACGAAATAATCCTCCGGAGTGAAACCCAAAATTTGTTTCATTAGAGCGGGATTTTGGTGCATTTTAAAAATATTAAAATTGATAAAAAAAAAATCAACTATTTTTTGACTTAAAAAAATTTAAAAATTCTAGAAGCTCAAAAAAAATTTGACAAATAGGAAATCTGCTTATTTTCTTTCTTTTATTATCAGATCATATACCATTTTTATATTAAATTTTCGATTTTTGTTTAAAAAATATATTATGTAATAGATTTTATTTTAAGACAATTGTCTTTGAGCAATTTTTTTTATTTTAACTTATCTTTATACAAGATAGATGGGATCCAGTTAATTTTTCTTTTGATCTATCATTTTTTCGTTTTTGTAATTTTCTGGAAATGCTGCCTCATCGAATTTTTGCCAAAACTTTAATCTAAGATTATGTATTTTTAGAGCAGTGTTGCGGAAAGTTTGATTTGATGACAAAAATTCAGTCATTTGTGGAGCTTCTGGGGTCTGCTTCATTTCTCTCATGATCATGCTCAGTAAATTTAGTCTGAATTTCATTTTTTTTTTTTTAATTATTTATAATTATTTCAGAAAAGATAAGCTTTTTTGAACAATTTTGGAATTTCCATAAATAAGAAAAAATTTTTTTTTAATATTAAAGAAAACAACATTTTCCAAAATTTATTTATCGTTTCTTGTTTTTTTTTCTTCTTCTTCAAAAAATTTTTATAGTTTTTTTGGAAACAAATCAATAACAATTATAAGATAGAAATAATAACTTCATTCAATTATAAATGTGAGTAGTCCTGTTTCATCCTACTCCAAATTATTAAAATTGAGCAATCTATTGATGGCTTGTCTTTGAATAGCTCGAATAAAAAGTGAGCCTGCATTCCGATCATTTTCTTCGTTGATCATTTCAGTTTCTTCAGGTGGAGGAGGGGGGGGAGGATGTTTTTCAATGCTCATTTCCTTATCAACACAAATCAAAAACAATTCATTCAATAATTCCAAAAATTCAGGGAAATCACTTTCGTCATATCTTTTTTGAACTTTCTGTAAAATTTCTCTGATTTCAAATAAGAAGATTTTATCTAAATCCCTGTCATCTGTCAAAATTTCCTTTAGAGTTTGTCGCAAATATCTTTTGAGGATCAATCTGATGTTTAATTCTTCTATTTTGTTTTCATAATAAGTTTGAATCATGTTTGTAGGATTGAAGTTTTCATTTTCTGTGATTTTCATTTGGGACTCTTGATTCGAGGATTCAGTTTGTAAGACATTTTCAAATAGGAAGCCCATAAAAAAAAATATAGTTAGAAAAAAAATAATAAAATTAAAATTTTTTTGAGTGTTTAGCTATTAATAAATTTCGCCAAAACTAACATTTTATTTGTTTTATTAATATTTTTATTTTTGTGATTTGACGTTTTTTAATTTTTTTTTTTTTAATATCTAAAAATTTAAAGAAATGAAAGCTTTAATTTTGGTTGGTGGATTCGGAACACGATTGAGACCTTTGACCTTTTCGATTCCGAAACCTTTGATTGATTTCGCAAATAAGCCGATGATCATTCATCAAATAGAAGCTTTGGCGAAAGTTGGAGTGAAGGAAATCATACTAGCGATAAATTATCAGCCTGAGGTCATGAAGGAAGAATTAGAAAAATATGAAAAAAAGGTGTCTAATTTAATATCCAAATCATTAATTCAACTTTGCATTTAGTACAAGGTGAAAATTACATATTCCCAGGAAACAGAGCCCTTAGGAACTGGTATAAATTCATTTTTTCGAAAATGAATGAAATTTGAATTTTATGACAGCCGGACCAATAAATCTAGCAAAGGACATCATTTGCAAAGATAATGAAGAACAATTGTTCTTTGTTTTTAATAGTGATATAATTTGTGATTTTCCTTTGGATAAACTGATTGCCTTCCATAAATCGCACGGGAAAGAAGGAACCATCATGGTTTTTACAAAAAATGCAATTTTTTAAATTTTTTTTAAAAAAGCTCACACAAGTCGAGGATCCTTCCAAATATGGTGTTGTCCTCTATGAAGAGGATGGAAAAATCAAAAGCTTTGTTGAAAAACCAAAAGAATTTATCGGGAATCGAATTAATGCTGGCTTATACATTTTCAACACCAAAATGATAAAAAGAATACCAGTAACTATTTTGTCATTTTATCATTTCTAATTATATTTTTGAAGTCCAAACCCACTAGTATAGAAAGAGAAATTTTCCCTGCAATGGCCAAAGAAGGAGAACTTTTCGCTTTAAATTTAGAGGGATTTTGGATGGATGTCGGACAACCCAAAGATTATTTGTCAGGGACATACATTTACTTAAACTATCTAAAAACTAAAGACCCACAAAGTTTGGCAACAGGCGAAAATATCATCGGAAACGTTTTGATTGTAATTTTATCTAAAATTCCAATATTTATAGTTAAATAACATATTTTATAATAAGCATCCGTCAGCTAAAATTGCAAAAAATGCCATAATTGGCCCTGATGTTATTATTGGACCAGATTGCGTAATTGAAGAGGGTTATTTTAAATGAATTTTGAAAATATCATAACTCTTAAATTTAAGGCGTTAGAGTCCAAAGGACAACAATTTTAAAAGAATCCATTATAAAAAGCAACTCATGGATATCTGAAAGCATCATTGGATGGAAATGCACATTAGGAAAATGGGTATTAAATTAACACTCTATAAATCAATTGAAGGGGTTAATTTTAGTTGCGAATGGAAGGCCTTTCAGTGCTTGGAGAAGATGTTGAAATAAAGAATGAGCTTTTTATCAATGGAGTCATAATCATGCCTCACAAGACCATTTCGGCTAGCATACATGAAAAAAATACAATCATCATGTGAGAGATGATTTAATTAATCTGATAAGAATTTTGACAAATAATGAACTTTAATACAAATAAGAATATTTTTTTAATTTTGAGACATTTTATCGTATTTTTCATTTAATTTTTAAATTTTTTAAGTTATTTTTGTTTTTTAACAAAAATTATAGTTTTCTTAGAAAATAAGAATTTTGAATTTTTTTAAATACAATAACGAATTTTTTCACTTTTTTGAATAAAGTTTGATTTAAAAATTGATTTATTTTATAATTTTAACCAAATGAGTGTTTTTTTCATAGAGAGCTTAGTAATCTTTAATTTCAACCCAACCGTTATTTCCCAAATTTCATTTTCACAGCAATAGCTTTTAATTAAATTAGAAAACTTCTCATAAAAACTCAAATTTACAGGTTCCTCTGCTGATTCTTAAATTGCTGATCGCATTGGCCAACTCGTCCGGGTCATTAAACATATGTCCAACATTTGATTTTCTCGGAACTTCAAACTTTTAAAAAAAATAATTTTATCCAATCCAAACCTGGTTGTCTTTCGATTCTTTCCTTTGGCTTTTCCTTCAAGTTTTCTTTATTTTCCTTCATAATGATCGCCTTGGCCTTTTTACATGCAGTCCAAATCTTATAAAAGTTTTCGACAAAAATGTCAGAACTGATTTGTTTTGGGTCTTCGCAATAGAATTCACACACTCTCTTATATTTCTGATCCAATGTCCCCAAATCAAATTCCACATCCTGATATTTATCCCTCATATCGATTTCAAACTTCCCCAAAACCTCTTCTATGTTATCAATAACTCCGACATTTCTATTCTGTCGAGCATTTTTCACATTTTCGATGCCTTTTTTTATAAAATCCAAATCGGAAAATAATTGCGAGATAGGTTGTTTCCTCCCGAATTCATATAATGGGAATTCCTCATTCACTTCAATATAGGAGCTTCCTGAATTTTTTTCTATTACCTCAATTACATATCCCAAAAGATTTTTCTTCCCATTGGTGTTTTTAATATCTCCCATTTTATCAAAGGCTTCTAATTTAAAACCGAAGGCACCACCACGAGCCGATTCCCCATTCATGTAATTTCCTATAGCCAGAGTATATTTCATCAGAATTATGATACGATGTTCTTTGGAGATGTTTTCGAACAAATCTATTAATTTCTTTATTTTCAATTGAAGGTCGTCGAACAACTCCCCATGTGTGAAGTAAAATTGCATGGCCTGTAGCCGGATCTTGAGGTTTTTGACATCCTTTATCTCGAAGATATATTTTTCCGGGTTTTCCAACATATCAAAATCACCATTATAATTCGAAATGAGTGATATTTCATCAGGGGTTGGTATTGCATCCAAGAGACAATTCACCATATTTAGATTCAAAACATCCTCATTCACTGTTAAAATTCCTTCAACAATTGAAGAAGGACTCATTTTTAATTTACTAAGGACAATGCTGATATTTTGAGCTCGTGATGGGGATATGAGAGAAATCTTTACAGGAATTTGGCTTTTGACTTGAGGTTTATCTAACCGAACAGAAGTGAATTCGTTCTCTAAGTTAGGAATTTCATAAGTAACAGTTCCTTCGTCAATAGTCTCCCATATTGTGCCCTTTATATTCAAAGGATTCACTAAAGTCCAAAGAATATTTTTCATAGGCACGTTGGGCTTCTTTTTCTCTTTGACTGGTCCAACTGGTTTTTTATTCAAAAGATTCAAAATATTCAAACCTGGAGGCATGCCAGGCTTCATTCCCCCGAAGGGGGGAGGGAGAGGCGGAAAATTCATTGGGGAGTTGCTGGGAGAAGTCACTTCAGAATTAGGTAATGGAGGTGGGGGAGGTATAATATTGATTTGTTCAGACTTCTCCTCTTTTTTGGATTTGGATTCTTCATCAGTTGAAATTTTGATGAGTGGGATTTTTGATTTTTCTTTGTCGCTTTCTTTTGATAAATTGTCCATTTTAGGGATTGACTCCCGTTTGAAGGATTTGTCTTCGAACACCTCTTTTTTTTCTTCATGACGACCAGAGGGATTTGTGATCACGATTTGGATCATTTGTTTTTTTTCAAGAGAGCTACTCATGCTTCTATTACCGCCTTCATTGCCACCACCATTGCCACCACCATTGCCACCACAATTGCCACCATTGCCATCACCATTGCCACCACCATTGCCACCACCATTGCCACCACCATTGCCACCACCATTGCTACCACCATTGCTACCACCATTGCCACCACCATTGCCACCAACATTGCCACTAACATTGCCACCAACATTGCCACCAACATTGCCACCAACATTGCCACCAACATTGCCACCAACATTGCCACCACCATTGCCACCAACATTGTCACCTTTTCTACCATTGCCACCATTGTTGGGGAAAGTATTTGATTCGGTGTTTTGGAAATTTTGATTGGTTTCTTTGGCTGAAATGTTGGAAAGATTTGTGCTGAATGAAATGTTCCTTTCATACCCAAGTCCATCATTTTCGCTTTCGAAATTACATCTCCCTCCTGTCTTCGAGGCCTGATTATTATTGATTCCGGAAACATTTTCTCCTTTTTTGCTTTTTGATTCTTTTTCATTTGTGTTTTTGCCTCTGGTGTTTTTCACTGGAGTCTCATATTCTGAGGCGTTTTTTGTAACTTTGAATTGTTTTTTCAATGGACTAAAACCCAAATTTTCCAAGTTAGTTTGTAATTTGCCATATTGGTTGGAAGTGAAACCCTCATCAATTCCTGCTGCTATAAAACGTTCCAATTCTGCGATTTTCCTATTTAAATTATTTATTTTTTCTTCAGATTCAACATTCGCTTTTGTGTCAGTTTCAGCTTTATTGCTTTTTTTATTGATGAAATCTGACTCATTATGAGTTGTTGATTTGTTGAGCTGTTTTTTATCATTTTTCTCTAAATTTTGAGTTGTTTTTTTGTTTAAAATTGGACTGCCACTGGTTGTTTCGTTGAAATTGAAATTTGATTCGTTTTGTTTTTTCCCACATGTATGAGGGTCCGGATAATTTCTGTTTTTTTTTAACTCACAAAATTGAAGATCCAAATTTTTGTAAGCATCAAGCTGTTTATTCAATTCTTTTTCATAACGTTCAGCTTCTTTTTTAGATCCTTTTAATTGAATTTCCATGTTAAGTTTCCCTCTTTTCAACTAAAAAATCAATAATTTAACTGATTTTATTAAAATGGCAATATACATTTTTTATATCATCGTCTCTTGCCTTCAATTGTGTGTCCAAAAATAAAAGTTTTTGTTCGAGATCCTCTTTTGATTCCGTATGTTCAATCAGAGCTTCCAAACTTTCGACTTTCATGATGTTATCTTCATAAAAAAAATAAAATAATAAAAATAAAAAAATTAATTGATGTGCCTTGCTTGACTCCAGTGACATTTTGTAAAGTGGCATTCAAAGAACTCCAAATTTTCTTCCCTTGATCATTGCTTGGAAGTAGACATAATTGTTGCAAGATTTTGAAGAAATTCTCGTAGTTTTCGTTAGACAACGTTTTCGAGACAACTTTTGCGAAAACATCGTTTATATCTGAAAAATTCATCGTTTTCTTTTTGGTTATTCTCCTCGGCACTTTATTTATTTCTTCTTCTGAATCATTTTCATCTTCTTCGATTTCTTCTTCTTCAATAAATTCCTCGAATCCATTTTCGAAAATTTCAATTTGTTTTAATATTGACATCAATTTCTCATCAAATTGTTCTTTCTCATCCAATAATAACAAAGATGTGGGATCACCTTGCATTTTGTGATCACGAGGATCACAACTTCCTTGAAAATTAAAATAATTTATAAAAATGGTTCACGTTTTTTAAATTGACCTCTTCTTGCATTATAGATGCTATCTTCAATTTTATATCTGTTTTGATTGATTTTTTCCTTGATATCCTTATAAATGTTCCGAATTTCACACATTGTGAATTCAGATCGAATGGCCCCTCTTTTATCTTCTTGTGATGGTGATTCAATCAAAGTGTTGATAAACATCGTGATGGTTTCCAAGAGGACAACATTTTTTACTTCTTCTAAAATTCGAATGAATGGCTCAAATCGTAATTTATAGCCAAATTCCGTTTTATAAAAGCTAATTGCTTCCAAAACCAATTGGGGGCCGTCTTTCGAGTTCCAACTGATATTTGTCAGAATATGCAAAACGAATTTGTTCAAAGCGAGTTGGGTTTTATTGAAATTGACGAAAATTATGTTGAGAGCTTTTGGGATTTGCACTAAAGAGTTTATGACCTGTTGAAAAGTTGTTAGGAAATCGAATATTTGCAAGATTATCAATTGCTTGTTGAAGTTTTGGGTGGCTCGGGAACATGTTTCAGCTTTCATCAGGATGTTTAACAGCACATTGAGGCCATCATTGAGTAAGAAATCATTAATATCACCCTCTTTCGCTTCTTTTGTTAACCATTCATAAAGGTTATCAATATCACAGATTGAATCTGAAACCTTAAGACCCTCAATAATTGTTTGGGCTTTGGATTTTAGCTTCGATGACTCAGGTGACCTGTTTTTGCCTGTCAAAAGGAAGTATCTATGTTTGCAAATGAGTTTCCATTTATTGTCATCCTTTAATGAGGATATTTCACTGTTTTGGTCTTCAGTTAATATACAAGTTTTCAAAATTTCCGTAAATTGTTGATCAACTTCTTTAGGCTTGGGACGTCTGGGGTAGGGAAAGTCATCGTTGATTTTAAAATGAATAGGATCTTTTCGGGTGTTGATTAAATATTTTATATCGGGCGAAGTTTTCGATTGTTGATTCCCCATTTTTCTTCACTTAAAAATTTTAAAAATTCTTTTTTAATTTTCTTCTTAAAACACAAAAACCAAACAAATCGAAATTTTTAATAAAAACAAAAAATAGCATTCAAAACATAAAAAAATTTAAAAAAAAAAAAAAAAAAAATTTAAAATTTTTTTACAATTGGTAATTTATTTAAATAAATGTAAAAAGAATAAAAAAAAGGAAAAAATGAAATTTCTGAAATTTCGAAAATTCTGAAAATTCCGAAATTTCCGAAAATTCGACAAAAAAAAATGGACCCGTATTTTGAGGCTGATAGAGAAAGTTGACTTTTAAAAAATTGTTAAATTCTTTCTCAGTATGGGATGGGAATGGCTTTTCTGCATATTTCCTGATTTCAATCGGATTTTCAACATTTTTTCAATAATAGGAGCTGTTAACTTGTACGATTATCATCTTTCACAATTTTCACATTCAAATTCTAAAAGTTTTTTGAATTTATTGTCCTTGATTCTTTTTACTATAAAACCAAAATTTCCTTTAAAGAGAAATTTCTTTACCTGTTTTAATATGGTCAGAATTCTCCTTCAATCTTTTGAGCTCAATTGTAATATTAGCGAATACAAAATGATCCTGACAACGAAAATGCAAAGAAACGAAAAATGGGAAGCCTGCAAGAAATACTAATTGGCCTCTTTTGTTAGAAAAGCAGATCATTGCCTCCTTTATTAATTTTCTTGTTGAAACTAATAAAAAAAAAACTCAGAGTCGTAAAAAGTTTCCACGTTTTTTTAGTTCAAAAATTTAAATACAACCCCAATTTTTTTTTATCTAAAAACCAAAAGAAAATAAAAGATTTTATGCATAAATTTCTTCCCATCTTAGCAGTACTCGCCTTTTTGTTGTTTTCAACTCAGGCACTGTTTGACACATCACGAAATTGGGTTGAGATAGAGAATTTCCGTCAAATCCAAGAGGTGATCTCCACTTCTGATCATTTAGTCTCCTTATTCTTTTACAACACTTATGATTGTTCCAAATGCCAACAATCAGAAATGACCATTGATCGGTTTTCTGATGATTTGGTGGGGTTGGTGAAATTTTATCACATTGATTGTGATAAAATTTGGGATGAGGTGGATATGCAAGAGCGTTTCCCAATTTGCAATCCTCGAAACATCAAAGAATTGCCTCAATTGGTTTTTTATTCTCCCCCGGCAGTTAGAATGAATGAAAATGGTAATCCGAATCAACCAAAAGAACATGTTTACACTGGAGAAGTGAGCGTGAAAGCGATTTCCAAATATGCTAAGGAAATTCTACCTTCTTTTAGAGACATCATAAAAAATCAAAACGAATTGACTAATTTCCTGAATTACAAAGAAATACCCAACAAGGTGATCCTATTTACAGATAGAGAAGAAACCCCCACTTTGTTTAGAGGCCTGACAGCTCAATACAAAGACAAATTACATGTAACTTAATTTTTTTTCTTCTTTCTTTAAAAATTTGCAATTCTTTAAAAATTTGCAAATGAAAGTTTGGAGAAGTCAATGAAAACGCTGACGAGATCATCAAATTTTATAACATTAAGAAATTCCCAACGATATTGGTGTTGACTTATAATGAGCAAACCAAGGATTTTGAAAAGGAAGTCTACAAAGGACCAATAAAGTATGAAAGAATTGTGGAATATCTTAAAGGATTTGCAGCTGAGCAGAAATTGATCAAAACTCCAGAAAGAATGGTTCCCTCGAAAGAAGTTGCCTCACCGAAACCAGACATCAAAGAATTAACTGCAGGAAATTTCGAAAATGAAATAAGAGGCAACACCAATGGCTTGTTCGTGCATTTCACCAAAGGCGAAGACCATTCAGCTTGGGAGGACACCATAGAAAAATTTGAGTACTTTTTGAAAACATATTTTATTATTTTTCTTTTCTTTGCATTCTTTCTAGTATAAATTTATTTTTTTTTTTTTTTTTTTTTTATGATAATGTCATTTTTTATGTATTTTTTACAAAATCGAAAAATTTGAATACTTTTTGTGTATTATTATTTTTTTTTTGCTGCATTTTCTCATGAATAAAATTTAACTTCTTTTGTTTTTTTTTATGATAATGTCATTTTTCATGTTTTCTTTATTATATGTTTTTTAATTTAGAAACCTTTTCAATTATTATCATTTGAATTGTCAACCTGAAGATCATGAAGAATATGCTTTGGAATCCTTAAAGCTCAAAGAATTCCCAACGATTGCCTTTTATCCTTTTGGTGTTAAGAAAAAAGTTTCCAAATACATCTTCTCCCATGATTACAAGGTTGAAGAAATTTTGAAGGATCTTGATGAGTATCTTGATGATAAATCGGTTTCTCTCACACTTGAGAATTCTCGTTCTTTCATCACCCAGACCATGAATCAACAAAAATCACCTATCATTTTCCTCTCGACAGATCAAGATGAAGAGGCCAATTTATATTTCAGAGGATATTCCAATGTCAATTTGTTTTATGATAAATTGGCATTTGCCAGATTCAAAAACCCAACCAAAGCCATTATGAGCACTTATAATGTCCAAAAATTACCAGCGTTGTTTGCAGTTTTAGGCAAAGGTGAATTTGATCATCAAGTGGCTCATTTTAATTCAGATTTTACTTCAAAAAATTTGAGACAATTCCTTGCAGATGTAATTTGTTTTTTGATTTATTTTGCTAAAATTTCATTTTTTTGTTTTGTTTTTTTCATGAAGGTGAGGGGAAGAACTCTGCAAAAAACCCAAGATTTGAAAAATGTCAAGGAAATCAATAATCAGGATGCTTTTGATGCCACTTGTGGTAATGTGAAATTTTGCTTGATTGCCTTCTTTGAGTCAGTCAAGGTTTGTACCATCTAAAATTTTGATTAATTTATTTTCTTATTTACCTGAAATTAAAATTCGTTGCACTTTGCTTTCATTTCTAGGAAAAAGACAAAAAATTCCAATTGCAATTGGATATGTTAGAAAAGGTTTATTCCAAATCTAATTATAAAAACGAAATTGCCATTGGTTGGATTAATGGTCCTTGTTTTCCGGAAGTCATGTCTCGAGTCAGATTAGCTAAGGAAGCCTTGCCGACTTTAATAGCTTATCAACAAACTACCTCTCAGTATTATTTTTATTTGATTTTTTGAAAAAAATGATTTTTTTTTTGATTTATTAAAACTTAAACAATTTTTCATTATTTAATTTTTGAGGTATGCGCCTTTCCTTGATTATTTCAAAGAGGAAAAAATTTTGAAGTATATTGAAGGGTTGTTCAGCAAGAAAGTTGGGTTGACGAATCCTAAGGAAGAGTTGGATATTGATGAGAGAGATTGTAAGGAATATTTGCTTAAATTGAAGGAAGAGGAGAAAAAGAAGAAGGAAAGAGAAGAGAAATTATTGAAGATGCAAAAGGAAAGAGAAGAAATTGAGAGAAAGAAGGAAGAACAGAAAAGAAAAGAAGAGGTGAAGATTTCTTCAAAGAAGAAAGAAAAATCCAGAAGGAAGGAAGACCTTTAAATGATAAAAATAATTCCAGAAAAAACAAATTTTTTGACAAAAATAAAATCGAATTTCGATGAATGGAAAATTTTTTTGGGATTTTTTTTATAAAATTATTAAAATGTAAAAAAAAGAAGTTTCAAATTAATTTCATTATTTGACAAACATCATTAAAAATAAAAATTTTTGGATAGTTTTTGCTTAAATTTGTTTTTTCAGGTTTATTGTATATAATACAATAAAAATTACTATTAAATTTTAAGTCCCCAATAAATTTGCTTCATCGCCCTTTTTCTTATAATTTATTTTCTACCTTTTTTTTCATTTTCTTTCCACCTTTTCTACCATCCGTTCCCGATGTTATCCTTTTCCACCCAAAACAAACTCGCCAATTTGATCCAAACTATCTCCGAAGGCGAGCGCAAGGTAACCAAATTCCTCTAAAAATTCAATCAAGCTCTTTTATTTTTATTATTTAGCTTGAAGCGGTGCGCCAAGTCCTTGCAGAACAGCATTTGTTCGAGCCCTATTCATCATTCCGCAGAGTAGATAGAGATCGTAAAGGGTTCCTCACTCACCTTGACCTCAAAGCGTTCCTCAAAGAAAACAAAATCTTCATCTCTGATGAAGATGTTTTCAATATCTTTTCAGTCTATGACACCAACAATGATGGCAAAATAGCATACTCCAAGTAAAATTTATCATCTTTTATTGTTGTAATATATTTGCCATAGTTTCCTGAAGAATGTCCTACCGAAGGATAATGCCACATTGAAATCCTTATGCATGAACAGGGAGTCATACTACGTAGCACCAGAAGAGACCCTCCAATATGAGATCGAATGGGGATTGTCAAGAGTCCTGGAACAGGAATCCAAAAACTTCTCCTTGAACGACTCTTTGAAACGTAAACTCAACAACTCCTATGACTTCAACATCAGAGAAGCCTTCAACCTCATTGATCAAGAAAATCTAGGCTACCTTGAGTTTTTCAGGTTTATACACATTTTCCATTTTTCTTAATAACTTTTTTAATCTGTTAGCCTCCAAAACTTCTTAAAATCTTTGGAAAAAAGCCTTTCAGAGAATGAAATCATCGCTTTCATCCGTTATTGCGACAAAGATGAAGATGGCAAGATCTCATATTCAGAGTTTGTTCAAGCGATCCTTGCTTCTAAATCCGAAATGTTCACAACTTCTCTCTCCCAAAGCGCATACAAGGAAAAAGTCAAATCCCACAATCCTAATTTCGCCTCAGCAAAGAAATATACAGGGTCTCTTGTCGCTTCAGACTATGATTCTTATCTCATGAGAAAAAGCAATCTGCTCGTCAAAGAGGCAGAAAATTCAGAATACAAAGACTATTTGAGATCAAAATCCAGAAGTCCTCCAAGAAACTATGAAACTCCGAAGAAATATGCTAGGAATCTGGATCTGGTGGATTATGACAGAGAATATTCCACTCCAAAATACCATTATTCACCATTGCCGAAACATGAAGAATTACATTTGGCTAAGGCGCTGAAGAAACAAATTGACATGGAGAGAGAGATTGAAGCAATGAGACAAAATCTGGCGTTGAAATCAGATTTCAACCTGTTGGATGCATTCAGATTCATTGATAGAAAGGCACGTGGATTCATCTCGAGAATCGAACTCGAAATTGCTTTGAATGATTTGGGCATCTACCCAAAACTTGATGAGCTCAAGCTCTTCTTCGAAAGATATGATAGAGACTCAGATGGCTTAATGAAGTACTAAATTTCTTAATTTCTCATTAATTTACCATTATTTTTAATAAGATATTCTGATTTCGTCAAGGCCATGAGCCCTTTGAATGAATCCTATGCCAAAATCCTGCATAACAGAGAACCTCACTATATTGAGCCATATGAAGATGGCTTGAGAGTTTTTTATATTTTGATATAATTTACTTATTTTTTAACTATTTTTATTTGTATTTTAGGTGTTCTCATTCGAAACAAGAAGTCTTTACAAAAAACTGTTGAACCTACATTTTGATTGCGAAGTTGCTGGTGAGATCCTTAGACAAAAACTCGCAAAACGACCATACTTTGATTCCAGTGAGGCTTTTGAGGCTTTGGATCAAAACGACAAGGGATATTTAACTATAGAAGAGTTCAAAAAGGCTTTGAACAATTATGGCATTTATACCAGCAACAATGATTTGAAGAGTTTGGTGAAGAGATTCGACAGAGATGAAGACGGAAGAGTGAGCTATAAGGAGTTCATCAATGAGATCAGACCTCACTCTCCCAAGAAATATTAATTAAACTATTTAAGAAGGAGGATATTTTGTTTTTTTCTTTCATTTTGGTTTTTTAAATTTTGAGACCTCCGCTCAAGAAAAAAGATTATAAATGATATAAATTCCGAAAATTAATGCTTTTTGTTTAAATTTTTCGTTTTTTTGAATGATTAATCATCCTATTGTTGTCTTTATCATGATAATCCTTTGGGGGAAACTGATAGAAAAAATCAGTTCTTATATAAAGGGCCATGTTTTAACAAAAGAAAAACCTAAAAAAGATCATGTTATTGAAGAGGAGAGTAGCCCTCTAAGAAAAGATATCAAAGAAAAAGAAAAAAAAATTGAGGAAATGAGGGAAGAATTGACACATTTGCTTCAAGAAGTAGAAAAAGTGAATTCACCGCAAACTTTTGCCCTTTATTCAAAAATTCAAAGGAAAGTTAATGCTTTAAAAGATAAAATTGAGGGAAGCGAAGATGATTTAGAGAAAATAAAGGGAGAAAATAAAAATTTGAAGTTTGCAAAAAAAAATCCTGAAACCAATAACAAAACACATGAGATTGAAGAAAATTCCTTTTTGGATCACGAAAAAAAAGCCAAAATTATTGAAGTTTTTCTCCAAATCGTATGAAAAATTAAAAATATTAATTTATTTTCTCTTTAAAAGATGGGACATGTGGCACTCGTTGTGTTCTTTAGAAATTGGACTTTTGAATTTAAAATGCCTTTGGGGTCAATTTTATATCCTTTGGGAAATGTTTTTGGAACCCAAGAAAATAATATATTCCAAATGAATTTTTCTGTTTTATGGTTCTTAATGTGTTATAGAGTAATCCAGAGATTTAAAGGCATTGTTTTGGGATAGTAACTTTTTTTTTTCAATAAATAATGAATTTGTAAAAAAAATATTATGTTTATAGAAAAATTTGCTCACAAAATAAATGAAATTATTTTAAAGGTCTT
>Ga0302186_10001691_pt1 | contig 17887 bp, 15 predicted proteins | sample II_Bog_E1_2_FD_198782 | JGI IMG/M metagenome (GOLD analysis project Ga0302186, IMG submission 198782) | Peat permafrost microbial communities from Stordalen Mire near Abisko, Sweden - II_Bog_E1_1 | ecosystem: Environmental > Terrestrial > Soil > Wetlands > Peat | place: Sweden: Abisko...
ATATAATGACAAATTTTGAGGGAAGAAAAAATTTATGAATTATTTTTTAAGTCAAATTTTTTGGGTATTTACCCGAGATTCTCTCTTAAATTTTTTTCCAAAATTTTTTTTTTTTTTTTTTTTAAATTTTTATCCTATTTATATTTAGAGATGAAAAAAACATTATTTTCAAAAATATATTACATTCAAAAGGATATAAAAACTAATTTCAATTATAGTTCGAAATAGAAATTAAAAAAACAAAAAAATCATTAAGAGGTTCAAATAATTAATTAATAAAAATGAAATCTCATAATTTTATTCTTATTATTTAAGCATTTTCGAGGGAATGTTACATTTGAATATTTTTGCTTCATATTTATATTCTGAACTCATAAAAAAGCTAAAAATACAAGATAATAAAGCTTGAGCTATATTAAAAAATAATTTTTTTTAATCAGCAAAATAGTAAAAAATAATAGGTAAACCCTAAAAACTTATAATATTTTTATTATAAATATATCAAAATAAAATTGCATGAAATACGCTCACCTCCCCCCCAACAAAAAGGTCGGTGACTACGCCTACAATCATCAAGCCCTGCTAGGCACAGGTGCTTTCGGTAAAGTCTATCTCGGCCGTGAAATCAAGACCAAGACTCAAGTGGCTATAAAAGTCCTAGAAAATGATCAAATTAGTGACACATATCTCAAGGAAGCCCTTCTCAAAGAGATCTCCCTCATGAAAAAACTCAAGGGACCCAACATCGTTCGTTTTCTGGACACTTTAAAAAGTGTAAATCACACTTATATCATACAAGAGTTCTGTTCTGGTGGTGACTTCAGAAACTTCTTGACGAAACGTGGCAAGATTCCAGAACCTGAGGCCCGAATGATTCTACATGACTTTTTGAACGGATTTTCAGAACTGGTGAAACTTGGCTATTTGCATCGTGATCTAAAGCCTGAGAATATTCTTGTCGATAACAATGTCTTCAAATTGGCAGATTTTGGTTTTGCAACACATGTGCATAACTTCCAAAATTCTCTTTTAAAAACCGTAGTGGGTACCCCTTTATACATGTCCCCTCAGATTTTATGTCATGAGCCTTATACTACCAAATCCGATGTGTGGTCCACTGGCTTGATATATTATGAGATATTATGTGGGAAGACCCCTTGGCCAGCTCGAGACCAATTAGAATTGATAGAGAATATAAAGAAAATGCCGATAAGATTCCCTTTTGATATAAAGATTAGTGATACCAGCAAGGATTTCATTAAGGGATGCCTAAGCTACCAGGAAAAAACAAGATTTGGTTGGGAGGAGATTTTCAGTCATCCCATATATTTAGAGTTAGGGGGGTCTCCTATAAATAAAGTAGCAAAAAAGCCCGCAACATCTGTAACATCTGTGAGTGAAAACGCGCTTGTTGCTTTGAAGGAATTGCAGGATATCATCGTTAAACATAGTGTGGATTTAAGGAAAGTCTTTAAAAATTTCGATAAGCATAGTGATGGCACATTGGATAGGAAAGAGTTCACCAATTTGATAAAATGCATCAACGAACAGTTGAATCCCAAAGAAATTGAGGAGATTTTCCAACGTTTTGACTCAGATGGCAGTGGAACAATTGATTTCGACGAATTCCAGAAGTTGTTGATGGAGACGGATTATAATAAGGCGAATTCTCATGAGAATCAGATGTTGATTAATTATAGAGGAGATAAAATGTTCAACCATCTGGTGAACATTATTCATAATAACCGCATTGACATTGATGAGATATTCAAAGATACTAAGGTGAAGGCATTGAAGAATCTGAATCTCGATGAATTTAAGGTGAGGATCTTGAAGATTGATGATACCATAGAGGAAAATGACATAAAATACATCTTTTATAAATTCGATGCTAATAATGATAAGGAAATTTCTATTGAAGAATTCAAAAATGTGTTGCAAGCTGAATTGGCCAATATTCCAGGCTATAGTGACCAAATTCCGATTTCCAATTGTGTTAAAATAAACTCTAACGCCTCGCTTTCAGCAAGAAAAATCGTCGAAGAGCTAAGAAATATCATTATTAAGAACGGATTGAACGCCCAATGGGTCTTCGAATATTTCGATGCCAGTGGGGACCGATCGTTGGATTTTAATGAATTTAAGAATCTGATTGATGTGTTTAATGCCAGATATACGGAAGCTGAGGTCAAAGATGTCTTTAAGGTGTTTGATGTTAATGGAGATGGGGATATTTCATTGAAAGAATTCGAAAGTTTTTTGAAATAAATTCCTTTTTATTAATTTAAAGAAAGAGATATTAATATAAATAAGTTAATAAAATTTTTTGCATCATATTGTTATCAATAATTAAATCAAGGTTTCTTTTACTTAAGAATACTCCCCCAAAACTTTTTATTTAACAATTGTTTATTTGAATTTTTATGAATTTTTAACCTGTTCTTCTTTTGCTTCCTCGCAAAATTTGCAAAACCTCATCACTTCATCGCATTTTCCGAAATTTATATCTTTTATAATGCAACATCTGCAAATCCAATGTTGTCCACAATCCGCCAATGCCAGGAAAATTTTCTCATATTGTATTTGGCATTTTATGCATTGTCGTTCACAAATGTCACATATTTTCGCAGTGCTTCTTTTCTTGTTGTCACATACCAAACAATAACATTTGCAATCTTTTTTCTCAAGCCTACACATTGAACAATATCGTTTCTCGCAACTTTTGCAGATATTTTCTTGGATTTTTTGAAAAAATTCCAATTTGCTCTTACATTTTAGGCAAAAACATTGACAGATTTCCACTGAAATGTTATGGTAACAGCATTGAAAGTCATTGCATTTGTTGCAAATGAAATACTCTGGACAACCGAAAACTTCAGATACTCTAATTTCCTCTTGATTTTGGCATTTAGAACAAATGAATGGGATTTTAGTGACAGTTGCATTGGGGTTGTCTTCAATTTCTTTCAGCATTTGCATTTCCATCAAATAATCTTCCATCTCCTTGATATTGATTCTTTCAACGCAACGGTATTCAAAACAGATGGATGAGCAGTTCGATTGTTGTGTTCTTTCAATCAGGCAGTAATAACAATATTTATGTTTACAACCCGAGTTGATGAAACATTTTTCTATGATTTTTTGCTTGCATAAACAACAACAACATGAGGGATCCACAGGCTCATTTTCTATGACCATGAACATCTCGTCCTTGGGTTGATTATTAATGGCATTGCTTGATGGTGCTTCTCCTGTTTTCACATATTGATCAATCATTAGATTATTATAATCAGGAGCTGGAGCTGGAATAGGTGCATTGATATATACATTATTCGGCCATGTCCCAGGATAGAGGATCAAATACATCTTATTAAGATACATAAAATAAAATGTTTTATCAGCCCGGGTAGCAGTTATCTTCTTACATGATCCATCATCTGAAATCAAGGAAATATTGATATTATGAAGCTCACTGATCAGTTTTAAATCGGAACAGATTTCAAGATAATTCCTTTCCTTTTCAAAAAATTGGCTGTCGAAATATTTTGAATTCGGATCAAAACTAAAGGCATTCACAGGTTTTTTGGACTCTGCGTGGTTCATAAGGGTCGCTTTGACATATAAACCCAAGCCTCTTAATAAATTGTTCTTATAATTCTCCTCGAATGTCTGTAACATCAATTGCAAAGCCTGGTCCCGATCTATTATCGTGCCTGAATCCAATAACATCCCATTCATATTTTCCATAAAATCACCAATCGATTCAAAAATAACTTGCACTTCCTTTGGTGTCATGACTTTTAAGGATTTTTGAGCACGAGTTTGGAAGTGAAACACATCGCTTTTGAATTTGTCGATGAAATTCATAAAATCGTTCGCGTCGTAATTCAGAATTTTGCTTTCCAAAATGTGGAAACCAAGAGCCTCGTAAAAATTGGCAGTAATTTTACGGTAGTTCTTCAACGAAGAGTCGGGAAGACACTTAGTAAAATCAAGAAATTTAAGGGATTCCACTGGTTTTGAGGAGAAATCTAATGGATTGTCAGCCTGCATGGAGGAAAGAAAGGGGGCAGAAAGAGTTTTGGAGACAGTATTGATGGGAATTATTTTATTTAATTTGTTTTTTATAGAAATTACAGGAAATCCTTTATGGAGCCTTATTTTTATTTTCAAAATATGTTTTTTTTTCTTTTATATTTAATATGTTTTTTGTTAAAAAAAATGAAATTAAAAAACCAAATTTGTGATTTCTTCAAAATTTTCTAAAAAAATGCCTTAAAAAAAGTATAAGATTTTTTTCTAGCGAATTAATAAAATTTTAAAACCAAAATCATAAAAAAAAACACAACAAAAAAACTACAAGCATTATAAACACAACTCGAAATTATTTATTGATTATTTTTTTTCACTTGAAATTTTCATCATTTTGCTCATGATTTCATTGGTTTTCTCCTCCTCTGCGATTTTCCATTCCTCAATTAAAAACGTCTTGCTCTTTAAAATATGCAGATTGGATGGAATGGGTTTTTGTTCAAGTCCATCAATGAAAATTTCTTGGTTTTTCTCAATAATAAACTTCAAAGCTGCGACCATAATAGCGGTATTTGTGAGCAAATCATCAATGCCATAGTTTTGTGGTTTTAATAGACATGGACTGAAACAAACTGCCAAATTATAACTATTCATTTTATTATTGACTTGATGGTCGATGACCTTTTCGAAGAACTTTAATAGAAAATAAAGCACATTTTTGTTCAAATCTGGCATCAAATTTATCACAGATCTCACAAAATCAACTCTTTTTTTCTCCTCAATATCTAAAAACCCCCTCAAAATATTAAGAAAGCTAGCTCCCCCCTCAAATTACTGTTAAATTCCTTTATTTTCTCATAAACTTGATAAGGAAACAACGGTTCGGGCATCTTAGCAAATATCTTCTTAAACACTCCCCCCACAACAATAGGATTTTTTATAGAGAAAATGTTATTGTAATTTTGGCTCTCTAAACATTCTTCTAATCTTTCCTCTTCGCTCAAGGCCCCTGGCTTTCTAAAAATTCCCTCCGTATTGATCGCTTCGGTATTAAAATCAAAATAAGCTGTCAACGCTATCATCGCAAAAGGAATCCCGAAATCTGATAAGGCGAAATCCTTTAAATCTCTTCCGATTATCAAGATCCTTTTGTTTGAGTTATATTCTTCAGATTGGCTATTGTCATCTTTAGACCCGTTTTCCTTATAAAGTTGCATTGATTCTGACTTTTTCGAGGAGTTTTGGAAGATGAAATCTGGGATCTTCTTATAAAATTCAGTGCGGAAAAAAACCTGGGCTTCTAAATTATCGAGACTTTTTAAGAAAAATTAGAGATTTCCAAATTTTTTGGCTTACCCGTCAAGGTAAATCAGCTTTAATTTCATGAAACTTGTCACAAAACCAAACCCTATGAATAATTTGCTTTTAAGGCCGAAAGTGGGCGCCACGATGAAGATGTTTAAGAGGTTGTTGAAGTATTTAACAGGCAGTGATTCAAAAATGTTCTTGAGGAATTTTATCGGCTTGGTTTCAAGAGAAGACACCCCGTTATTAAAATACACTAATATGTATTTGCTAGCAAAGAGACATTCATTTAATTTCTTTAAAGATTCAAAAACTACTTATTGGCTATTTCATCCATCATGCTGATAAACAAAAGTTGACTGTGTTCCATTAGAATTTTCTCCGATGGAATTTTGTATCCGAACATGAAGATAATTTTGCAACCCAAAGAGGATTGGCCTTGGATAAAAAATTAGAAAATTTATGTGGGGGGGGGGGTGGGGGGATTGTAACCTGCTTTCACTATAAATTCAAGTTTTTTCACTGAGGTAAGATCCGTAAAATCAGATAGTTGCAATTGCTGATTATAGACGGAGAGAACTTTTTTATCATCTTTGAAGTGAGATTTTACGATAGAGTCGGCTTCATCTAAAGAGGGGAAATAAAGAAAATTGCTCAGAAAAGAAATAACCATTCTTTTTCCTTTGGGAATCCTGAGCTTTTTTATCCATTGGTTGTTGAAGAAATGTTGAGAATGTTATATTTTGTAATTTTCACTCGCGAGAAAAAATATTAAATTTGTTCGTGTTGACAATAAAATTTATTGATGAAAGTTATTAAAAAAGAATTCGATACGATAGGAAAAGGTGAAGTTAAAAAGTAAAAAGGTGAATTTAGTAGTGGGTTAGTAAATATGGGGAGGTTTTTTTAAAAGGATTGAGAAGAAACAAGAAAAAATAATTTGCAGAATAATTCTGATTAAACAAAATCTTTTTTTAATTTTTATTATTATTGTTATTATAATAAAAAAATTTGCAAAAAAAAAAAAAAAATCGGACCTTTTATGAGTATTATTATTATTTTACCAAAGATCCCAATTTTTTCCACTATTATTTTTATTGTATAATTTTTTTTCTTCATAATTTCAAACTCCAAAACGATTAAAACTCAAAACGGATAAAAAAAAAAAGTCAAATGAGCTAAATCTATCCTTTCCTCCTCCTCAGATAAACAAAATTTAAAACAAAATGATTCTACAGTTCTTTTTTTTATTTTTTCTAACCTTCTTTCCGACTCAAGCCGATCTGCCAGTCCATTGTTTAAAATCTCAAATCCTGGGTGAATGGACAATAGAAACCAGTTCCCATATTCAAACTGATGATGGTCGTGTGCTCTGCGGACATGACAGTCCAGATAATGCAGAAACAAGCTATAAAGCATTGATCCAGCTCTTCGAGGCCACAAATTCCATCAAAGTTGATCTGAAAGATGATGACACTGTGGTTCTAAATGACGATAGTAAAGAAAATGGCACTTGGACGATGATTTATGATGAGGGCTTCGAGATTCAATTGAAGGGTGTGAAGTATTTCGCATTTTCGTCCTATGAATTCGATGAAAAAATGCTGTCGGTTTCTCATTGTGATAAAACTTTGGTTGGTTGGTATTATGTGCTTGAAAGCAAGGAAAAAGGTTGTTATAGAGGATATAAAACAAATGCCAATAATGAGACGGGAGTCACTCAAAGTTTTAAGCAAAGCTTATCTGAGCTTCGGAAATTCAAAAGGACTACCACACATTTAACCTCACATCGTTCTATCAAAACAACACATGAAGCCATTTTGAAGACTTTAAAAAATAAACCAAAATCATGGGAAGCTGGATTAGACCCGATGTTCAAGGAGATGAGTCTCTTCGAAATGAACAGGTTCGCTGGGAGGAGGAAATTCGCCTCCCATGGTGAAAATAAAGATTACAAGCATTTCGCCAGAGAAAGCGTTGATGATTTGCCCAAGGAATTTGATTGGAAATCTTTGATTCAAGAGTCTGTGAAACAAAGCCATTGTGGTAGTTGCTATGCTTTTTCAACAATGGAAATGGCCCAGGCGAGATTGAAGAAAAAATACGATCAAGATGTGAAACTATCAGTTCAATATTCAATAAATTGTAATTATTATAATCAAGGCTGCGAAGGGGGGTACCCAAGTTTGGTGACTAAATTCGGGTCAGAATTTCAATTTGTGGAGGAAAGTTGCTTGAACTATACGGCTACGAATGGAAAATGTTCGGATGCATGCGATGTTTCCAAATTAGATAAAGTTTATAAAGTCACTAATTATTATTTCGTTGGGGGAGCTTATGGTAAATGCACGGAAAGACTCATGATGATTGAATTGAGGGATAATGGTCCTTTTATGGTGAGTTTTGAGCCAGGAATGGATTTTATGTATTATAAGAAAGGAATTTACCATTCAGTTTTGGCTGCGGATTGGATCGTTAAAGGGAAAAACCAACCGGATTGGGAAAAAGTGGATCATTCAGTGCTTTTGGTGGGATGGGGTGAAGAACAAGGGGAAAAATTTTGGGTGGTACAAAATAGTTGGGGACCAGATTGGGGGGAAAATGGACTGTTTAGAATTAGAAGGGGAACAGACGAAAGTGGGATTGAAAGCATGTGTGAAGCTGCGGAACTTGAAATGGTTGAAAACCAGAAAAGTCTCCTTCATTTGTTCAAGAAGAAAAGCAATTTGGTGTTTTAGAAAAGGAAAAAGAATTTTAATATTTATTTAGTTTTATGGTTTATAAAGACAATAAATGAATTTTTTTGATTGTTATTTAAGGTTTTACATGGCCATTCCCCCCCCCCCCATAAAATATTTAATTACAAGATCCAAAAAAAAGCCCAACCCACACATAAAAAATAAAAATATTATATGTGATATTATTAAAAAATTCATTTATGTTTTTTTCTAAAAAAACATTAATAAAAAACAAAATTCCTATTTTTCTGGTTATTTATTTTCCATTGAGAAAAATCTTGATTTCCAATATTCGATTTGATTTTGGCTTTCGTAAATTATATTATTCAATTTGTTGTTTTCCTCGATCAATATTTCAATTTTCCCATTTAAATCTTCCAACGCATTATATTCTTTCAGCTTTTCTTCGACAAAAGTATTCAATTTTATGTTTTCAAGCACCAAATTTTCCATTTTTTTTTTGCATTCTTTAATTTCTTTTTCAGTATTATCTTGACTTTCGCATTTTGCTTTCATTTCCCAAATGTGTTCTTCCTTTTTTTCGAGAACTTTCCTCAAATTATTATTCTCCTCATTGAATTTGTCTTTTTCTTTAATTAAAAAAACCAATTGGCTTATTTCTTCAAGCAGTTTTTGATTCCTTTGTTTCAAATCATTATTTTCTTCCACTGTTAATAGGAATTTTTGATCAGATTCATATAATTTCGTTCTCCATGAATTGTTTTCAAACGTTTGTTCTTTGATGAGAATGTTGAGTCTTTCGTTTTCTTTGATTAAATCTTCACTTTTCTCAATTAATTGCAAGAGATTTTCATCCAAAGAGGCCTTTTCATGACTCAGGTCATTTAACCGAATGTTTTCACCCATCAAACATTCAATCTTAGTTTTATATTGTTCAATTTCTTGCCTCAAAAATGAACTATCACTGCCGATTTGTGAGGATTTTATTTGCGAGTTCCTTTGTTGTTTTTGCAATTCGAACATCAATTCATTATTAGTTTTCTTTAGGGTATCAGCTTCTTTCAATAGGCTTTTGTTGTTTCGATCGATAAAATCTTTGTTATCGAGAAGTCCCCTTTGAAGTCTATTGATTTCATCAATGAATTCTTCGTTTTTTCTCCTTAAGATCTCATTTTCTCTTATTATTTTCTCAATTGTTTCTCTATTTCTAGCAATTTCCTCAATTTTCTCCTTTGTCATTTCATTCAATCGCTGATTCTCTAATAATATAGTATTCAAACTATTAGCTAATTGCTTGGAATCTCTTGTTAACATATCTTTCTCCTTTAAAGCTATCGTCAATGCAGTAATGTCTCCCCTCAAAATATTGATTTCCTCTTGTTTTTCCTTGATTACTTTCAACAAATTCGAAATTTCAGCCTCCATCTGCCCAAATTTCTCGGATTTATAATTGGTTATATTATCATTGATCTGGGACATTAGACTTTGATTCGCTAAAGATTCTAAATTGCCGTTTGTGGGCTTGGAATTTATAGTGGACATCTCCAAAATGTTGTTTTTTGCCTCATAATCTTTTATGGAGTAAAATTTTATCGAGTTGTTGGGGACATTCACTCGAGGAGAGGCGTTGCTATTTATCATGTCGTTGATTTGGTGAGGGGGAGAAGTTTGAGGGGAAGGAAGCTTGTATAAATTGTAAAACGGAGGCTCTTTGGGATTTGAAGGTATGATGTTTATCAGAGGAGGGTCAGCAAAAACGACTTTTTTGAAGGGATTTTGCATAATATATACTAGATTCGTTATTTAATCGTATTTTTATTTTTCAAGGCGAACCTGATTTCTTTATTAAAATGAATTTTCAAATTTTATCAAAAAAAAAGTCCAAAAATTTTTTTCTGGTTTTTAAGTTAAAAAATTTTATATAAAAAAATAAATGAAATAGCGAATCGAACATAATACAATCCAATAAATTCAATAAAAAACAAGGCCCAAAAATTCAAAATTAAAATAAAAGAAAATCATAAAAAAAAAACAGATCGATATGCAATCAGTGGCATCCAATAAATTCAAGGATTATATCTCAAGCCTCTTCCAAATCAAGGTTATAATCAACAGTTCAGAAAATGTCAAAACTCTCCTCCAAAATTTCAATTTAACTCCTGCTGAATTTCTTCGTCCTTTCGCTCTTATCACAGAAAATAAGAAAATAAAAGTCAAATCGATAAATTCCAAAGATAAAATGATCCCAGACTTCTCTTTAAATTTTTATGATTTGGAAGAGTTCCAAACCCCGGTGAAAAACAAAATCGATGATACGATAAAGGAAGTGGTGATGGCGAACGCCCCGGAAATTTCATTTTCCAAATTTGTATTTCTAATAAAATTTACTCATTGATAATAAAGTTATCTTTGATTTAGAATAGTTTCCGAACAACGGAGGAAGCTGATCGACATCTTAATGAAAACAGGACATATTGGTTCGATAGGGCATTTGATGTTTTAAACGATGTTTCCTCCATTTTTTAAATTTTTTCATAATTATATTTCTTTAAAACTTTAAAGTTCACAAGATTTTCATTTGATTTGAACTTTCTCGATCAACCTTTGGCTGCGATTAACGTGGTTTCTTGCGTGCAGGTGGATGAGATATTAAATCTGATGTAAATATTAGAAAGTTGATTGATTCTAAAGAAAAACAAAATTTAGGGTTGAAACTAACAAATTCCTCAATCAATACAATCTTCTCGATTGTCCGAAAATAATTTTCGTTCTTTTCGACAATTCCAAGGATGTCCCAAATGATGCTATGCTCATCACAAATAGCATTCGCGCTGAATATCCTAACATTTATGTTAAGATGATCTCCATCAATTCACGTTAGATCCATCATTTTTAAATTTTTTGATTGTTTTTTATAAAAAATTCCAAAGCTCAAGGAAATTACCTAGATCTTTGGTCAAAATGCATCCATCGCAAATATTTCCTCCCAATCAATAATTTGGCGGAAAATGTGAAATATGGATTTCCGTTACTAGAACGAGACAAAGACAATATTTCTGATACATGCATTGAAATTATATTGAAAATAATCGTTCCGTCCATCGAAAACAAAATTTCCTCTCTTGATGCACATATCACATTAAACAAGAAAGGACTCAAAAACACGGTCAAAGTAATAAAATTCCTTTCTTAGAAATTAACAGAAATTTTTCATAGAATTTCTTCAAAAAAACCGAAAAAACAGAAAACCCAAATGCTTATCAAATGAATGTGGCAGAAGCTGCGGCACGAAATCTAGCAGATCTGCTATTTTTAATTCAAGATTATGACCAGGCCCAACAAATATATAAACTATCATTCAATGATTTTAAGGTTTATATAAAATTATTTTTGCAATAATTATGTTATATAGAATAAATCAAATAAAAATTACGCAAATTGTATGGAAATGTCGATTTATGCACAAATTTTATCGGAGAGCCCCTCTTCGAAGAAAGACATCGATGGGTTATTTGAGAACTTCGAATTGACTTTTAATTTGTATGCATCATCCCAAGAAAATCTGAAATTTGCCGCCAGATGTCTATGCTTTCAAATTTTGGCTTTTTTTCTATGTAAAAAAAATAAATTTTTTTAATTTTATATTTTTATATTTTTGTTGATATTTGTCGTTGTTTAAAAAAAAAATTTATACTTTCAATTAAAATAATTCATATAAAAAATTTAAGATGGCAAATTTAACAAAGATTCAATCAAGTTTATTATAGATTCATGCCATCTCTTAAAGGATTTTTGTCCATTAGTGTACCCTCTTTTTTTAGAGCAAGTAAAAATTTAATAAATCAAATTTAATTTCCTTTAATTTTTTTTGGCAAAAATACTTTCTAAATGAATTTTACATAGTATTCCACCTTGAACTTGAAGATCAAGCCCGTCCGTCCTCGCAAATACTGTCTCAACCTGCTTTTTTCTGGTAACAAATTCAGTCAATTCCAATTGAAGCGAAACGCATTGCGTTGTTTCCTCATCACCAATAATTATTACTCCTCCGCAAAATGGCACATCCTCAATGAATATTCCTATTTGCAACTTGCGCGCTTTTTCTTCGACATTAAAGACTATTTCCAAAGCGTAAATTACCAAAAAATGGCCCTAAACGAAGCCAGAAGTCTTGATTCCGTTGATAAACATAACAACATCGTGAATGAGTTCGCAAGAATCCTTAAAGCCATTGACATTGATCGAAAAAACAACAGTCTTTCTGAGGATATATATATAAAAATCTTCACAGAAACAGATAACATCAATCTCCCAAGGATAGTGACTCAAAAAATTGATATATTCCTTGATACTGATAATCTCTTCAGAGTCAATGCGCCTGAAAACCATTTATTAAAGCCCTTTTTGGATGAATATAAGGCGAATGTTGTTGAAAGTGGAGATGATGGAGTGAAATGGCTGGAATTATTGGAGAAAGTGAACTCAAAAAACAAGGATCACTCATTCCAATTAAACATGACGAACTCCGTGCGTGAGAAAAACAACTTCAAACTTTTCGATTGCAAATTTCTGGAGGAAAAAAACCAGCTTTTTAACAAAAAAGAGAGGTTTTGTTATGTGGGAGATACTATATATCTGGTTGTGGAATTTGAAAACCCTTTGAAAATATTGTTAGATTTGAAACATATCAAGGCTCTTTATGAATTCGAGCCATTATCTGGAATTCCTGAGAAAAGTATGAACATGAGCTCGGAAAAACAAAGTGAATATTTAGAACTGTCGATGGAAAAAATGCAGATTCAACAACTATCAAACAGAAACATATGTTTTTTGAAACTAGTGCCCAAAATACCTGGAAAATTAAAAATAATGGGGTTGCAATGGCATCTAATGAAGATGAATAGTCGATTTATCTTTGATTTCAAGGGGAAGAAACTAAAAGACGGTTTGAACTACGACAAGAACCTGAAGAATGTCTTTGAGATCTTGCCTAAAACATCTCATCTGGAAGTTTTTGTTGAGAATTTCGAAGAAACGATCTATTTTGGAGAAATAAAAACCCTCCAATTCAGATTGAAGAATTCTGGAGCACAAAAAACAAAAAAACTGATGCTTTCAACCTCACATCCACATTTTTTCGGGTTCTCATGCAAAAAAATCGAAGAACTTGAATTGGATTCTGGTGAGACTAAAATTTTATCTTTGTTTATCAGGGGATCTTTTCTACAAAAAACCGAAATCAAGATGCTGTTCAAGTATGTCTTGGAAGAAAACGTACATAAGACTGTCAGGATAATTCTTCCAATTAGGGTATTAAAGCAAAAAATTTTCGTTAAAAACTGATAAAGGTTATGCCTTCCTTTAATTTCACTGCATATGGATATCAATTGGCTACAGATTATTTAGTGAATCTTCAGGTTCTTTATAAAATTTATACAAAAATTTATATTTTATTATTTAAAAATAGATTGAAAATTATCTAAATAATGAAGCTTTTAAGCCTGAGAAACCTTTTGATTTATTGGAAGACATCCCGAATGAAAGGGAGGAGTTTTCGATTGAATCCGTCTTTATTTTATCGAGAAATTGGGAGTTTTCTGCATTACAACCTCATCTCCCAAGCCAAAAACAAGACATTTTCAATAATTTGTTGTTTTATGTCAAGAAAAACAATGCCACTACAGAAAAAATGAAACTTATTTCATTGCAGGAAAACGATTTGGATGAAATACCAGAGAATTTCGTGATACATTCACCTAAGGTGGTTGGGAAATTAGAAAAGTTCACAATTGAAACAAATGGACAAAAATGCCTGAATTTGGCGAAGATTGACTCTGAGGAATTAGAGAAAACAGCAGGCGAATTGGTGAATTTTTCAAACGAAGATAATTTCCTCCTGTATTCAAAGTATTGGTTCTATGATTTTGACTTCTTCCATCCTGAGTTAATGTCTTTGGCTGTGTATTGGAAATTTATGAAGCCTAATGGTAATAATTTTTTTTTTTTTTTTTTTTTTATTATTGTTATTTTTTTTAATTTTATTTTTATATGTTTCCATTATAATTATATTTTTGTTTTCATTATATTTTTTCATTTTTCTAGGATCATTTGCTCATGGAATGATATCAGTTTCAAAAATTTTGATGAATAAATTTCTGTTGAATAATCTGATAAATAAATCCTCAGTTTTTGATGTCAACCCTTTACGAATTGAAATTTCTGTTCCCAACAAAGTTGAGCATAATTTCTCTCAAATTCCGTAATATGTTTTTTATTTTTTTCTTTAAAATTTTTTTTCACCAAGAATTTGTAAACTGCCAGTCAAATTTGTCATTCGAAATCATTCTTTCCCAGATAAAGTTTCTTTTAAATTAGAATTATTAAATTCCGATGAGCCATTACAGTAAATATTTTTTTTCTCTTATGATTCCAGATATTCTATAGCTCAAAAACTGATTTTTATTACCCTTATTTTATTTGGGAGGGAATTACTGAAAGAGATTTTATTGATTTGCAGCCAAATGTTAAACATGATTTTTATTTTTTTATTATCATAAAAAAATGCTAGAGACAAGAAGTTTTCAATATCAATGTCTGTTTTTTTGAATCTGGATGCTATGATTTGTCAAGGATCAGGTTAACATTTTTCAGAAATAAGATCAATAAGCAAATGATACACCCAATCTCGTTAAAAACTTTAATGGGAGTTGATTACATTGAAACCAAACATTATTTCTTACAAAATCAAGAATGCTTCGTGAATGTTGCTTGAAGGAGAAGAAAAACAAGATAAAAATTAATAAATTATTAAAATCAAATTTTAAAACAAATTTCTGAGAATTAAAGAAAAAATTGAAATTTGAAACTTTTTTAAGTAAAACAACAATTTTAATTTAAAAATAAAAAAAAATAAAAAAATAAATACTTTTTTTCAAATTCCATCACAATGGAATGAGAAATAAAACAAATTCATTTTATTTTATTTTATTTAATATTTCAGAAATTTTCCAATTCCTCCATTGAATCCATCGCATTTGGATCGACTTTCTGATAATTAAATTTTTTGATGTTTTCTTCTTTGCTATTCTTCTTCCCTCTCCAAAACATAGGAGAAATAAATGTTGGCTGGCCTATTTCCGCTTCATACAAATCATCAACTTTGCGATTTTTTCCTATCAAAATTTTTTTGCAATTCACATGATTCACATTAGTTTTCATGCACACGAAGCATTTGAGTTTTGAGTTGTCATCATCCGAAATTTGATATTTATTAGAAAAATGATTTTTGCTGAATTCCACCACCCCACAATTAAGTTTATCATGTCCGGTTTTGTTACAATTATTGCAATTCTTATTGAATTTCAAAGGACAGTCCTTGTTTTTATGACCCGTCTTACTACATTTAAAGCAAACTATAGAATCACAAAACATGCTTCCATGATCTCCTAAACAATACATGCATCTAATGTTCCAAATCAATTCTTCAGTGCATGTTTTTTCATAATGTCCTGTCTTATGGCATCTAAAACATAATTTTGTTGGGTTTTTTATGAAATATCTGTTGTCAAAGTTAAACTCATCGATTTCTTCTTCTTGTTCAGATTTCTTCTCTGTGAGGTTTTCGTTTTCTATATTTTCTTCATGATTCCCTGATGGATTATTGTCGTTCAAGACAATCTTGATACTTTCTTCTTCTTTTTCTTCTGGTTTTGGCTGGTCTATTATGAGTAGTTCAGGACTCTTCTCAATGGGCTCCACCAGCTTTTCTTTTTCTGAATTCTTTTTCAAGAGCTCGTTTGGCAGGAACATCTTCATTTTATCAAAGAGATTCTTTTCTTGCGTGATCAAAGGTCTTTCATATCCAACAATTTTATAAGAAATGATTTTTCTTTCGATGTTCTTATTCAAAGTGATTGCTGCCTTTTCGTCGTTTAACACCACTGGCTTGGTGTCGCATTCGAATTTCAGCTTATTTTTTTTCTTGGCGGCAGAAGACTCGGAATCAGAGGAAGAAGAGGACGAAGAAATCACTGTTTTTGATATTTTTTTCATTTTTATATTATTACCTTTAAACTTGGAATAACTCATATAGGTGACTTCAACCGAATCTGAGCTTGAGTTTGATTTCTCGCGGTCGTGATTCTTCTTTTTCTTGTTTTTCTTCTCTTTTTTCCTCATTTTTCGATTGTCATATTGGATTTCTTTTTCTGTGCTCGAATGATGTTTTCTCTTATGAGAGTGCTTTGAATCAAATCGATCAAACTCTTCATCCTGTCTTGGGAACTGATTATTATTGTTATATTTATAAGGTCTTAGGGGTTGTTGATTGTATTTTCTTTGTTGAGGGGGGTAATTTTTGGTTGTTTGAGGGTGGATATACAAATTATTGGAGTTAGGCTCTTTGAAGTTTTGGTAGGGTGTTTGATATGAAAGATTTGATTGGATTTGATTGTTATTCATATGCTGGACATTATTGAGGGTAGGATTTGAAATTTGGGGGTTATACATCGATTTATTCATTTGATTATTATTATTTGGCATAGGGTTCGAATTAATGGGGGGGTTGTAATTATTTATTTGATTTGAAGCCATGTTCATTGGGGGACGAATGTTATTATTAACTAAAGGATTATTAAAAGGGTTATGGACATGTTCGGTCACGGTGTAAGGCATTTCAGGCCTTTGGAGGTTCTGTCTGGGATAGGAATATTGGTAATCTCTCATGTCATTGGAGGTATATTGGTTTCTATTATTATTTAAACTGTACGACATTTCTGCTGGGTCTTGATAATTTTGGTTATATTGGAGGTCCTGTCTGAAATTCTTTGAAAAAAATTTAAACATGAAAGAAAGCAGTATTTTTATTATTAGTTTGAGAAAATGACCTGAAACACGGGCTGTTCAGCTGGATAATTGCGCTGGGCACTTAAATAAACATTTTGGTTGGGATCGTTTGAATAATATTCATAAGAATTTGGAGGGACGGATCTTTGGTTCTGGTTTATGTTCGCTGAGGGGTACATGGGAAGCTAAGAAGGTAGGTTGGTTTATTTTAGGGATGAAATGAACTTTTTTGGGATAATAAGAGGAAGGATTCATAAAAGAGGGTTTTAATTTTTCTTTCTTTTTAAATGGTTTAAAATATTGGCAAAGAGAACTTTTTTTAAAGCAAAATTTTGCTTTTTTTGAGCCAAAAAATTCATTTGATTTTTTTAATTTTCTTCAAATGTCTCTTATAATTAACCAAAAAATTCTGATATTTCAGATTTTTTGTAAAATTAGCATTTCGAAAATCAAAGCAAACTTTGAAATTATTTTTTGTTTAAAAGAAGCATTTTTAAACCAAATATTCTTTTTGAAGACGATGTTTTTGGCCGTAAGAATCGAACCGAAAATTACAGACACCTTTTCAAGGCTAACGGTTGATTGATAACGAATTCCTTTATAAAAAAAGATGGATAAATTTTCATTTAAAGTGGGCATTTTCAATAAAAATGTTTTTTTATGACTTTGGTTATAAACCAATCTCATAAATAAAAAAAGCAATAATAAATGCCATTTTTTCCAAAAATTTTTTATAAATGTTCGAAATCTAATCACTGATACTTTTTGCAAAAAAAAATAAAGAAAACACAAACAAATATTTTTATTTATTATTGCTGCAATATTTTCATACTTTTTAAATCTAAGACAATCTTTTTTTAAAGTAGTTCATAAAAAATCAAATAGTTTTAATTAAAAAAAAAAATGGAAAAAAAACCTTCCAATAAAAAAATCTCCCCAGTTCTGACAAAAGAACATATTGAATTAGTCAAACAAGAGAAATTTGAAAAGATTACTCCCATCATCAA
>Ga0302186_10001695_pt1 | contig 17875 bp, 8 predicted proteins | sample II_Bog_E1_2_FD_198782 | JGI IMG/M metagenome (GOLD analysis project Ga0302186, IMG submission 198782) | Peat permafrost microbial communities from Stordalen Mire near Abisko, Sweden - II_Bog_E1_1 | ecosystem: Environmental > Terrestrial > Soil > Wetlands > Peat | place: Sweden: Abisko, Stordalen...
AACCCCTAATTTTAATAATTCCAAAGGTTCATAAAACATGACTGAGTTGTAAGTAGCATAGAAATATGATATTTTTTCAAATCATTTAAAAGAGGATATGCGGGGCGTAGTCGTAATCGGACAGAAGCATGTCAACGTTCATTTCTTCCACTTATTTTACCGCCGCAGCCTATTATTTTTGCTATTATTGCTCCTCCTTTTTCTCCTCCTCCTCGCACAGTTATGCATGAATCTAAGGTTCTTGATTGGCTTCAAGCTGCTGCTTGTAAAAGCGTGCAGCCTCTTCTATGAGAAAATTAGATTTGAGTATTTCATCGCACACTTATACGTGATTAAGCCTGATGTCCTCTTCAAGCAAAGCTTCATGTTCACTTTCGTAATGCTGCCTTCTTAAACTGAGGAGGATTAAACAAATAGAGTGATTATACTTTTTCTCCATCTTTTGGTGATGACTCCTGCACTGTTAGGCCTATCGACTGCCCACGAATATGGCCATAGTCTTGAATATCTTGTCCGTGCGTCGCATGTGCTTGTTTAGAAAGTGATTGTTGTGAATCTAGAGGAACCAGTGATACCGCTTGTTCTATTCCAGTGACCAATGACCGAAATTTTGATTTATTCCACACTACGATTCGCTTTTGACCTTACGGAGGCTAACTGGAGAATTTTTTAAGGACTTTCTACCTCGTTTGTTATTAGAGATAGGGGATGGGGGAGGAGTTTCCGGGTTGAAGCTGTAGGACTGAGACACTGTACGTTTTTGATCTTACAGCTTCAATTCGGGAAAGATAAGATTTTCTTAGGACTCTTCCAGCATTTTGGCGTGTTTGCAATTAACTCTACCAATGATTGGTTATAATTGGAGATTGGGCAAACCGTATATAAGAGCCTAATCGTATCATTCTGCGCAATTATGACAGATGAATTGAAGTGAACATCTATCTGTAAATCAAATTAGCCCCAAAATAACTGATGAAAAGAAAGGCATGATTTAATTAATTTATAAATTCTATTCTTCCTTTTGCAAAGCACTTTATTCCAACCTTCTCTTTGACAAACAAAATTATTAACAACAAAAACACTTAAATCAAGCAATCAGCTTGTTTATCCAACTCAAGTTGCTGGCCAACACTTCACTATCCTGATCACCCTTTATCGACTTGCAATATTAGGCTGGAAGCCTTTCACTCATAATCGAAATATTTTGGCTATTCTTTTTCATCTTCTGAGTCTGCTTTTTGCCGTTGGCTTGCAGGCTAGGCCAATTGTCGATTTGTTAGACATTTTACTTATCGAAGTCTTTTTAGTGAGCTTCCTCCTCCCTCTCATAGCTACTCATCTCTCTTCCATTGCGATCAACCTGCAGAAACAGCACGCTGGGGAAGGACTGTTCTCCGTAATGCGTAGTTCCGATGAGGCTGAGCTCGTACTGATTAGAACATTTATCTTGGAGGAAGCATCTGTTACCTGCATGAGAGAAGGAATACATTTGGTTCGAAAAGAATAGTTATAGTTAGAGCATTTAAGACAGATCCAGTCGCCCTGTTTGGCCTTGCTGCGGGGTGGATAGTTGCTTGCTGCTGTTTTGGATATCATTGACAATGGAAGGTTGATTATATTATAGTTTATTCTATAGTCACATACTTCTGCTATATACTTATTATGGCTGGACCGGCTGCTAGTTTTCATAAAGTAGAGGACGGACAACATATACCAAACAAAATTAGGCGAATCTCATTTCATGTGGAGCAAATCTCATATTCTATCATTTCATCGCATCCTTTAGGGTTTTTTATCGAGCAATGTCGAAGAAGGTTCCCAGCTTTACTTGATTCGCAGCTTCGATGTTGATGGCGCTACTCACGTCGGGATGAGCCAGCATACCGAGAATTGTTTCGATGATCTCCTGGACCTTTTTGTTAGGCAGCCACTCCTTCTCGCCCAGCATCTATTGACAAGCCAGTCCATCCTTGATATTCGGGTGGTAAATAGGAGTCCTGAACTTAAAGAGGGGAAATTTGAAAGGAAACTGTTCGGGAAAATCGACATCAATAATAAACTTAGCACCCTCGTATGGACTGGCGATTGGTCCATCAACTGATAGTTCCCAATGGTACAAATTTTCCTTGAGTGAAGGGACTACTCCTCTAAATGAGTTCACAGTTACTGTTCTTTCATATTTTATTTGACGCTGGCGAATTATTTCTAGAGTCTCTTCATTGACGTCCTCCTCAACTAGATTTATTTATATAAACTGAGGATTGAAATCAGATAATTGATATTTGATGAGTTGATCTATTGATGAGTATGTTAAATTGATAATAATATTGCTGATGAGTTAAGTTATACTAATAAAATAAAAGCATATATTCTCATCGTTAATATTGACATCCATTCTTTGATTATCGATATTTAGAATATATCTTGCTGACTTAAATACGCAATAATGACTACCTAATTTGAACAATAAAATACAATGTCTTCATAACTGAGTAGAGCTAATAACACATCTATCCTTCTCACCTGCTGGTATGATCAAGACGGCCAACAGACATACAATCATAGCCGACTCTTTATGCAATTTATATGCTATTTTCTGCTCAAATCACGGTTCCCGGTTCATCTAAACATAAATCAAAGAAAGACTGCTATATCAGAGGGTTGTCGTCAAATGAGAGAAGATCACGAGAATTTAAGAAAGATTTATCAAAATAAAGACCAAAGATTAACCTGCGGAGATTCATTAGCTTTATTTCAAGGTGCTGAGCAATAAATCTTTGAATAAGCAGAAACATGAGGAGATTGGATGTGGCAAAGACATTTGTATATTCGTGGACACTCTTTCTCAATCAATTATGATAAAAATAATGATAAAATCAAGGTACTTATACTCGAGTATTTAAAATGAATAACTGTTAAAACGGGCTCTCCCCTGAAACCGAGCGTTAAAAAATTATATTGTGATCGGAAGGGATTAATTTATGGATCAAGATCAGAATAGTGATTATATCTAAAGCTACAACATAGCAATAAGAAAAAGTCTGTGAGAATGGTGAATTACTTCAAGCTAAGAATAAAATTAAACACGAATGTAAAATAAAAAATCGGTGTGATTAAAAGAGGATTTCAACAGGAGTAAAATCTTCTCTTCGAAACACTTTTTACATTTAAAAAAATTAGTTTCTGAGTAATAATTCTAAAGGAAATTATTCAGTGAATTTAAAAAATCTATTGAACTGGAGCAGTCTATGTCTTGATGAACAGGAAGAAAAAATTCAAAAAATTCAATAAGAAAATGAGATATTTAAAAGCATTGGAGACTAATAACAATTTCAATGATTATAAATGTAAAAATATTTGTAGTACCCTTTAAAAAATACAAGTTCACGCATGGTGCAACAACTTTAATGAATGACCATTTTATAAACATACTTCGAATATTAATTCACTTCCAAATATTCACACCAATTAAAACGATGAAATTTAGAGAATCACCCTAATAAAGTTATTTTTTACAATCTCTCGTAAAGAAGGAAAAATTGATTGCTTTTTTGAAAGATACATCAAAATTTATCACGAGGCTTTCTTTGAACTTTATCAACCTTGGTGATCAGGGAATAGATTTGATTATCCAAGCATAACTGCTTTTTATCACTGAATTATTACTCAGAACAAATAATATTACTCACAAAGGTATAAGATCTCTGAGAAAATGTAAATGGACAAATCTTAAATTCATAGACCTAAGCGGCAATAAAATAAACAATGCTGGCGTAAAAGAATTAATCAAAAATAAGTGGAAAAGTTTGGAGGTTCTTTCTTTGGTTAGCATTGGATTGACTGATGATGGAGGTAAGACATTAACCAAAGGTCAGTGGCCAAAATTACAATAAATTTATCTGTTCGGGAATCACCTAACTGCTTAAGTTTTTAATCACTTAATTATTAGTGATTGGATATTATTTATAAAAGACATTTATGAGAGGGGAAGTTATTGTCATAATTTGATTGGATATTCACAAACTCTAAAATTGTATAAAGTCAGGAAAGTACAACTGTAAAAATAACGAACTAATAACTTCATTGCTGAAGGAAAAGATCGATAAGTCTAAAGAGGAGATTGTTGAGTTATAAGATGTTTCATTATTATAATTCCTTCTTAATTCATTTATTTAAATTTATTTAATGATTAAAAATTTGCTATTATACTGGTCAGTTATGCTTTAGTCTCCCTAATTTCTTTTCGCTTTCTTATTTTAAAGTGATTTACGTGTGATAGTGAGTTTACCTTTAAAAATATTTAAATATTTAAAGAAATTAGCAGTAGAGATCATAAAATGATCAATATATTATATTTAATCTAACTAGAGCTCGAGAGACAAATAATTTGGTCTCGCAGGAAAATAATAACTAAATGATACCATAAATAAATTTTACATTGGAGTTAATTTAATTTATAATTTATTTGAAAACAACATAAACAAATATTATTAAATTTTGAGGCACAGTTAAATTAAAATATTTTATAAAAAAGATTGTGATCATCAATTTCATCAATTTTAATGGTGTTGTTTTGCTTTGAAATTAAATTAATATATTCATTTAAAATTGCAAAGTTTTTATATTTTTTGCAAAATGTGCAATGCATATCATCAAAGATTTATAAATGACCAAAATCACACAACTCACACAACAATGATTTACTTATCTTTACTGATCCTTATTGATCCTTTTTTCATTGAGTAAAGATTTAAAATTAATCATTAATAAAACGAACCTTATTTATTTTTACCATAAAGAACGGCTTCGATCTAGAGCTATTGGCAGCAGATGTAATAGTCTAATACGACAATTACAACGATAAAAATATTTGGTGATTTCAAAAAATGAAATTTAGCATAGACCTCATGCTAACGTTTCTTATTTCTATTTATGAATTGGAATAAAATTCATACAAACGAATATCATACAAGCAATTGTCACAACAGTAATTTAAAAGGCAATTTTATAAGCACACTAGACAAAGTTTATGATTTTCAAATGTTGATACAATACAACGATGAGAACTCAATCAGGTATGTAAAGATATTATCGGAGATCTTTTTCATAGATAATTTAACAAGCTGTACGAAAGAATGAATAACTGCCTTTTTAGGTAAAAGATACATAGTATCAACTGATCACAGATCTTGCTTTGAGTCATAGTGGCAGTTCTCAAGGTTTCAAACTTGGTGATAGAGCAATTTATTTAATTGCCTCGGCAGAACTGCCTTTTATTAATCGTTTATATCTCACAAATAACAATATTACTCATTAAGGGGTAAAATAATTGGAAAAATGCAAATGGAAACGCATCAAAAGGATATGTCTAAGTAACAATCCTATTAAAAATGTTGGAGTCAAGTAATTGGTCAAAAATAAATGGGTAAGTTTAAGGCGTATCAACTTGAATGACATTGGATTGACTGACGATGGAGCTAAGATATTGGCCAAAGGTCACTGGCCAAAATTACGTTAAATTCATCTGCAATAGAATCATCTTACTGCTGAATTTTACAATAGCTTAATTTACAGTAATTGGATACGATCTACATAAATTTTTTGGATGAGGGAGAGTGATTAGAAATAACTGAGGGGATATTACAAAAATTTAAAACTGTATAAATTGATGAAAGTATAACGCTAAAAATAGCGAATCTAAAGGGAAATTTCCAAAATAGCGGATAAATAAGCCGAAGGACGAGATTAATGATTTGAAACAGGTTTTGTAGTTAATAATTCTGATTTTATTCATTAAAGTTATTCTTTTTGGGTTCTGTGAGTTTATATTATGGATATTGTTTTGGTTTTAGTTTTTTACTTAAGGAAATACAACAATACACTGTCTACTGTCCCGTTTTTACTTTCATCCCATTAATTTCGTTTATCTTTTCTATTTTTATAGCAATTTATGGATGGTTTGTGGATTATTTCTCGTTATCAACAATCATCCTGCGAGGAAGCTCTCCAATTCTTCGAGGTTCTGTTGAACCTGAACAGTTTTCATTAATAAATTATATTTACATCAATAATAGATCATTCTTTAAAAATACAACGATTTTCCATCACTTAAGATTAATATATTTTGTAAATACCCTTATTTAATCTGTAATTTGGCTATACTTATACCTTTTATTACAACAATCAATAATAAATTTTGTTGATTATATTTCCTATAGGATGAACAACAATGACAGCGACAGTGACAACTAGTAAGAGTTCAACGAGATCCAAATAGGTAAAACAATATATTATAGAGAGCGTTAATTACTCACTCCTGAAAATATTTTTTCATAAATACGTTTATGGAGGATTGAGTAAGTGAGGGCACTTAGATTATGTAACAATATTCATAATATAGACGAATGCAAATTTTAATCTTTCTCTGTTCTGGAGTTGACACGATGGAACTGGTAAAATTTGAAAATATTATCTATCAATAACGATTTGATTGAGGGGTACTGCCGTTCAACGTTTGGAAATGAGGAATGCAAACAGCTCGCAAATTTAAGAGCTTAAAAATTAACAATTATTGGTCTATAAAAAAATAGAATTGGATCTGAGGGAGTTTTTGCTCTCACAAGAGCAAATTGGACAAATATATCAAAGATTTCGGTGGGTATTTGTGTGTTAAAAAAAGGAGGCAATATAATTAAAAATGAAGGATGCCATCATCTGGCGAACTCCAACTGGAATTTGACCTTAATTTAATTGAGTATTATATATTGAAATTAGATAAAAATCTAATTGAAGAAGATGGTGTTAGGCAACTAGCATAACGTCATTGGCCAAATTTAATTCATCTAAATTTAAGTAACTCCAGAATAATTGAGATGACAATCAAATTAGAGATGTAGGCTGCAAGTGGTTGAGTCAAGCTCAATGGTAAAACCTAAATGTTTTGGGGTTAGGTGATTATTTACTGATTTAGAAAGCAACACAATATCAAGAGCAGGATGTCGGTGGCTCAGCAAAGCTAATTGGAAAAAATTAAATCTGATGATGTTAAGTAAAATTAAAATAATTTAGCTTGCAATGGACTTTATTGGGAAGGACACAGGTATCTGTTCCATTGTGATTGGCTGCAAATCCAAAATTTGCAAATTAGTAATTCGAATATAATTTAGGTCAAACCCACATGGATGATATTGGGTCATTTTATTTGATTAAATCATTTGTCTAAATGATCAAATCAACCTTCAAAAAAACGACAATTTATCTAGGTCTTTTTTTATTATTATTTAGTGTACAACGATATAAAAAATATTCGACAAATTAAAAATATTTTGGACAAGCAATTTAAAAATGCCAAGATCACCATCAGTCGAAGATGATACTGTGAGAGGATATTTTAGTCTAAATATTATCAGTTAATCATTAATGTTAATCCTATTTTATTGCTCAAAAAAAAGTTTGTATGGGACAGCGACATATACATGAAAATAATCAAGGAAAGGCAAATCTTTCTGAGAAACAGCGTCTCAGATTTCGATAAGGTCCTTTCTGGGTTGTGGAAAGTCTAGCCACAGGAATTGGTATACTGCAATGACAACCTTTTCAAAAATTTGCCGACAGAAGATGAGGCAAAGCTTGCCGATGGTATCGATTCCTTTTCGAAATATTTAACTACTCTGTTAGTCAAGCTGCAAGAGTTGCGTAACAAATCTGAGGAGTTGCATGATACGCATCCAAATACCAGAGAAAATATTTTTAAATTCTTAGTGCAGGTATTGTAGAGCTACTAGATTAAATTTTTGAGTTATTACGATGAGGGGGAGGGTAAGTCTACGATAGCAATATTTTCAGCGGATGAGTATGGACAGAGAAAGGATGATTTAATGTAAACTTTGAAAGTGCCGCCTCAGCCATTGTAGTTTCTTCCATGTCTTCAAATCGTATGTATATGTAAATCATTTGAAAATGGAGTTGTTGAAATTAATAATTCACTCTACTTCAATCCAAGAATACAAAATTACGTATTCTATTATTTTTTTAATATCCGATTCCAGTAAAACCAATTTAGCGAATGAACTGATAATAAATGATATTAATTCATTATTTTGCAATATATTGTTGCAACGCTTGCTACTTCTATAATAATTCGAATTATAATGGAATAAATGTACCCTATCAATAACTTAGATTAACTACCATGTTGACTGATTTAAAGATAGTGCAAGGCCACTTACTTCTCAGGGCAAGTCATCCAAAACTGCCTATTTATCGGCAAGAAATCAATGATTGGATAAGTTGCAATAATTCACACATTAAAATAGTAGAAGAGGCCGATACTAGCTTCAATTAAAATAAAATACAGTTTTGTAGTGTCGTCGAGTATAATAACAACAGAAAATCAGTTGAGAATTTGTACTGCGGACCATATGCGAATGGGGTGATACCCTTCGCTTTAAACATGCATCAGAATAAGGTATAGCCTCATTTGGATTTTATTAGTATCAGGCCCTTCAAATTTAAGGTACGACCATATATCAAAATTGAGGACAGTTTAATTAGAATTAAGAGGTCGAGAGAAAAACATCAAAAGAATGAAGAGCAATAAAAATCTTCTGATGGAAAGGGAAGTATCTGTAAAAGGCATCAGGGAGTGTTTCGATGTCACAAAAGGGAGAAAGGGCAGGAGGATAGCTGTTCGGGTGAGGACAAAGATGAAAAGAATTATCATGGAAGAAAATGCTACTGCTGCAGTAATCGATCCAATGAAGAAGACGAATCAAGCAACGAAGGAGGATTTCATAGAAGTCCATTAAAATTAAAATTTTAAAGGACTAGCGGGAGAGGCTTAAAGAATTGGATTCAATAGAATGTGGAAAAAGATGAGGAGACATAATAAATCAAGAATAAAACCTATTTGCCGTTAAAGGGGAAGAGTAGCACATCGTCGAGAAACAAGAGCAGCCCAAGTCTTCATTTCCATCCTCTTCTCAAAATGTCGGCTCATCCAATTGCTCATGCCAGCAGTGGAGGTTTAAATAATTTGATTCCTTCAAGTAATCGTTATGCAAACTCTGTCATTGAAAGTAACCATAATGTTTCAACCACTTTATCCAATAAATGGATTAATAGTAAGCAAAATTAAGATCTTAATACTCATAATAGTCCAAGCGATTAAAAGAATAATGTTAAGGCGAAACCAATAAAAAGAGAGAAGTATTTACTGGCTGGAGTTAAAGGGGCGCATGCATTGTCAGGAAAGAATGGTTCAGTCATTGATGATTAAGATCAAGTTATTAAACAGTAGAAACAACCGAAGATATCTAGAGAGAAACACAATAAAAATCAAGTGCAAGTTCAAAAGAATCCAAGCAAATTAGGCTTGAAGCAAGCCTTAAATTAATTGGTTGGTCCGCAAAGATTTTCCGAAATGGTGGAGCCTATATAAGAAAGTAAGTTCTAATTCGTTGGATATTCTCAAGATGAGAAAATACCGATAACAAATCTTTTGGTTCAACCTTTGGAGGGAGTTGAAAAACCAAATAAAAAGTCTTCTGAATAGACGTTACCGAGAGTGCGGCAATAGTCGTCATCTAAAACTAAAAATAACAAAGAGTTTAACAACAGCAAATCTCCTTAAACAAAAATTGAAACCCTTTTTACAAGAAACAATCTGGAATAAATTAAAAATTCAATGCATAAAGAATAAACTCCTCTAAAGTTACCCGACTCATAAGCAGCCAAATTCAAACCCAATCGCATTAAAAAGATTCCTTTAGCCCAGAAGATGCAGATAATTAAACAATAACATCAAAAGCAAACTCTAAGTGATTCTAAGGATAAAATCACAAAAAACAAGATAGAAGCCCTTTCTGGTAAACTTAAAAAGAAGAAGATATAGCCAGTTATAACTGAAAACAAGAAATAAGAAAGAGAATAATCTGTGGAAATGACGAGATAAGAAAGAAAATAGGAACCATCTGAGTTGCAATATACAAGAGTAAATTAGGAACCTCCAACTGAGCAAAATACTAATATACAGTTTTAGAAATAAAACATTCTTTCTGATTTGAAGAACTAACCTGAGAAATGTGAGGTTACCGCTAAGAAAAATATTTAATAAATGAAGTAGATTACAGAAGCATAGGATGATTTTTCTATGACACAATAACGCATCATTTCAAAAGATTAAAATGTTATGCCTAATATTTGCGAAGCTCAAAATGAAAACTGCATATTCAATGAATAAAAACTATCAGGGAATGCTGCATCTATTAATGATGATGCTTCAACAATAAAAGAGATTGAGTACCAATAAGAGGAACCCTCTGATATTGTGAATAACCACATGTAAAATTCTCAGGGGAGTGAAGCATCTGAAATTGATACGAGCAGAACTATTCCTTACAGGTCTTAGCATAATCAAAAATAAGAGGATATTGGGTAAAATAAGTTCAATACTGATAAATGGAGCATGATTTAGGAAAAGATGAAGAATGGAAGTTGTAAGGAGTCAAGCAAATAAATATAGTTATTTGATGGAAAAGAGCCTGTATCTTCAGTAAAAGTAATCAAATCGAGATCTGAAGAATAATTTGTTTATTAAACTGACAAAAGATAGCAGTGCTCATAATCAGGATTATTAGTAGAAAATGCATAAAGATGTTAATAATAAGGGCATAAGATAACAGATTAGAATGAAGAAATATAACGTATAGAGGGGAAGACAGAAACATAATTGGTTGAATAAGCAGAACAATCTATAGAATCAAAATAATTTCGAAAGAGTAAATTAAAAGATTCAGTTTCATAGGGTGTTCTATTGTAATAAGGTTTATAGATAAGATAACTACAATTAAACGAAACAAATAAATAATAATAAAAGGGTGAGACTGAAACAAATAATATCATGCAAATTTAATAAAAGAAAAAGGATTTTTAGAGTCAGTCTCATATTGAAAAGTTTTCATAGAAAGTGAATCGTCCCTAATAAAGTAGTTCTATGACTCATTAAATCGTAAATAATTAGGTAAATAAAAATAAGAAAATCACAAATGAACTTATTAACAATGACGCAAGTGATTAGATCGGTTTAGATAATACATAATAAATTCTTTCGAAGGATGAAGAGGGAATTATTAAAATTAATAATCCTAAATTAGATTAATAAGACATAAACTCCCCTTTAAGTTTAAATTAATAATAATAGCTTTTAATTGATATTTAAGCAAATGATGTAATTTAAAATGAATAACACACGTTGAAAAATATTAAAGGAGAATAGAATAAAGAGATTGCTCCATTAGTTAATATACAAACGGAAGAAGTGCCTGTTGCAAGCTCAAAACTCATAATCAGTTAACAAGAAAATGAATCAAATTAACATAGTCAACCAAGTCACACAATGCAGCCATCTTAATACTCTTCAGTAACCCAGATACACCTTGAAGATAGATCAATTATTGACAATAATAAAAATATTCTCAGTAACAATCATGAGAAAAGAAGTCAATCACTACTAGATCCAACCATCATAAAAAAGCTTTAATCAATCAGTGAAGTCGACCAGAGCGAGTTGATGAATTCAAATAATACTCACCACTCTTAGATTCAAAATATAAATCAATAGCTTGAGATTTTTTAGAGATAACTGTTTGATAACATTTAAAATGAACTTAATATATAATAAGATAGGTAAGAGTAAAAATCCAGCATGATTGAGGATACATAAAATAAAGGAAAAAATGATAAAATTGATTCACAAGCTGTAATTTAGCAAGGTTAGCATTATTCTTAAATTATCAATAATACAAATCCACAACATGAAAATGTAAACGAAAATATTAAAATGACTAAAATCTAATAATAAAATAATATTTAGACTTATCCAGTTAAGCTCTCAGAAAATCAATCATATAATTAATTACAAAAAGATATTTAATAGATAGATAGATACAACGATATTGAAGATAAGAAATTATTCTAACCTCAAATTTAATCAGAAGTAGGTAATCATACCGATTCAATTCTTAAAATAAATTAAAGAGAGCGGATTTAAGAATAAATTTTGCACCATAATGAAGAAGGGAATAAAAATTAGAGAGAAGAGATTTCTTAGAAGGTAATTAAGAATGAAATATCTGAAAATAGTAGATAATCTGCCCTATCACAACCTATATTGGAAAATAACATTGTTTAACTCTCGCAGTCAGCCTTATAAAAAGAAGAAAAGAAATAAAATTCATTCTATTTAATGGATCAAAAATATTTGAGCTCTTAAAAAGATATAGAAATAAACCAGTCATCGGAGCACAATGAAGAAAACAAATAGAAACATGAAAATAATATTGAAAATCAAGAGAATAAAAAAGAGTAAAATAGGCATCTTACTCCTTCAAGATTACAGAAATAATAATATGAATTGATGAATCAAGATTTGCATTAAAAATCATCTTAGCAACCAATTATTGAAAAGGAGAATGAAAAACCTTAAAAAGACAGATGCAAACTTAATAATATATAAAATTAATCATAAGAATAAGAGCAAAGAGCTAATGTAATTATTAATTAAGGGGATCAGAGAGCTTTGCAAAATAATAATATTATTAAATAATTGTAAAGATAAAAAGCATAGAATGAAGATGATGATAATTTGATCAGATAATCTTTGGGCAATTAAAAGATACCTCAAGAAAGTAAACCAACAATTTAGGAACCGATCCAACAATAAAATTAAAAATATAAGTCATAAATGATACCTTTCACAATACAGGAAACTCATTTGGAAATTGATGATAAGTAAAATATAGGGTAGCAAAATGGTTAATAGCAAGTAATTTTACAGAACAAATAATCTCACTTTCATGACGAAGGAATGTAAGAAACAATGCCAAATAAAGAAGAAATACGCTCAAAAGTGTAATCGTAATAATAATTTAATAATTAGCCAACATTAAATTGCAATATTGTGGCGACTGCTTTACCTTCGAATAAACAGTTAGACTCTGAAGAAAAATATGTATCTCAGTAAGAAAACCATTAAAAGTTAACCACTTTTCCTTCTTAAAATGGCAACTGTCTTGAAAGAGAAGAAGAGTGTTTAAATAATTAAGTACCAATATAAGAGAACAATAGTAGTAATGAAGGTAAGACATTAGAAAATAAATTATAGCCCAACGCGATCATAATATCAAAGCCTGAATTATAATAAATAAACAAAAAATAATAAATTTAATCATCTGAGCCAATCGCAGTCAATGAGGTGTTAGGTATAAGATAAACACCTTCATAATAGAAGTTAAATAGTCTCAAATAAAATAAAGAAGTTGTTTCCTAATAAATTTGTAAACCGAAAGATGAATAAAAGATAGTTTAAACCTAGAAATTATCACATAAATAATAATAAGCACTAACCCTTCCAAATGGAGAGGACACAAATCAATAGAAAAATCCTCACGATTAAAAACAATCAATAATCACCCCTCTACATCAAGAAACCATAGATAAATAAACTAAATCTTAAAACCCAACAACGCATCAAAATCGAAATAATTAGTAAATTAAAAAATAGTCGACTAATTCTGTTAAAACAATATAAAATAATCCGATCTAAACTACTTGTCCGAATTAAAAACTACTATAAATAAAATAGAATAGAATGTAAAGACAAGAAAAAGGTAAAATAAAGAACTCGAAAGTAAAGCAATAAGTTAAAAATAAAAGAACTAGAACTAATGAATAAAAAGGTGGTAGCAAAAATAAATCTAAATAACAAAAATAAGAGAAGAACCCTCCAACAATTGTCAAGCAAATCATTGTCAAACCCTTCATCGAAGAAGAATCAGATCATACAAATAAAAATGAATATAATGCCCAAAGATTGAATAACAGTAGCAAATAATCTTAGAGTTGTTGTAAGACTTAAAATGAATTGTAAAATAAGGGACAACAAAATGCGATCGAAAACCCTGTATCAAAAGAAATGGTGTCATAAAGTAAATAATCATAAAAATATCATCCAAAACCATAAATATAATAAGATATTAATTAACAACTGAGCAATAAACTCAAGGAAAATATAAAAACAGATTTACCAGAAAAAATTCTCAATGATAAAGACCAATAAATTTAAAATGAAAAAAGAAAGAAACAATGCCTGCTCAACACAATATCTGTACAAACAGATGAACTACTCAAAAGCTTCAAAGAAATTGAAACATCATAGCTTATTAATAATATAATACCTATTTCTACCTTAGGAAGATAGCATAAGATATAAGTTTAACCAATACAGAATTTGTCAAAGCAGATCAAAAAGCAAAAACTGATGGCTTGTGATCCGCAATTTGCACGTCTCAGTGGTGAAAGTTCAAAAGTATAAATAGAATAGTTAAACGATTCAAATACTGGGAACAATAACAGCAGCATTAAAAAGAGGAATATTTGCTTATCTTAATCTGGCAATTAATTTTACCATTAAAAAGAACAATAATCGTAAACAATTATATAAAACAACAAGAGTAAAATAGTAAAAAGAGAATAACATACAATTAACGCTAATAATTATTAGGGAAACATGGAAGGGGTTGGACAAAATTAGAAACTGCAGAGTTAATCATCATTAAAATTGGGTGGAAAGATAAGACAAAACAATCCTACAAACTATGACCAATCAGCCGGATCAATCAATCTATCTTCAAGTTCTAAAATACAACTTTAACAAGACATAATTGGAGATAATAAAAACTCACCACAAACTCTCCTAAATAAAGAAATAGACTTAAATCAATCGATAGAGGGAGAAAACCATCAACTGGCGATAAAGTTAAAAAATAAAAAATAAATTTAAATATCACATCCCTTAATTATTAAAAATATAGTAAGCAGCAATACTCCAGTTGTAGAGTTTAAGCTAGATCTCATTCATCTTGATAAAGACTATAAAAAATAAGAAATCATTGACAATGCACTAAGTTTTATAGATTATCATCTTCCTAACTTTACATCTCTACTCATAAATAAATAAAACACCTAAATCTGTTTTTTCGTTGAAGGGCGATGGACTATCTATAAATCTGAGTCGTCAAGTTAAACATTTACGCTAAAAAATGTTTTATTTCTAACTTTAAAGGAATAATCAATATTTAAGTGTATTGATATGATAACTGGAATGCCAATGAGAATTTTAAGGGATAAATAACAAGGAGCAAATAATAAGCGCTTGCTCAAGTCTATAAAAACCCTCCTTGAAAAGAAGGAAAATTAAGAGTACGAAAAAATCCTTTACAGTGTTAACAAAGTAACCCATGAGATAGTGTGCTTGTAGAAGATTCGTAACTTCCTGGATAACAATAATGAGTTGAAAGTAATCCTTGAGTGCAAAAAGTTTAATAAATAATCACAATAATCACAATAATCTCAATAGTCAAACCAGATCTATAATTTTTAAGGATAATCTGCTCAATAATTTGTTCAAATTCACTTACTATCATCAATAAAGTATTTAACATTCGAAGTCAATAGTAAGGCCATCAACACCTACGAATTATAACTGGCAAATGTGGTTATATACCTTAATGGTACGTACAAATTCATACTCTATCAGGAATTCAATAAAAATTAATATAAACTTGCCAAAGAAAGCTATAAATGGATGGGATACAGATGTCCATAGACCACTACCAAATTTTTGTTAATAATAGAGCCCATTCCCGATATGGAAGGACAAGACAGAATAACGTTAAGACTAGGATTAAGCAAAAACTAATAATTGAATTCAGTATACCGTCTAATCAGTTCCTAACAAGGAGCAAAAACTCGAAACTACTAAGGTGGTTACTAAAACGTTACTAATTTATATCTACCCGTGATTAAAGAAATAATAAAGGGAAAAACTGTGAAACATGAGAAAGTGGAAAAATAATGATTTTAATATACTGTTCTTTATAAACTTATCGATATTAAAGACATCCATTTGCATTGGCTTGCATCTATTATTAAACAAACTGATAGCTTAAAAAATCATGTCAATTTTATCTCTGCCTTTTTCTATTGATTTACTTTTGCTCATTTTTAACTTCATTAGACTTTGCTAAATATTAAACCATTAACTACATTACTATATCCACTTAATTATCGCTACCGTCTTCGTTTTAGCTATGGACGATAAATTACTGACACTTTTTTACCTTTGCAATTGCTGATGTGTTTATCTGCTTGATTAAGAGGGTCTTTTCAAGATGGTCAACTGAGCTGTATGATTTGCTGAAGGAAAATCTATCACGACTAATTCGTCTATCTTTGTAAGAGTTTGTCCTTTTGTAAATACTCTTTTTGGTAGACTCCAAATCATAGTTTTTTATACATTATATGAGCCTTAAAGGATTTTGATGACGATAATTTTGCTCATTAAAGGTGTCTTATACTCGAGTGAAAGAGTTAAGATCAGGAATAGCCTGATTCAGATAGTAAGGAATTTAAATGGGATTAGTTTCAATATAAAATGACTCCTCTTCGAAGGCGACATTCAAGTCTTCGGCTGATGACGATCTAAGCGATTATTCCATTAGGTTAATATATGAAATAGCTAATATTTAGGAGCTGTTAAGCAGATGACATAAGCAAATTAATATATTAAGAAGAACTAATTAAATTTGAATACGATCAATATTTGCTAATAATAAATGATTACTATCAGTCAGCGCTAATTCTTCCCGATACCAGCTTTTATTTACCGCAAGCTGATAGGACGGAGAAATAAACCACTCCATCTTTGCCTTAATTTCCTTACCATATTGTTTTTAGAGTATTATAGATCTATTCGTCCTACTTTGATAGTTTTAAATCTGATTTGAGGTCGCCATTGGGTAGAAGAAGCGATACAAAACCATCTTAATCGATATCTACAACCTCATAATCCTTTGTGATTACATTTGGCACAGCAACACTGGCACTGATTGGGAAGGTATCATCGTATTTTTTGTCTGTAAATATGTCGTTTCCAATAATTGTGGCTTTGCACGAACCCATCTTGTTCTGGTTGGTCGAATATTCAGTTACCTTGCAAGGAAATCCTTTAATAACGCAGTATCCTCCCTTTTTGATTGAACCAGCTTGAGTAATGACACTCTACCCTTCATTTCCTTTATGGTTCAGATTATTCTAATGGTCAGTCATTGTTGAATTAAATTATTATATCACTATGTTATTAATAATTTGACCAATAAAATATGAAGAATATTATAAAGATAAATAATCATTTAATGGTGGAGTAATTCTATTCAAAGTCTTACTAGATATGTTCAAGGCTATTTCTATATTGCGACATCTGTTAGGGTAGGTCTAAAGGACTGCTTTTTAAAGCCCATTCTATATGATGTAGTACATTCATAAGCTATTTGTCAGATTTATCATCAATAAATTATTTGAGGAGCAAAACGCCCTTTTATTTAATTTATTGTCCATTGTCAACGTCTATGAGCAATACTTTCGAAGTTTATCTTCCAAGTTTTGTTAAATCCTTTGACATGAATCCATCTTTGAAGCTCAAGTGGTCTTTATACAGTCTAAAGCTAAAATAGCTGTCATTTCCTTCAATGCAGTCAATCAACTGGTCAGATATCTCTTTGCCCTCATTAGTAAAAGCTACAATCTCGAAAGATTACTTCATTTTCGTTAAAAATGTATGAATGTAAGGCCTATACATAATTACTTCTGTTAAAGAATTATACGATACGAGAACTTTATGTATGCCAATAATTAATGTATATTTGCTTGAAGAGGATATCATTGGAAGATAGGGTACAGGAGGAATTTGGAAATAGTTCCAACCAATAATTATTTCCAGTTGAGAAAGATATTATAGGTCCAGTCCTTGAAAATTAAA
>Ga0302186_10001698_pt1 | contig 17853 bp, 10 predicted proteins | sample II_Bog_E1_2_FD_198782 | JGI IMG/M metagenome (GOLD analysis project Ga0302186, IMG submission 198782) | Peat permafrost microbial communities from Stordalen Mire near Abisko, Sweden - II_Bog_E1_1 | ecosystem: Environmental > Terrestrial > Soil > Wetlands > Peat | place: Sweden: Abisko...
TGAAAACATTTTAATTAAAATTTTTTTATTTTTTATGATTTGTCGAAATTTCGGAACTTGATAATTCTGGAATTTTCTTAAAAATTAAATTCATTAAATAATAATAGAAAACACTCTTTCGAACAATTCAATCCAAAATTTATAAAACCCTGCTAAATTCAAGAATATTTTTAAACCCAAAAATCACATTAATTTTCGAATAGAAAACTATCATGATGATCACATCCCTTCTTCCCGAAGCAATCCCTTTCCACAAGGCCACGGTTCTAGTGATAGGTGACCATGGTTGTGGTAAGACGACCTTTCTGAAGCGTTTTTGCAATGAATCAACTGATAAAAAGATGAGCAAAAGTCCCAAAATCAACATTTATATGAAACGACAAACCATTGAACGAACCTATACTTCAACTGGTAAGTCATCTTCGTTAAAATACGTAATAGAATTCATTGAAATTTGTGGAGAAAAACCTTATAAAGATGCTATGTCCTTTTATGTATCTCGGCTTTTTCTTCTTTGCAGTGCGATCTTCTTCTTCTTCGACCTAACGAACAAGAAAAGTCTGTTCAATTTCTATATGTGGATTAAGTTTCTAATGGAAGCTTGGAACGATTCCAGCGTAGAACATCCTCTTTGGTCAAAGCCTTTTTTGATTTGTGCTGGAAAAGGCAACTTGATAAATAATTTCGAAACCATAAAATGTGAAATTGAGGAATATTTCTGGAATTTGTTTGGATGTCCTGTTGGCATGAATATCATTTATTTAGGCAAAGGCGATAAGAAGAAAACTAACCTCTATGAAAAGTTTCTGGAGTCATTTCTCGAACAATTATGCCTAGAGAAAGAAATGAAGAAAATGCTCAAGAAAAAAGAAGAGGGCAGCTTTCAGGAAGACCCTGAAGATGATGTTTTATTGATGGAGCTTAATTTAATGCTTGGGGCAGATTTAACGAAGTATTATTTGAATAAGGAGGCAGTTCTGAAGAATTTGTTCGTTAACACCTTTGCCAGGGAGACTGTTTCGAATTTATATTGGCAGTTCATAAATCAACTATGGGGATATTATAAAAATGTACAGAAGTTCCTTTCGAAGGTGGAAGATAAAAGTAAAATGATAAAGGTTCTATAAAATGTTTTGCAAGGTGATGAAGATTTTTTTTTTGAAGGGAACATGCATATATTAAGCTTTTTCACAATATCCTAGAAAAAAAAAAATAAAGACTGGCTTTTAATGATAAAAAGAACTTTTTTTTTAATATTTAAATTAATTTTTTGATTATTTATTAAAAACAACACAACAGAGGATTTTGGTAATTTTGAAAAAAATTTTCCATAGTAACTATATTTCACTAATTTGACTGAAATTGCTTGCGTTGCTAAAAAAACTTAAAATTTTTACATTGATCTATAATACCTGGCTTTTCTTTGCATTATTCTCGATCTAGATCGATTCAAACTTTTCTTTAATTTATAAGTGAGCATGATGGTGGCTCGAAATGAAATTTTTGTCATAGCCATTTTGACGTCTTTTTCACTAATTTCGAATTCATCTTCCTCCAGGAAATTCTCCAATGGACTCACTCCATTATCAGTGACCCATGGATGATTCTATTGAAAAATTTACAAAATTCATTTAAAAAATAGATAATTTTTTGACCATCATCATTGGAACTGTTATACGTTTTTCAGGATTTTTCTCTAATCCTTTTAATATCAAATCCTGCAAACTAGCAGGCATATCATTGGGAAATTCAGGTCTTTTGATAATTTTATAAAAATTCTCTAGTTTTTCAAAAAAATACATGTCTTCCTGTATTTTCTTCTTTAAATCCTCAGCATTCGCAGCATGAAATGGAAGTTTCCCCACAACAAGATAATATAAAGTCGCAGCTGCTGCCCAAACATCAGCCTTTTTACCTTTGAAAGGCTTGCCATCCCAAGTTTCTGGAGCCAAAAACGCCTTGGTGCCTGCATTGTTGGATAGCTGATCGTTTCCATTCTCCATAATTGTAGAAACTCCAAAATCCGCTATTTTTAAAACATCATTTTCATCAATTAATAAATTTTCGGGCTTCAAATCTCGATGGATGACATTTGCATAAGTATGAACTAATTAGAGTAAATATAAATAATTTTGATGGAAATTTAACGATAATCAAGGCCTAAAAGAAAATCCCGGAAGTATTTCTGTGCTTTTTCATAAGTGAGAGTCTTATTGTCTTGCAATTCTTGGTTTTGCATCATTGCGTCGAAATTCAGATCTTTGAGCATTTTCTCTTCGTATTTAAAGTAAGTTTTAGATAAAATGGCTCCCTTCTTCATGTACTCCATCACCAAATACAACTTATCAGCTTCTGAATCATCAATCACTTCAAACAATTTCACTACATTTGGATGATCCTATAAAATTAGAATATGGTAATGTTCTGGAAAAAAATTTTCATTGTAGAGAAAAACAAAAAAATTCACAAATAAAAAAAATTTGCTAAATAAAAAAAAAATTGAACAAAAATCTTTGATTTTAAAGAAAAAAATACCAATTTTTTCATTGTTGCAACTTCTTTCTCTAGAAGAGAATAAACACTGGTGGTTCTTCCAAGCATCTTACGCTTTAATTTTCTCTTGTTCGCAATTTTTATGGCATAATTCTTTTTGTCACTCTCATTCAAAACTAACTTCACTTTCCCAAAGCCTCCTCTTCATCGAAAAATCATCAAGCAAACCCAAATTTTAAAATTCAAAAAATATATTTTTAGTTAATACCTTCCCAAATCCTTTATCATCAAATAATTATTGAGTTTCTTATTCCCTTGTTCATCCTTTGTAACATCTAATTTTGATGTATTTATGACGGAATTTTCAGCTTCCAATGTGGTTTTAGCTCTTTTTAATCTTCCAGAAATCATTGGTGATCTCGGCATTCTATTGCTCACATCCAATAGATTATTAACCTGCTCAGGTTTTTTCATTGATGGTGAAATCGAACTTGTCATCAATGCATGATTGTTCGTTGAAACATTTTTGTCATCATGACTTGGAGTTTGTTTTTCTTCGCCTTCACTATCATCCATTTCTTTCATGGTTAACGATCTTAACTTAAATTTATCTTGCGAGGCTTGAGTTTTTGTTTTCTTCGTGATTGTCGGACTAAGAAATTTGTTTTCTTCTGGATTTGCTGGGTTTTTATGTTGTTGTTTATTTGACAATTTCATGGACTTTTGATGTGTTGTTATAGATGATGTTGTCATAAGTTGTGGTTGTTGTTGTTGATGATAATTGCTGGGGCTATTGAGTCCTGAGAGAATGTTGCCATTATTATTAGAAGGACTATGATCTTTAAGTCCTTTTTTATCATCATATTCCACATTTAAATAATCCGCATTTATTGAATATTTGGATAAATCTTTTGATATATCCTCTACATTATTGATTGTCGTTCGATTGATTTCACTTTTTTCTATATTGGAATTAGTGACATCATTAGAAATCACATTTTCAAATGTCGAGATGTTTAAGGAAGTCTCACGTTCGGGCTCTAGTTCATTGCGAAGCAAATTGATGGGAGAAGGTCCATCGTCATCAATTGTCACGAAATTATGGTTGTCATCTTCGCCTACATTTAAATTTTTTTTATCTGCCTCGTTTTTGAACATCGAGATCAAATTAGCATTTGGATTTATATGGAAAAACTTGGATCCTATTGGTGATTTATAAAGTGATGGGTCTTGTTGTTCGAAAAGGGGCTTGCTATTAAAATTGATATCGAGGTTGGAATTGATTTGTTGGGAAATTTTGTTATTGGAAGGATTGAGGTTCTTTTTCGAGTTTTTATTGAAAACTGAAGCAGTCATCACATTTGTCATTCCATTATTAGCGTTATTAAGGGAATTCGCAATGTTATTAGAGGATAATTTTTCTTCGTTTCGAAAAAAGTCAATGAGGTTCGTTTTGAAATGGTTTGAATTGCTAATGGGGAATTTTATCTCTTTGTTTTCGCTATTCAATGGACTTGATTTCATGGGTGGAGATTTGTTATCCCTAACAGTCATAATACTTGTTTTTCTTGAGTTCTTCTTCTCAGGGCTCTGCACATTGCTTTCCACTTCACAAATCTTATCCAAAGACTTATCATTACTTTCAGTTTTATGCAGATTCGAAAGACTTTTCCCTTCAAGTTTCTGAATAGATGATGTCTTTCCTTCGAGTTTTGGATTCGAAGAGGCTTTCTCAATCTTCTGATTCGAAGGATTTTTATTGCATACATTCGACTCAGCGCTGCAGGTTGTTTTCAATGGAATACTATTGAGATTTTGAGGCGAAGCACTATGTTCCTTGAGCTTTGTTGAAGGGTAAAATCTGGTTCTTGAAGGGTTTGGTTGACCAATGTTTTCATTTTTTTCAATTTTTTCATTTTGTTCTATTTCTTCATTTTTCTCCTTTTTCTCAATTTTTTCATTTTTTTCCATTTTCCGAGCATTTTCAATGTCATTGTTTATTTTTTCTGCGTCTTTCTTTGAAATATTTTTTATGTCAACGGCTAGGCCGTCCTTCTGTTCAAGGTCTTCAATCATATGCTTCTGTGGGATTTTCTTGTTATTGGTTTGGTTGGTGATGTTGCGAGAAAAAGTAGGGGATTTCATCAATGGCTGTTTTGTATGATGATCTTTGTTGTTAGTATCATTTTCATGATCTAAATTGGGTTCTTCTTCCAGAGGCTTTGGCTCGTAGTTCACGGTTTTGCGAAAATTAGGAGTGTTTGTGCGTTTCAACGTTTCTTTCATGTCAGCGGAGTTATGAGGGTTATAATTATCTTTGATTATGCTATGACGAATTACGTCCTCATCGAAATGGACTTCACTATGGAGGCTGGTTTCATTTGGAGGACGGTTCTTTTTATCGAGGAGAGAAGTTTTTAATGTGGGAACTCTGGGGTGAATTTAAGATTAAGGTAAAAAGGATTTTATTTCATGTTTTACGCCATGAGAATTTTCTTCCGTTTAGTTGGCAAAACACAGCCCATTTAAAGAGGATTAAGAAGTTTTAGGAATTTTAGAAAAACAATTTTGTTAATTAATGTTTTATGTCTATTTCAAAAATATTATAACATTTTTTTTGTAAAATTAAGAAGATATCCACTTTGCGCTTTTTTTCCTGATATATTTGTATTATGTTGAGGCTAGACTTTTTTACAAATTTTTAATATTACCAAAAAGACTTTTTTACAAATTTTTAATATTACCAAAAGACAGTTGTTTTCCAAAAAAATCAAAATAAGAAAATATTATTTAAATTTGGAATAAAAAATTTATTTCTTTTGTTTTTTTAATTTTCAAAGAATTAAAAAAAAAAAAAAAATGGAGCTTCTCAATACAACAAAAATGTTAAAATATAAAAATATGTTTTTTTAATGAAAGACTTTACTTTTTTCAAATTTTTTTATTATTAAATTTATTAATAAAAAAGCCAAACAAATAAATTAAATTAAAAAGAAATATTAGCATTAAGACCTATTTTGACTTCTTCAAGAATTTTGGAATCCAAATAATTGAATGACTGTTTGATTTTTAAGATCGGAATGTCGAAATGCTTTGAAATCAAGCTAAAGAATCTATTTTTGACATTATGTTCAGTCCTTTCAGGGCACATTTTGGCCAATCGACTCCATTTAGGCCCATATTGGATCACAAAAGAAATTATGATCAGATCTTCTGCTTTAGTCCATTCACCTTTTTTGCATCTTTTGGATAAAACATTCTTCCATCTCTCACAACATTGCGAAAGTTTTTTGCGATTTGGAAAATCCAAAGCTTTATTGAGTTCTCTTGTAATTTGTTTCCAAGGCAAACGTTTTTGATTTTTCTCTCTGAAATACAATATTGGTTAATAAAAAGGCAATAAAAAATTTAAAATTTTTTTACATTATGATTTTTTGAAGTAGCATGTCTTCCTTGAAAGACCATTTGTTTTTGGAATCTTTATTTATGAAGATCATTTTGCTAAAGAAAATAATTTCTGCAGAAGGCATATTAAACAGCTGTGCGAATTTTTCCCAGTCACTGGAGGTCTTATTCAAAAAAAATGTGAATAAAATATTTATTTATTTAGGAAATATATACAAATTCATCATAATTTATGTTGTTGTTTAATTCATAAAAAGAGAGGGCACATAAAAAATTATATGTTGTTTCGATAAAACTAGAAGCAAAAGTTTTTAAAGGTAATATTTTTTTTTGTTCACCTTCTACTTGCTGGAGGGATAGCTACAAATTTCTTCAGGGAAACAAAGGAAATTGTATGACTTATTCTGATTTTATACTCATCTTTCAAAGATTCATAGTGTTTAATGTATTGGCTTTGATATGGACATTGCATCAACCTGGGATCATCTGTGGTCTCAAAGTCAGATAAAAGATTATTGAAACAATGTTTTTGGAATTCGTTATTGAATGTTAGATAAAAATTTCCTTGCAAAAAGAATGGAAACATTAAGAAAAATTTTAAGTTTTCCTTTTTAGATTATCTGATGAGTTTTGAATAATTTTTAAAGTTATCATAAATTAATTATTTAAACCGATAACAAATTATTTTTTGGCAGTGCCATAATTTTCCAATTTTTTTTGATTTTTTAAATATATTAAATAAATATTATAAAGGTGTCTATAATTTAAACTAGGAAGATGGATAGATTCACCCAAGCTTTGTAAAGGTATTATTATTTCAAGTTGAAATAGTTTTCACTTGATTTAATATTTTTAAATTGTTTAGAAAGAAACCTTTCAAATCAAGATAGAAAGATAGAGGTTTGGAATAGCATAGAGGTGATTCATCATTTGAATAGCAAAAAAAACGCCCAATCCAACCTTGACTTTCTATGTGACTGAAAAAAAATATTATTTATCGGTTATCTGTTGAAATGTTAAATAATATTTTATCAGATCCAAACAAAATAAAATTTTTTAATGAGATTCTTACCCCAAAAACGTCCTTTTTAGAGTTTGTCATATAAAATAAAGGCAGAAGAACAGTCTAAATTCAAGAAACTCAAAAGAATGTAAACATTTATATTATAAATAAATGCATTAACAGAAAAAATGAGGTAAACAAACTTGAAAATAAGGAAAAATTTTCTTTGCTTTATTAATTTTTAAAAAAAGAAAAAAAAAACAAAGTCTTTTTTACTTTAAAATACGAATAACATTTAAAAAATAAAAAATTATTAATGGGAAACCTTTGCAAAACAGCAAAGTCAATCAATTCAACATCACTCATAAAAGACTCCAAGAAAAAAATAAAACATGGTGTTACCACCCAACACATCGATTATGGCAATGAAAAGAGTCTTTTTCTCCTGATCTCCGAAAATAAACTCTTTTCCAAAATCAATGAGGCGTCTTCTCCAATTGAGAAAATTAAATCATCATTGAACTTTCTCTCAATCATTCTCTCTATTCCTGACTCCAATTTAGAGATTTACCAAAACACAGTCACTCAAATATTGGAGCCAATTCTTGAAGAAATTCATGATAATCCGAAACTTGTTTCAAAGTTTTGGAGTTATTTTTTAGCGATAATAAATCAGACATTCATGAAAAGAAAAACAAATGGCCAGGGGCTGAAAAACCAGAGCATTGGATGTTTTTTGTCCAAGACCTTCTGCTGCCAACGATTAATGATATGGAGGAAGAATATTGGAAAGAACAGATAATAAAGACCATTCTTTCATTGGAGATATCGAAAAATGACCAGAGGTTAGCTCACCTCTCCTTTTTACAAGATCAGATATTGAAAAAAGTATTTTATCAATTCGAGGACAGCTTAAGTGATGTTTCACTCAAATTGGAGAAGAATCCAAAAGATTTAAAGCTTAACTATCTAAAGAAAAATCTCTTAACGATAATTGAAGCCTTTAAACATATTGATATCAAAATCCTATTGACTTGCGTTCTTTCTCATAGATTCGACAAATGGGCTTTGAATTTGCCTCACACCATTATTTCTGGAGAGGATGGAGGTTTTTTTTACCTTCTGAATTCACCTTCTGAAGAAGAAATCAATTTGCTGAAAAACGAAGAAATCCCTGCCGATTACCTTCAAAAAATAACCTTAGACTCTACAACCAACAAAATGGTGATCGGTGAAGGGGGATGTGGGAAAATTCGATTAAGCATAGCCTTAACAATAAACGAATCGGCTAGAAATGGGGAAATTACTATGCATATAGGTGAAATCCTTTGCGTAAAGAAGTCGAAACATGTTGGTTATATAGAGGATGATGAGGAAATTACTATAAATGAAGTGCGGATGAACGTGTGGAATGATTATTTTGTCGGTGGTCTAGCGAAATATTTGCATTCCCCCAACGTTTACGATATTTTGCAAGTTGATTTATGCGATACCCCTGAAAAACTGCACAAAAAAGGCTACACTTTCCAACAATTTCTTCCCATATATGATGGAAACATCTTCAAAAAGAAAAGAGAACTCCAAACTTGGAGACATCAGAAAAAATATTTTTTGGATATAATGATTGCTGTTAATGAGTTATTGGATCAAGGAGTTTGTATGACGGATCTTAAGCCAGGAAACACACTTTATGATAGTGAAAATATGAAGGGAAAATTGATAGATTTGGCAGGTGTTGTTCGTAAGAAGTCACGTATGGAAATGGAATCATGCAAAGTGAAATATATTCAAGAATATACTCCAGATTTCAGCGCACCAGAATTGATAGAATGCCAAGATCCAGAGATGAAAATCGATTTATGCAAGGCAATTTGCTTTAATTTTGGTGTGATGATTGATAAATTGGTGTTTAAAGTGAAGCTCTTTGATTGTTTGGAGAAAGATAAACTGAAAAAACTTTATTTCGAATTGATCAAGCCTGATCCAAATGAAAGAATTCCTTTATGCGAAGCTATTAAGGTTATATCTGAAATTGGGGAAAATAATCTAGAGAAGAATTCTTACAATATTAATGAATTCATGAAGGCTTATAAGTGTTATTTGAATTCCAATATTGAAAATCTTGAAAATTTCTCTTTGAATCGTGAAATTCGTAAACTGAAGGAACTTTTCATCGAGGCCAAGGTTTCTGAAATCGATCCTGAAAAATATCCTGATTTCAATGAGGAAGATCTAAATCCTTTAATTTCTTTCTTCTTTGATCCAAACAACATCAAGACAAGTGTTTTCCTTCTAATGGGTGCCTCCGGATCAGGTAAAAGCACCATTCTACAGATCAAATTCTTAGAAACCCTAGAAAAATGGACCTCAGGTGACCCTATTCCTTTTTATCTGAACTTATCAAGCGAACAAGAATTGAAGAAACAATGGAAATTTCTTAATGAAGAATTAAAGAAAAAAACCGAACTTATGATGGAAATAAGTTTTTCCTTGTTTTCTGGGATTTTAAGCTATCCGATAGCTTTATTCTTGGATAGTTTCGATGAAGGCAGGATTCAAATCAATTTAGTACAGAAGATTTATGAGGATCTAGGCTTCAACATCAAGAATAAAATCCTGATAACTTGCAGATCAAATTATCTTCACAGCCAAGAAGAAATCAAAGAGAAGTTCAAAATTGGAGATTTAGGGTTAATTGCCAGATATATTACTCCTTTGAATTTACATAAGACCGATTTGAAGGGATATTTGAAGAGATTTCTTTCATTTTCGAATAAAATGGAACAGGTTGAAGAATATGATGAGAGATTTGAGCAAGGAGATTTAAAGGATTCAACAAAAACGAACTTTATGTTTCATTTGGTTCTTGAGGTTCTGCCAGAGTTCAAGCCGAATGAGCCTATATCGAATTATAAGGTATATGAGAAGTATACAAAGAAAAGATTTATCAATGAAAGTGAGAGATTGGCTAATGTTTTAAAGGAAGATATAAAAAAAGAATATAATAATGAGGCTATATTTGACTTGGCTGAGGATTTGGCTAGAGAATTAGCTAGCAATCTATTTTACAATAGGAAAGTGTTCTTGGATTCAAATGAAAACTATGAGTTTTTTACGAAGTATCATTTTTCAAAGGAAAAACCCTTTAAATCGCAAAACCTTTTTAATCTTTGCAAAATCATTGATTTGAGATTGGAAACTCAAGGCAAGCCTCCAAATGAAAAGATTAAAATAGGGTTTTCTCATGATTCAATCAAGTTCTTCTTTTTAGCAAACCAAATTCTCAAGCAACTTGTCTCCGATAAAACCCATGACTTCTTGTTATCACGAGAAATAATCAAGGAAGAGATCCCATTAATAAAATTCCTCTCGGAAAATATAAAACACAATGAGATTTTGATTAAAACCCTTAAAAGCTACATAATGAAAACTCGTCAACATAAGGATTTAAACTCATGCATCGCATCTTCTAACGCAATGACTCTGTTAATTGCTTCAAATGTGAATTTTATCAATGAAGACTTAACTTCTGTTGTAATCAGAAACGCTGATATTCGTGGTGGGATATTCACTGGTTCAGACTTCTCAAATGCTGGCCTCACTAATGTGGATTTGAGTGGTTGCAAGCTTCAAGAGACTTTATTCAAGAAAACAATAATGAAGGATGTGAAATTGGGGCTGTTTCATCCTGATATAAAAACTGAAGTGGGCATTTTATGTTTGGATGATTCAAGAAGTGGTCAAGAAATAATATGTGGATGCAAGGGTGGGAAGGTGATATATTATTCCAGACATAAAAACATCAAGAATATATTCAAAAGATCAAAAAGTTTGTTTTGGTTAGAGAGATCATTTGAAGGGCACAGTGCGTCTGTCCTAGCTGTTTCATTTTCACCAGATGAAACTTTAATTATAAGTGGTAGTTGCGACCAAAACATAAATATATGGCAGAAATCAAATGGGAAGTTGTTGAAAACTCTTATAGGACATGAAGGTTGGGTGACTTCCGCAAGTTTTTCTTTAAATTCGAAGTTGGTTTTGAGTTCAGGCACAGATTATGCTATAAAACTCTGGGATTTTGACTCAGGAAAAGTATTGAAAAGTGTTGAGGTGGGTTTTTCGACGATAAACTCATGTTGTTTTTCACCAAAGGAAAACTATATTCTAACAGCCAGTAAAGACATGACTTTGAAATTATTGCATGGGAGTTCTTTGGAGTTTATTCGAAAATTCGAAGGTCATTCAGCTTTCATTAATAAAGCTATTTTTTCACCTGATGGCAAGGAAATCATTAGTTGTGGAAATGACCAAACCCTTATTCTCTGGGAAACTGAAACCTCAAATATCATAAGAACCTTCATTGGACACTCGAATTGGATAAATAGTGTTTGCTTTTCACCTGATGGAATGTTCATTTTAAGTGCAGGCTGTGATAAAAGTGTCAAGTTATGGGAAAAAAAATCAGGCAAAATTATTAAGACCTTCGAAGGACATTCCTCCGAAATAAAGTCAGCCTTATATTCGAAGAATGGGCTATTTATGTTGAGTGCTGGATTGGATAACTTGATAAAAATTTGGGAGAATAGTGATAAGAAAGCTTTGAAAATTTTTCAAGGACATTCACAAGGAGTTTGTTTTACTTCTTTTTCGAAGGATGAAAGTTATTTGCTGAGTGCAAGCACCGATAGCACGATTAAAATATGGGATAGAAAATCAGCGGGTTTGATAAAAACGTTGAGAGGCCATATAAAATGGGTGAATTCGGCCTTTTTTTCATTGAATTCGGATACAATCCTTAGTGCAAGTGCTGATAATACTATCAAAATATGGGATGTTTCTTCAGGAAAATGCATCAAAACCCTCTGTGGACACTCTAATTTTGTAAATTTCGCCTGTTTTTCCCCGGATGAGAAATTGATTGTTTCTGGGGGAGAAGACATCTTAATAAATATTTGGGATGTTTTAACTGGTTCTCTAATAAAATCAATACCCAATGGTCATGAATTCCCAATAACTTGTGTAGCATTTTCTCCGAATGGTGATTATATTTTAAGTGCAAGCACGGATGAAAAGCTGAAATTATGGGAAACCAACTCTGGAAATATGATAAGAGTCTTTGAAGGCCATTCTAATTCAATAAAATCCTGCAGTTTTTCTCCTGATGGAGCTCATATCATAAGTTCTAGTGTGGATTCAACGATCAAATTATGGGGGGTCGACAGTGGCAATCTCTTGAACACATTTAATGGACATAAGGATGCAGTGAACAGTTGTTGTTTTTCACCTGATGGAAAATCCATTTTAAGTGGTGGAGATGATAAAAGTATAAGGCTTTGGGATGTTAAAGAGGGAAAAGAATTAGAAATATTACAAGGTCATGAAGATTTAGTGAATTCAGTCATGTTTTCTTGTGATGGAATGAGTTTTGTGAGCGGAAGTGAGGATAAAACTATTAAAATTTGGGAGAAAACAAAGGGGGAAAATAAAAAACAGAAGAAAAAATGGATTTTAACAAATGAGATGTCTTCTGGGGAATCAGGTTTGTTGTGTGATGGAATGATGATTCTTGATTGCATTGAATTGTCTCAATTGAATGAAGGAATAATTATTCAAAAAAAAGGAGAGAAATCTTAGAAATTTAATAATTTAAAAATTAAAAACACTAATTTAGCATTTATTTTTCGCCATTTATATAAAGGCATATTTTAAATATTTTCCCTTGTTTTAAATTTGTTCTCTTTTTATAACCAAAAATTTATAAAAAAAAAGACATTTAAAGTTTAGTTTTATCATTCATTTTTTTAATGAATTTTTTATTACTAAATAAAAGAGTTGCACAAGGTAAACATTAAATTTAATCATTAAGGCTCATTTTGACTTCTTCCAGAATTTTCGGATCCAAATAATTGAAAGATTGTTTGATTCTCAATATTGGAATCTCGAACTGTTTAGAAATTAAGCTAAAGAATCTGTTTTTGATATTGTGTTCAGTCCTGTCCGGGATCATTTTGGCTAATTTACTCCATTTGGATCCATACTTCTTCACAAACGAAATGATAATCAGATCTTCTCCTTTAGTCCATTCACCTCTTCATAACATATTTAATTAAATATTTTTTAAAACTAAATACTTTTTGCATTTTTTTGATAAAACATTTTTCCATCTTTCAGAACATTGTGAGGGTTTCTTGTAATTTGGAAGATCCAAAGCTTTATTGAATTTTTCGGCGATTTTTTTCCATGGCAAATGTTTTTGATTGTTTTCCCTAAAATTAAAGTCCAGTTTTGATTTTAAAAAAAAAATAGCATACAATATTAATTTTTTAAGTTCAATGTCTTCCTTCGGAGTCCATGTATTTTTTGATTCATTGTTCTTGAAAATGTTTTTACACAGGAAGCTGAGTTCTCCAGCTGTTGTTGGGCTAAATAGCTTCGAGAAATTTTCCCAATCTTCTGAGCTCTAAAAAAAAAATTATTAAAGTTTATACAAAGAATTACAAATTGATCATAGCTTCTTTTGTTGTTCAGTTCATAAAATGCAAGGGAGCAAAGAAAACTATAAATTGTTTGAAGGAAACTATTATTCAGATTAAGAATTTTTTATATGCTAATTTTGTTTTTACTTTCTGCTTTGAGGAGGACTTGAAAGGAAATTCTTTAAGGCAACAAAGGAAATTTTTGGGGTAATTTTTACTTTATATTCGTTTTTTAGACTCTCATAATTTTTGCTATATTGGGTTTGATATGGACAATTTACCAGCCTAGGATCATCTTTGTTTTCCGATATCACAGGTCCGGAATAGGTGTTTCTAAAGCAAAAATTTGGGATGCTGGAGTAGAATGTTTGATATGCCTGCAAATAAAATGGAAACATGAGAGAAACTTCTAATTTTTTTCTTTCTTTAAATAATCAGATTTCGTAAATTTTAGAGATGTCGATCAGGTATTTATATGAGAATAAGAATACTGAATTTTCCAAATTATTGCTATCAATGAATAAAATTATATATTGATCAATGAAAAATTAAAACTATGATATTTGAAGAAATTAAAAAAAAAAAAAATTTATTTTTTAGGCAGTACTTTTTATAATCAAAGTAAAACTCATCTTTTGTTAGACCATAGGCTTTAAGATTTTTCACACATGAATTTTATACGAACATCATTTTTAAACTATTGTACTGCACTTAAATTATTTCAGTTTACGAATTTTATTTCCAATCCTTTCAGTTTAGTTTTCTTGATCTAAGCCCCTATATAAAATATTTAAAAATTAGAATTTGGAAAGTAATTTCTTAAGAAGGATCAAGAAGAATATAAGAAACTAACTGAAAAATAGTTCTTGAATTTGGACTCTTATTAATTGAAAGTTTTTTAAAGTTAGTACAAGAGACAAGATAAGAAATATATTTTCTAAAGTCAAACATCTCTCGTTATGAAGTATGAAAATTAAACTCTTTGAAATAATTAAACAAGAAAAACAAAAACTTATAAAAAGAAAATAATGCACACAACATTTTTTTCCCCCAAAAAAAAATTACAATAACTATCTTTTTGATTTTCTTTGAATTAAATTCAAATTTTTCAGAAAAAAAACCTTTTTAAATAAATCAGGAATTCGTCATTAATTCAAATGGAAACCACTCATTCTATTGAACTCAATGAAATCGAAAATAAACAAAAAGATTCTGAAGGTGTTTCATCTATCGAAAAGGACAAAAAAAAGCCAGATTCTAACAATATCGAACACCCCCTGATAGATGTAGTGAAGTCTTTAGAAAATGGTGAATTTGGACCATTTATTTTGGCCCTTTTGCATGAGTATATCCCCATAGATTTTCTGACATCCGAAGGCTACAATATTCTCCATCAGGCAACGGCTTTCAATGCGAAGGAAATTATTTATTTATTGGTTGAAAAGCTGAGTATTCCTCTGGATATTTTGAGCCAGACCAAACAGACATCTTTAATGATAGCTTCGAATTTCGGTTTTATAGAACTGATGAAATATTTTCTTGACCATGGTGCCAATTTATCTTTGACTGATGAATGCAATTTCAACCCATTATTATACGCAGCAAAACAAGGAGAATTGACAAGCATAATTTATCTTTTGCATCGAGGATCGGATATTATGATAAAAGATAACAATGGTTGTGATCTAGTGCATTGGGCGGCTTTTAAGAATAATGTATTTTTGCTCAGACTTTTTAAAAGATTTAACCTGCCATTAAACGAAATGGATTTTCATGGTTTCAAACCAATAGATCGTGCTGTTGCAAATAGCAGTTTTGAGAGTGTGAAGTTTTTTTTGGATAATGTGCTGGAAGGCATTAATGTAGCCAGCATGAATTTCCTGGATATTAAAAATGAGGAAATAAAGAATTATATGTTGGAAAAAATTCAACAAGGTAAACGAAGAAGAGATAAAATAAAGAAAACCTTGGAAAATTATCGAAGATTGTTAGTTTTTTGCGGTTATGCAGGATGGATGGTGTTGATGATCTGGAATTTTTCTGACAATAATAAATTTAATGATCATTTTTATTCGATTGTGGTGATTCTTGGTTTGTGGGTTTATCTAATTTGCTACATTTTCTTATTTTTGAAAAAAGGCGAGGAAAAAAATGACGATAATAAAAAGAATAATGAATTGTTAACGGGACTTGACCCGTTCTATGATACCATTCAAAAAATTAAAAAGGAAGACTTATTCCCTTTTTCATTTTTCCATCTTGACAACCTCATTTATCATGATAGTGCTCCCAATTTACAACAATACACAATTCTTCATTATATCGCCTATTTAATAGATAGCTATCGTTTTTTGGATATATTGGATATAGATTATAAGAGAGTGTGTCCAATGTGTCTAATTTACAAGCCTCCAAAAACGAAACATTGTTCGATTTGCAACAAATGTGTTGATTTTTACCATCATCATTCCATCATTTTCAATAGATGTTTCAATAGCAAAAATCACATTTTTTATATCGGATTGCTTTTTTTGCAACAAATAATAACCTCTGTTTTTCTTAAGGTCATGTTTTCAGCTTATTATGATGACTGCCAATCATGGGTTACTTTAATAATCCCTGAAACATTTTATCTCATAAATAAGGAAAGGGGGTATTTTTGGAGTATGAATTTCCTGTTGAATTTTGTGATTTGGTGTTATAATTCTGGGTTCTTAATGATTGAATTATACGGAATCATGAAAAATTTAAGTTATAATGAAATCATGAATAGACAAAGATATAGGTATTTATTCAGGAAGGAAAAAAACTCAAAGGGGAAAGTTATGTATATTTTCGGAAAAGGCAATTCATTTGGAATTTATAGCAATATTAAAAATTATATATATAGATATTTTAATTCTTAATATTTTTTAAATTGTAAAATTAATTTCTTTTCTAAGTCAAAAAAACATAAAAAAAATAAAAAATATAAAACATGAAAAATTTTCAAGATTTAAATGAAAAAAATATTGAAAAAAAAAATAATGGAAAATATGAGTAATTTTCAAGAATTAATTGATCTTTATGAATTGAGTTTTCATTTTTTCAATTTATTAGCAAAATACAATATCGTATCCTGTATTCTTGCAGAAAAAGGTGCTCGTGTGATCATCATACGCATAGCTGTAAGCAGCTGGACAGGCCTTCTTGAAAATTGCAGCATAATTCGTTGGCCAAGTTGTCGGCAAGCAGGTTTCAGGGGTACCGAAGGCTCCTCTACAGCAGAAATTATCTTGGTTAAATTTTTCACAGGCGCTTAAACAAGCAACGACTTGTCCGTTGCTTCCTAATTCCTGTAATTCAGTAGGACAATTTTGGTTGATATCAGCAACGCAACCAGCTGTTGCGCACCAATAAGCCCCAGAACCTGCGCTTACGCTTTTTGGAGTAATGCTCATTTGAATATTGTATCCATCAACAAGACTGATATCATAATAGTCTTGACTTCCCCAGCCATTCAGTGTGAATTCCGCCAGAGTCACAGGTGGAACACCTCCGCGTTGAACTCCATCAAATGCACATTGAACAAAAGGCCCACAGTTTCCAGTGTCACATGTGAACCCCCCATTTGAGGTTTGACAATTAGTACGTGCCCAGAATCTGCCGGCTGAGAAATCTCCTGGAATTTGCACTGTGGAGCTTCCTCCAGATTGAATCTCCCATCCTCCTTTATTAGGCAAATCCCAAGTCGAATTTGAGAGACTTTTGCCTTGTGCTCCGATCCATATTGAATTGGAGCATTTATTGATAAAACTAAAATCGTAAAAAGCACTTGGAGTTGGAGCAGGAGTAGGAGTAGGAGTTGGAGTTGGAGTAGGAGTTGGAGTTGGAGTTGGAGCAGGGGTTGGAGTTGAATTTGAAGGACATGAAGGATAAGAATTGAAACCGCAAAATCTGCAGTTTTGGCCTTGACCCCCAGCATTGCAGCCGAGAGAAGATCCAGATGAACAAGAATCATCATAGAATACACCAAGATTTCCCAAAGAATGGCACGAAACTGGAGTTGGATTAGGAATGGGAGTGGGCGTGGGGGTAGGAGTTGGAGGGGTCGGAGTTGGAGTTGGAGTAGAGTTTGAAGGACATGACCAGGTAAAAGGATTAAATCCGCAAAATCTGCAGTTTTGGCCTTGACCCCCAGCATTGCATCCAAGAGAAGATCCAGTTGAACAAGATTGATCATAGAATACGCCCAGATTGCCCAAGGATTTGCATGAATAATCAGACGCGACGGAGGCAAGATTGCAAAGCAAAAGTGCTGCCATTATATATATCATATTTTGCATCGTTCAAAGTTTAAAAGTTATTTTGAATTTTATCGAGAAAATTTTTTTCCTTTATAAAGCTAAATAAAATTAAAATAAACCAAAATAAAATTATATTTATTTTGAAAAAAAAGTTTTTTTTTTTTCCAATATATAAATAAAATGATAATGA
>Ga0302186_10001700_pt1 | contig 17833 bp, 20 predicted proteins | sample II_Bog_E1_2_FD_198782 | JGI IMG/M metagenome (GOLD analysis project Ga0302186, IMG submission 198782) | Peat permafrost microbial communities from Stordalen Mire near Abisko, Sweden - II_Bog_E1_1 | ecosystem: Environmental > Terrestrial > Soil > Wetlands > Peat | place: Sweden: Abisko...
TGATAAACGATATCCATTCCTCAATTGAATTTAATAATATATTGCTATTAAGAGCGTATAAAACAGGCATCGCACAGGCTGATTCCTCTGTGGATTTTGTCTATATGACATTCGTGAACATCACTATCGAAAACGTCACTTTATACACAATGATGGTAGACAATAGCACTGACCCGTTTATACAGCATCAGGTGCCCATCAAATTGATTGCAGATGATATAATTTATCTTGAACTCAATGTCCCCCAATGCATTTTGTTCTTTTTATCAGCTGCCGAACATTTATATTATTCTGAAATTCTCGAAGACGTCACAAATGCGACCGACAGTTATAATTACATTTTTTTCCTACAGGAAAACATCCCAGGATTTCTCGAAAGCATGCTTGAAGTTCTGGATACCAATAAACAACAAATTGGCGGGTCAGTCAGTTATCTATCTAATCTGAATTTGGCTTTCTTCTTGATCACTCTATTCAGTGTACTCTATGGCATCGGACATTCTTGCTACATTTCCATCAAATCCAAATTCAAAGCCAATAAGTTTTGTTCCCTATTCTTTTATTTCCAAGAGAAGGAAATTGAGGAGCGGTCAAATAAATTACATTTTGTGATGGACCGGTATTTTGATCAGAAAAATGTTTTGTTTTCATTGAATGTCACCTCATTTGATAAAGTCTCTAATACAAGATCCAAAATGGGCGACATAATTTCCACCGATAAAATCAATTTCCTTCACACGGAGAATTTCGTTAAACAAAAAAAACGCCATCGGGCTAAAAAGACGGTCACAATTAACCAATTGAAAGGACGTAAGTTCCAATTGTTCCTTCTATTCTTCCTTTTTAGTTCCACAGCCATAGCCTCTGCCATCATTGGACTATACCTATCAAATTATCTCGCGGTTAATTATTTCTCTTCAAATGTGACAGAAATCACCGGTGATTTGGAATCTGTAGAGTCATACGTGTTGACTTTACATATTCAATACGCTGCAAATTTTATGTTGTTGGGGCTTTATGATCAGAGTCCAGAACGAAAAATTGAAAAAATGGCACAATTTGATGCTTTGTTGGATGAAGTGAATATCATGCAAAGTCAAATCACTGATCTGACGAGCCTATTTAAATTAAGTAACACTGACCATATTCTCACTCAATTGAAATATGACTTTTTCACCAATGACATATGTGAATTATGTAATTACATTCAGATGAACATCAATAGCCAAGTGGCAGACGTGCAGGAGATCTCAAATATGTTAGAAGGAATTGGTTTTTGCCAAGATCTACTGAAAAATGTGTTGACGAAAGGTTCGACCAGCTTGGCCTTTGAAGTCAATCAGATTTTCCAACAATGGCAAGATTTCATTCGGAGAGATAATTTCTCAGGGGCAGATCTGGTAAGTATTATACAGACTCAAGAGTTCTTAGATATTAATTACGCTTTGCCTTATATTTACGCTTTAGGACTCTATGATATTAATTTGATGATGATAAATTCAGAGAACTATTTTCAAAATGTGAGAAGTGAGAGGCTTGTTTGGTTTATTATAACGCTATTCGTGATTGCAATATTGTTCACGGTTCCATATCAAAAATTGATTAGACATTTGAATACACATGCCAATAACTGCTTCGCGTTAATAAAAATATTTCCATACACCATGATCAATAATAATAAAATGCTCGAAAACAAAATAATCAGGATCACAAAACAACAGAAAATATAATTAGAGGGGGATGGTAATTAAAAATTTAAAGAAAATAATATAATTTTGTTCCAAAATAGAAGAGAAGTCGAACGGTTTAAAACTAAGTATTGGATTTTGAAGGAAGTTTACAAATGATCAAGGGTGCTCATTTTTATTTTATTTTTATTTTGATTGTTTGACTCTTACATCAGAAAGAATTGCAAGAATATTTATAATGTGCTAAATTTTCCAATGCTATCATAATATATATTTTAATTTACTACTTTATCAAATAAGATAGTATTTTGCTCATTTTTATTTAATTTTATATTAATTTTCCTATTTATGTCCTTTCATATTTGCATAGTTTTTCATATTCAAATTTTTTTTTTTTTTGTACTGTTTTTTAGAATTTCTTTGATTTTCTTTAAAAAAAAATAGGCAAATTTATGTGAAATGATTGAGAGTGCCGAATTCTCCCTTTCCTAACTTATATCCTTTTTTAACAGCATTATACACATAATTTTTGGCCACCTTGACCGCAGAAGACAATGAATATCCCTTAGCGAGGTTTGCAGTGATAGCAGAAGACAAAGAGCATCCAGTTCCATGTGTATTTTTCGACTCTAGATAATCTTTTTCGAAGATTTCTACTTCTTCTTGGGAGCTTCGCACCAATACATCCACTGCCTTGTTGTCGATTCTCACATGGCCTCCTTTCACCAAAACTGCTTTAATTTTGTAAAACTCACATATTTTTTTGCCAGCCCTAACCATTTCATTCACAGTCCCAATGCTTGTTATATCATTTTCAGGCATATTGCCAAGTAAAAATAAGGTTTCTGGTATATTAGGGGTCACAACCTCTGCTAAAGGTAATACTTCTTGACAAATGATTTGACTAGCCTCTATGCTAATAAGTGAATATCCCGTTGAGGACACCATTACAGGGTCAACCACTATCTTAACTCCCTTTAAGTCTTTTAAACTATTAGCAATTCCTTCAGCAATGTCCTTATTATATATCATTCCGATCTTAATTCCATTAACCTGGCAATCTTCCAACACACTTTTTATTTGCTTTTCAGTCATTTCCCTTGAAACCGCGAGTATATCACTGACAACCATTGAGTTTTGGGCCGTTAATGCCGTGATTGCTGAGCATCCGACGACTTTATGAGCATGAAATGTGTTCAAATCTGCTTGGATTCCCGCACCCCCTGAACTATCAGACCCAGCAATAGTCAAAGCTATAATGTGCGGAGGTTGACTCTTTATTTCGCTCAATGGCCAAAATTCAAAGTTATATGCAGATTCCCAAAATTTATATTCCATTTTGCATGTTAGACGGAAACATTGGACACATTCTTGAATTTGTGTCTCTTCAAGATTTTGAAAGGTCTTGTTTAAAATTGATTTGTACATTTTGACATCTTGAGCAAAATCCTCACTATGATAGAAATTGATCCATTCCTGATATGGGTTAGGTTTAGATGCCTTTTTGTAAAGATAGTCGCCTACTTTGTGGTAAACCCAAAAACATGCGAAGAAGGCGGTCAGGCTCTTATAAAATTTGTTTTCTGAGAGGCAGTTGTTTAAATATGAGGTATATAGCAAGTTGGCAGGTGACATTTCTGCGTCCTTTAAAATGGTCTCGAAGCGTACCTCCAGAAGCTCTAGTTCTTTTTTGATTCCAACTGCCCATTTATGGAATGTCTCTTTGTGCTCAGCACTCTGGTTACCAATTGTATAAAGACCTTTGGAGAACTCCTGCAGGTAGAGAAGATCCTGAACTTTATAGAACATGAATTTCTCTTGGGGAAGGATACCCTCGCAAAACTCTATGATATATGGCATTTCGTAGATCTCATTTAGAATGTCATCTGCTTTGTTTTTAAAATGGTTTTTTGCTACTTTTTCCATTTTTTTTTTTATTTTGGCTTTACTATGGGTTTTATTTGGATTTTTTAAATTTTTGTCTTTTTCTTAAATTTAAAATGTTCAGAACACGCTCATCATCTTTTTTTTCACTTGTTTCCAGATTCTCCAAACAATACTTCAACAAAAAGCTAGTCAATCATAATCTATGTTTAGTGACCGATTCCAACCACATAAACAAATCTGGTCGTTCCCTTGAAAACATTGTTTCTTTGGCTATCGAAGGTGGATGTACAATGATTCAATACCGAGAGAAAAAGCTTGACTACCCAGCACAAAAGTCCCAAGCTCTAACCCTTCAAAAAATCTGCAAAGACAAAAATGTGCCTTTTATCATCAATGATAACGTGCAATTGGCTTGCGACATCCAGGCAGACGGGGTTCACATTGGACAAGGCGACATGGAAGCCATCCAGGCCAGGAAATTGATTGGTGAGAAAGCTTTGTTGGGGATCACTGTGCATAATGCCGAGGAGGTGAAGAAAGCTATTGTAGATGGAGCTGATTATTTGGGAACTGGTGCTATTTATAAGAGTATTACCAAACCTGCCATTCCCCTGGGACTTGATGTTTTGAAGGAATTGGTGAAGACTTCATCGATCCCATTGATCGCCATTGGAGGCATTGAAGAGAAAAACTCGAGAAAGATCTTGGAATATGGTGCGTCAGGACTGGCTGTTTCATCTAATATTTTGCTCGCGGAGGATATTTCCATGGAATCTAGAAAATTATCGAATCAGGTATGTTTATATCATGGAGAACAATTGAAAAAGAAAATCGGAGCATCTTTGAAAAACATCAGAGCAAAAAAGCCGCTTGTTTTTCATATCACTAATAATGTCGTTATGAATCTATCGGCTAATATTACTTTGTCTATCGGGGCTTCACCCATAATGGCACTCGAACGTAGAGAAATGGAAGAAATTGTAAAGATTTCTGATGCTTTATTGTTAAATATTGGAACTCTCAGAGAGGACATTTTGGATTCAATGTTAGTGGCAGGTCGTTGCGCCAATGCGCTTAATAAACCCATTATTCTGGACCCCGTGGGTGTGGGTGCCTCGAAGTTCCGTTATGATTCAGTGTGCAAATTATTGGAACAATTGAAAATTTCAGTGATCAAAGGCAATCCTTCTGAAATTGAGACATTGTACAAAACAAATAATGGGAAGCAACAAAGAGGTGTTGATGGGGAAGAATCTGTAGAGAATCCTGAGAAGATGGTGAGGGAATTGGCTGAACGCAAAAACACTGTGGTTGCTATGACTGGATACCATGATTATGTCAGTGATGGGAAATCTGTTATTATTCTGAGGAATAATTGTGAATATCTACCGAAAATCACGGGATCTGGATGTGTTGCTGGGTCTTTGATTGGAGCCTTCGCTGGAGTGCAAAAAGATTTCCTGATTGCAGCCTGTGGAGGCATCACTTCAATAACATGCGCAGCGGAAATGATAGAAAAGGAAAAAGAAGTTAAGGGACCTGCAAGCTTCCAAATGGCCCTTTTAGATCAAATACACTTTTTGGATGAGCTAAGCATTAATAGACAAATGGAGCTCATAAAAGTTAGATAAAAAATAAAATTAGTAACACATAAATTAAGAAAAAGTGCAAATATTTTTTTTTTCATTCAAATTATTTCTCTTGTATTTATAAATAGGAAATTTGTGGAAATTAAAAAATAAAATATTGAAAATGTTTATTAAAATAACTTTTATGAAATTAAATTTTGAATAAAAATTTGATCAATAATATAAAAAAAAAGACTAAATATTGGGAGATTAATTCCAAAATTTATTTATTCTTATTTTCAATTTTAAATTCCAGATATTCATTGTAAATTTTTTCGTCTTTTAAATTCAGAAGACTGACAATGTTTTGATTTGCCAACGATAATTGTTCATTGATGATAATTCTTTGATAGACCTTCAAAAGAAAAACGTTTCTCCTCAATCTTTCTGAACGATTCCTTTTTTTCAAGGACACTTCATCATATTCTTCTCTATCTTTTTCTAAAGTGGAATTCATTTTTTCAATTTTAGACCCCAAATTTTGCGCATATTCTAATATAAAAAATCATCAAAACTACCAAAATAACATTTTTATGTTACCTACATAAGCTTGCAAAAAAATATCAATATCCTGAAGACTATATGGTGTCTTTTTGAAAAAATCAAGATCCAAAGTACCATTGTTTTCTTTAAGAACTTTAACAATGAAGTAATCCCTCAATTTCATGTTAATTCTTTTGTTGTCCAAATAGAAGAAAGGGTACTCCCAATTTTGGTTCATGACCTCAAGTTTGATCAACAAATCTCTTTGACTTCTGGTCAGAGGATCTTGCATTATGATTTCCATCAAATCGTAAGTTTCAAACTCATTGATTTGCCCGTAGGTTAGAAAATTCTCAAAGGAACTGCCTGTTCTTGGTAAGATGAAATATTCATCTCCAGGCTCAAAATCACAATCTTGAATATTTTTTTTAGTTTAATAAGTGACGGTTTTAAAAAACCAGAAAAATGTTCTATTCCTCTTGAGCTAATATCCAAAAAATTGGACATTTGATTATTGCTGAAATTTATCTTACATCTCCTGCTGGTGTCGAAGTTTTTATTGGTTTTACCTTTTTTCAAAATATCAAATAATGGGAGGATCAAAGGTTGTGTTTTTCCTATATTCAATTTTAATTTATTGCTTAAAAATTCAACAAAAAATGGAAAAATTACCTTCTTCGTTTGCCACAAATACGGTTGTCTTATGTATGTTCTCTAAATTATTTCGGATTTCATTCTCATCGAGCATTTCCCTTGGAAATTCCACCTTCTATTTAATTTTAAGTATTTGTCATATTTTTAAAATCAACATATTTTTTTTGAAGGTCCTTCAACACCTCCTTTGTTAAGGATATAGCACTATCTGTTTCCTTCACCATATTTTCAACCCATACCTGATTGAAATAATATAATGATTTTTTCACAAATTCAAAATCCTTTTGGTCCCACCAGAGCAAAGTGTCCCTTTCCGCATGCAAACTATTTAAATATTCATTAATGAATATTTGGTTTTCATCATTTCCTTCACTTTTCTCATAAAATTTTTTCATCAATTCATAAATAATCAAGGATACTGTATCCCCAAGGTTTTCATCCACGTGGAAACTTTTCAAAATACTAGCAATTTCGGATTGATGGGCATATGGGCTGGTTGTTTTGATGACCTTTTCCATGGGAATCGAAAAAATTAAGTCATTGGCATAAATCTTCTCGGAACAAATGATTTTCAAATCAGTTTTGCCAGGGGTGGTCACGAACTTTAATTTGGAGGAGAAAAATTCTTGGAAACGGGCAAATATGAAGTCGTTCGTGTATTCAGAAATACAAAGGTCGAATAAGAGATGGAGGAAAACAATTATATAAAAGGATTTTTTGAGGGATATCATTTTTTTTGTGGAAAAATTAACAAAAAATTCATTAAAACAATTCCTAAGACTTTAAAGGAAAAACAAACAGAAGGAGAAACTGAGAAGATGCTGAGAATGCTAATTCTTCAACTAAGCAGCGGAAGAGCCATTATTAGCAGACTTTGAGTTCAATGGAGAAGAATTACAAAAAGAATAATGAGAAACTTTTACTTAAATCAGTTTTTATTAAAAAAAAAAATCTATTTTTTGCATAATTTTTAAGAAAAGAATTAAAAAATCTATTTTTTGCAAAATTTTCAAGAAAAGAATTATGACGATGTTTTTAAGAAAACCTTCAATTTTTAAAAATATTTTCAAAAAAATGAAAGATATCACAAAAAACAAAAAATTTGTTTTCATTTTTGTTTGTTCTTTCCTTAAATTATCGGCTATCATTATTTTTTATGTTGGCTTTGGTTATAATATAAATACTAAGGGTTGCCAGGGGTTATGGGGATATTCATACCAATGTGATTCTGCTATCTGTGTTGGATATCATTTTGATCAAGTAGACTGCACAGAAGAAACAAGAGGGTCAGGCGAGGTTGATTACATTGACCATGACACATACTCGATCCAAGATTTTTTAAATTATTATTCAAATGAGCCAGAAGCTTTCTATTATTTAGATAACAAAAGTCAGATCATTGATGAAATAAATAGTTTAAAAAGTGCAAGTCTTTGTTCATTAAGCGTGATATCAATAGAATTTGTTCTTCTTTTCTTTTTTTGGGTTTGTGACAAAAAATTGCAATGTGAGCTAAAACCCAAATACATTATCGGTATATTGAGTATTTTGATCATTTTAAACATAATGATAATAATTTGCTTGCCTCTGCTTCTTAAAAAAGAATTTTCAGATTTCACAGATTATGAATGCAATAATTCGGGTCAGAATGATGATGGTATTGAATATTACTGGAATTCTAATACCAAAATAACATGGAACTATTTTTTGATTGCATCTATACCCGCATTAATTCTGTCAATAATTTCATTAGTGGGTTATGCTTTGAAAGTAAAAGAAGTCATGGGAAAAAAAGAAACTTTGCTTCCATAACCGCGAAAAAATATTTGCCCATTAATTAATGAATAATAATAAAATAATAAATTGAAAAAAAATTTAATTTTAAATAAAAAAAATTTGGTTTTTTTTATGAATTTGATATATATTAATTTAGTATGATGAACTTTGATTTATCAGAAAAATTTCCAAAAAAAATTTTTAAAAAACTTAATTAATACTATATTTTGGTTTAAATTTTACAAATAAAATTATCTCGCAGTCAACAGCAAAAAATAAATAAATTTTATTTTCTCATTATCGCTCCTAAACTGCATTGAAATAATAGCAACCAAACAAGCGATTAAAGAATAAAGGTTCTTCCGATTTAAAAACAAAAATACTTATAAAATAATAAAATGGACCTTTCTTTGAATATAAATGGCAGATCTCTGGAAAAAACTATTACAACTAGTTTTTCTTCGAATCAAATGAATGCAACGCTATTCCCATTTGTGAAAAAATGTTCGAGTTTTTCCATTGAAAATGGAGATGGAACAGATGTGACTCATTCTTCCCTCATGACAGAGTCTTATAACCAGGTCAATTATACTAAATCCATTGAAGTGCTCGACCTTTCTGTTTTTAAAACGCAACCATGTTCCTCCAAATCCCAGCACAATTATAAGACATGTTTTTTTTATCACAACTCCAAAGATCGCAGAAGAATTGGCAACTTCTACGCTTCAGAGCTTTGTGAATACGCTGAAAAATCCAATGACCTATGTCCTTTGGGTGATTTTTGCACCAAAAGTCATAATAGACTTGAACAACTTTACCATTCCGACAAATATAAGACCAAATTTTGCTCACATTTCCCCAGAAATGTACAGAATTGTGAATATGGCAACTATTGTTCCTTTGCGCACGCTGAAAATGAGATCCTCCTCGACCTCATCCACAATTATGACTATGATGAGGATTTCTTCCTATTTCATTACAAGACAGTATGGTGTCCATTTAACCTGACTCAACATGATAAGGGTCTTTGTGTCTATGCTCATAATTGGCAAGATTTCAGAAGGAAACCTCATCTATATAACTATGAGCCGCTTTCATGCCCAAATTGGAACCATAATCAGATTGTAGTGAATTATGATGAGGGTTGTCCTAATAATTTCGGATGCATTAAATGTCATGGATGGAAAGAAAATGAATTCCACCCTTTGAATTACAGAACCAAACCGTGTCCCAACATGAACAACTGCAGTCGGGGCTTTGCATGTCCTTTCTTCCATAATCTCAGAGACAAAAGGTAGAAATTTTTATTTATCAGTAATTACCATGTTTTTTTAGGGTCATTTCCTTCAATGTCCTCACATTGTGCTTCAAGTTTTTCCCAAGAAATCGAATCATTTCCAACACTTTCAAAATCAGAAGAAACAGCTCGACCACCATCACCAAAAGCAGCATCAGCAGTGGGTTCAATAACCTGAACCCCGTCATCGAAGAAAACGAACGAGAATCCGCTAAAAACAAAAACAAAATCGAAGGATTGGTCGAGTTTCCTGAAGAATTAAATCAAGAAATAAGCTGCAAAGAACAAAAGATCATGGATCCCAACCAATGTTTTTCCACTCCTTCCAAACGAAATACGTTTATTTCATTGTTTTGTATTTTTTTGAGGTTTTATCACTTTTTTTTTTTTGTAGAGGTTTGCCAGAAATCAATCGAAAGTTCTCTGAATCAGGCCCGATCCTAGAAAAAATGTACGATAGGCAGTTTTTTTTATCGCAAGATAATGCGGATTCAAACAAACACGTTGATGATGTTACATTAATTTATAAAAATTTGATTAAATATTGTTTTTCAGAATAAAGAGTTCCTTCCTTATCAATTATTTGGAAGATGTTTTTTGGAAAGTTTGGAAAATAAAGAAGAGAAAATCCAAAGCAAAAAATCAAATGATGATGCCAGCAATTCCAAAGATGATGATTTCACTGATTTGGTGGATGAAATCAATAAACTTACTCAATAGATGCAAATAATGACACATGATTTATTTACTCATTTTTAATTTTTTTTTTTTATTTATCACTTACATACCTTAATAATTTTAGTTCAAGGTTCGATTTCGGTTTTAATTTTAATAATTATATATTTTCATAATGAATGAAAGATCATCTATTTCAAAACTTTAAAATAAAAAAAAATGAATTTGCACAAAAAATGAATTAAACCTTAAACAAAATAAACAGCCAACCAACAAATTATAAATAAACACATTAATTAAATAAAATAAAAAAATTTATAAAATTTATTACTAATCTCAAATTTTTGCAACTTTCTAAGGATGCAGATTAGAAAAGATCGCACCCACTATTATGGTGCAACCAATTTAGATTTCCGTAGTGTGGATTCGCTGCCCACTCTCCAGACAATTTCTCCAAAAATGTCTCATTTGGACTTGTTGAGTTCCCCTAAAAAAAATTTCGATGAGATTCTCAAATCCAAATATATAAAAAAAAACAGTCCATCACCCAACCCTTTCACTGAAACCTACTCCTTTTACAAGGAGAAAGGCAAGCCTAGGAACGAGATCATAAAAATGAGTAATAACCGAGAAAAACAATTAGAAAAGACAGGCAGAATACCATTTACTGGTGAATCTAATATTGTCTATGATGAAAGACTATATTCCAACTATAACTTCCATAGTGAATCTTTTCATTTTAACTATTCTTGAAACTGTTTTTAGAACTAATTAAAGAGAAGGAGGATTTATATTCCAATACAGTGCATGAAACACAATTAACAGGCATTGGAAATCTTCATCATGAAACCTTGGAGGGGAAAGTGAATTTAGAAAAAATAAAAGAAATCAGAAGAATTATCAGAAGGAAATATGGTGCTAGGGGGAATTTCCAAAAGATTTTCAACCAATGGGATGGCGAAAGCAAAGGCTCAGTTTCCATCCAGAATGTTTATGATATGTTAAAACGATTTGGAATTAATATTAATTTCGATGAATCGAGAGTGTTGGTGGCAAGTGCCGACCATGATCGAACAAATGATCTGAATTTGGATGAATTTTTGGAGCTGATCTTCACTGACAATGAAGCTTTGAACGTGGATCTTAAGAGGATTCCAGGTTTATTGTTTTTTCATTATTATGATAAAATTTCGAAATAAAAAAATGTGATTTTGTCATTTTTTCAGTTTTATCTCAAGGAGAAAGCCATACTTTCAATGATAAAATGAAAAATCAATTAGAGGAGGTTACCTTAAAAAGACATCGAGATCAAACGAGCCATATGTTGAAAAACAAATTGAATCAAATAGCCAGAGTTTGTTTCGATACTGATTATAAAAAAAATGGCCAGATTGATTTTAAAAGCTTGCATCATCATTTAAGACAATTGGGCTTTTCAGAGAAGCTGCTTCCAGATTCAGATATCGATTACATTTTTGAAAAATATAAAATCAAAGAAGATGCCTTTAATTACCCTGCTTTTCTCCGAGAATTACAGGATTTTGATTATAAATCGAATAATTTAAGAGTTGAAATTTTTTCTTTTATACAAATAATAGTTTTTTTTATTGATAGTTTGAAAAAGTTCAAGCCTTCATTCAAAAACCAAAGGAAGTCAAAGGATTGACTGAGGTACAGAAAAGATTAACGATGTATGATGTTTCTGAACCTAATGAGTTCTTGGTTTTGGATAATCAAAGAATAAATGTCTCGAAATTGGAAAACCATAGAAACAGAGCCAAAAAAGTTTTCAGAGAAATCTTCAAGAAGTTTCCAGACAAGGCCGCGTTTGAGAAACATTTAAAAGAATATACCCAGGAGTTGAAAGATGAAGTTGTTGATAAGGAGGATATTTTTTCAAAGGATCAATTAAAGGATTTCGTTCGTAACTTTTTCCAAAAAAACCCGGAGGATAAAATCACCAAAAGAGATATTGAAGGGTTTTTGACAAATTTTACTTATAATAAACATGATGAAACCCTAGTCTCTGAGATTCCTACATTAATTTATGAGTAACCAATTTTAGTTATTTGTATTTTTTAAGATCAATTAAATAGTGAAGAAGATAAAGACTATTACAAAAGATTGGGGTATAAAAATTATGGTCCTTTGCCTTCAATGAAAAAGAGATTTTGCAAAGATTTTCCATTAAATAATGATCTTGCAACAGAAAAAGAAGAAAGTCACATTAGCGAGCATGAGAATAAAACTCTATCTGATTTAATGAAAGTTAAGCATCATCATCGAACGACTGACAATAAAAAATTAGATTCGATTTTGCAAAAAATTGAAGCGAAATTTTTTTCTGGTTCAAACACCGCCTTAAAAGTTTTCCGTTCCTTTGATTTAGACAATGACGGTTTTTTTTTTCTTACTTAAACTCAAAAAATAATGAAAAATTTTGTAGGTTTTGTCTCTCAGGATAATTTGATTAAAAAAATCAAAGAAATAAATTTATTGCCTGATGATGAAATTCCAATTTTTTTGAATTATATGGACCCTTCAACGAAAGGTATTCTAAATTTCCATGAGTTTACCACCAAATTCAGACCCTTGGCGCTAAAAACCGATGAAATGGGCAGACAAACCATTATTCCTAGCATCGCTCCTGATAAAGAACACACTATTTATCTGCAAACCAGCCTGCCGTCTATAAAAAATGCAATTTTTGACTCAAAACAATCCCTTACTCCTAATGAAAGAGATGGTAATTTATATTTCTTTATATATTTTTATTTTTTTTTAATTTTCTTTTAAGAACTGATCGTTGCAACGAGATACGGATTTTCTCCAACACCTGTTAATACCTTTTTAAATTTCCAGGCAAATGGCACCGATAATCCCATGTTCATTACACCAAAAGCCAGATTTCAGAAAGGATTTAGCTTAAGTTGTGAGTATCAACAGCAGGAGAAAGAAATGAAGATGAGCAGATATAATGCTAAATTGGAAGCAATACGAACATTTGACTCAAATTTAAGAAAAAAAATCGAAGAGGAAAGTCTGAGAAAAACAAAGGCTTCAGTTAATCAAATGAAAATGAAAGGATTGGCTCAATGGAGCTATGAACATGTAATAATCTTTTTCATTTTTCATTGAAATTAAATAATTTTTATTTTTGCGATGGTATTAGAGAAATCATTTGAAAAACGATTGGAATTGATATATTTTTATATTTTATTTGTAAAAATACAAAAATAATAAATTTAAATATTTTTTCAAAAAAATTTCTATTAAATGATGAATTTATTTCTGGGGAAGTCAAACAAAAAAGAAAAAGAATTTGAAGAACCGACTCCAATTTCACAAGAAACCCAAAGATTGCAAGCCCAATTAATAAGAGAATATAATAGCGGATCCTTTAATTTGCATTTGGCTATTTCGAATGAAGTGACTTTGACGCAAATGAAAAAAGAAAATTTGGAAAATATTTTCATTCATGCCAAGGAAATGAATTGTGGTGAAAGATATAAAAAACAGAAGTCAAAGTTTTGGTTTTTGAACCGGACACAGAGTGACACTCAAATGCCACCAGAAAATGAATATTTATATGATGATTTATCTGATTGATTGTATTGTTTTTATTGAAAACAGATAAATTTAAAGTTTTAATATATATATAAATTATGTTTTGAAAATTTGGTAAAACGTTAAAAGAATCCATGAATTTTGACTCTTGAATTTTTGAAAAAAAATTCTCATTTAATTCTTTAACAAAAATGAAATATTAAATATTTTTTACAAAAAAAAACCAATTTAAAATAGTTTTGAAAAATAGCATTAATTTCCCCTCATAAAAAGTATTAATATTTTATTTATAATTTATAATTCTATAAAAAATATTGAAAATGGCATATTGTTGAAAAAAAAGTATTTTTTCATGGCTTAATGCATATAATAATCAAAAAATTACACATCAGTTTCTCGTTCTGAATCTGCAACAATCATTTTTTGGTTTTCTTCTTCCTCTCGTTTGCATCTAATTTTGCTGTTGCTTTCTTTTAATTCTTCAAGAAGCAAATTTTGATCATTGCAATTCAAGCTCACTGAAAAATGATAAAAAAAAGTTAATTTTATAAAAATAATTAAAACTTAACCTTTTCTTTGAGAATCACAATACCAAAAAACGAAGTTCATCAACAAAGTCATGATGGCCATCAACACAAAGAAATAAATCACCTATTTTTTCTTATTCTTTTGAATATAAAAATCTAAAATCAACCAATTTATTTGATTCAAATTTAGTCTTGATTAGAGTTACAAGCAAAGGAGCTATTCCCATTCCTGCATTTTGAAAAGATGTGATAATACCATATCCGATTCCCTAAATATACCATATAAAAAATTCTTCAAGAAAATTATATAGAACCAAATTTTTCTCTTCCACCAGATATGCTATTGTCGGCCAAATGACGGCTCCAAAGAAAGAATAGGCAATTCCCAAAAGAATCAAAGGCACAAAAGGATACATATTCAGGAATAAAACAAATGAACTAATGATCAGAACCGAAGAAAGCATCAAGAAATAGATTCTCTTACCAATTTTATCCACCATTACTCCAATAATAGGAAATAATAGGGAAGAAATTATAAAGGTGACACTCATTAAACCTCCGGCAATTTCTTGGTTTCTCTCAAGAGAATCGGTTTTTGGTAACCTTTTAATTTTATTAAGTTTTGCTTTTGTTTTTGAATTTACCATTCCTCTATTATTATACTGCTTAAAAATGTATTGAAACTCAGGACTGTGATATAAAGGAAAACAGTCAATATGCACAGAACCCAATAAATCTAAATTTTTAAAAAAATTATTTTTTCTGAAAACAAATAAAACACCTTTGGGAAATTCATAGCTATGTGAAAGAAAGATTCGCCTTTATTGCTGACTGTATCAGGTTCCTTTTTAAAAAAAATATTAAAAATAAACCTAAGCGTTATATAGAAAAAACTGTTTCATTTTGAGTTGTAATTTGAGGTGGTGAAGGATGATGGCTTTTGTCGAGCCAAAACAGAACAAAAGCAAATAACACCGAAATTCCACAAATGACAAATCCGAAATAGAGAGCACTTTGCATTCCCAATTTCTATTAAACCAATAGATATAAAAAAAACAATTTTAAAAAATCACTGAGGATATTGCCGGGGAGAAAAAAGCATTAGCTATGCTAGCGATCCTCAAGATGCTAATGTTTAATCCCTAAAGTTAATAATTTACAATATTGTATATCTAAAGAAAAAACTTGAGAAAATGAAAGTTCATTTCCTTGAAACCATTTGATGATCAACGTGGTCATGCATATATTTAAAGACTCTCCTCCGATTCCAAAGAAAAACCTCCCGAAAATAGCAATGTAAGCATTGCCCAAAGTCACACCTGCACAAAACACCAGTTGCCCTATCATAACTATGAAGGTGTACACCACACCCATAAATCTATCCCCTATTAATTCATCAAATTAGGGGTCAAATTAGGGGTAATTCTGAAAAATAATTTACCCATTTTATCAGTTAGAACACCACCAAGCAATGGTAAGATAATGTTTGGGATGGCATAAACTGTATAAAGCATACTATATATGAATTCTGAGGCATCATTGCCATATGTTGGGGAGAATGATGAGACAATTTGTGATTTTAAAACGGCTGGGAGGTCGTATATATAATAATCCGCGAACTATTGGAAGGGATAAGGTTAGAATATGAAAAAGTTACTGTTGCAAGACAAATGATCAGAAGAACAATGAATCGAAGACGGGTTTTCATAAAATGTGAGCCGTTTTTCATTGTTTTTTGTTTTTAATATTTGCACTATAAAATTATTTTGGTTTTATAAAATTTTTTAAAAAAAAAGAAAAAAAAGAAAACCCTTTTTGAAGTTTTTTCGATTCAAGATATTTTGCTATGATTTCAAAAATTTCCACCCTCCTTTCAAAGACCTCTCTGACCAAAGTAGGAACCTTTTCTGCTTCCGAGATGAAAAAGTTTGATTTTAAAGACGCTTTAATATTCAGCAAGCTTTTGACTGAAGAAGAAAAAATGGTAACATTCTTTCCATCCCCATTTCCTTTAAAAATAGATTAGATCTCAGAACAAGCCAGCAATTTTGCCCAATCGGTTTTAATGCCAGTGGTCATAAAGTCCTTCAAGAAAGAGTGTTTTGATCCCGAACTAATGAAAGAATTTGGCAAATTGGGTTTTTTGGGTGCGACTTTCAAAGAATATGGTTTGCCTGGAGTTTCCCATGTGGCTTATGGGCTGATCAACAGGGAAATTGAAAGAGTTGACAGTGGGTTTCGGTCTGCCTTTTCAGTGCAGTCATCTTTGGTGATGTATCCTATTTATGCCTTTGGGTCAAAAGAACAAAAAGATAAATACATTCCTCCATTAGCTAGTGGTGAGAAAATTGGATGTTTTGGACTAACTGAGCCGAATCATGGATCTGATCCTGCCTCTATGGAAACAAAAGCTGTCAAGAAAGTAATTTTGTTTGATTGATATGTGTTTTTGAAATTTTATTCGAAGGATAATTATTACATTTTGAATGGAACCAAGAATTGGATCACTAATTCGCCAATTTCGGATGTTTTTGTGGTTTGGGCGAAAGAACAAACAACTGGATCGGTCAGAGGGTTTATTTTGGACAAAGGAATGAAGGGATTGACTGCTCCAACGATTGACGTATGGATGTTAATTTAAATAAAAATGAAATATTGAATGAAGGGAAAATTGTCTTTGAAAACATCGACTACTGGATTCATCAGCATGGATGATGTCATGGTGCCTGCTGAGAATATGTTACCGAATGTCAAGGGAATGAAAGGACCATTCGCTTGCTTAAATAAAGCCAGGTAAAAACAGAGGTTTAATTCGAAATATATTAAAGTTTTTTTGAGATATGGTATTGCTTGGGGAGCTCTTGGAGCAGCAGAGTATTGTTTCCATGCAGCAAGACAATATGCTTTGGATAGGTAGGATTAGAATAAATATGGGAATTTGAAAGAATTTTGCATTATAGAAAACAATTCGGGGCACCCCTTGCTGCATTCCAATTGATCCAGAAAAAATTCGCCGATATGTCAACAGACATCTCTTTGGGACTCTTGGGCTGTGTGCAAGTTGGGAGAAATATTGAGGATGGAGATTTGGCAGTTGAAATGATTTCTATGCTGAAAAGAAATTCTTGCGGTTTCAATAAGGGTTTTCAAAAAAAAAAATAATTTGGTTTTTAGGCAAAGCATTGGAAATTGCACGAAATGCGAGAGATATTTTAGGAGGAAACGGAATTTCAGAAGAATATCATATAATGAGACATGCAATTAACTTGGAAACAGTAAAAATTAAAATTAAATTAGTTGGTTTAAAAATGTTTACTAAGGTGAACACTTATGAAGGCACCTATGATATGCACACTTTGATTTTGGGTAACGGAATCACTGGGATTCCGTCATTTAAAGCACCCACACCACAGAAAAAATAAGCACTTAAAAACTTTTAATTTTTCAGAGTTTTCAAAAATGAGTTAAAAAATTTAAAAAATAAAAAATTATAATAAAAAAAAAAATTTTTTTGCTTCCATATTCTCCATTCGAATGAAATTTTTTAAAGAAAAAAAAAGAAAAATCATCCCCTTTCGTTTTTTTGAAGCTCTAAAAATTTATATTAAGTTAATAAAACTAATTAAATTATTAAAAAAAAAAATTTAATTT
>Ga0302186_10001701_pt1 | contig 17830 bp, 19 predicted proteins | sample II_Bog_E1_2_FD_198782 | JGI IMG/M metagenome (GOLD analysis project Ga0302186, IMG submission 198782) | Peat permafrost microbial communities from Stordalen Mire near Abisko, Sweden - II_Bog_E1_1 | ecosystem: Environmental > Terrestrial > Soil > Wetlands > Peat | place: Sweden: Abisko...
ACTTCGTATGCTTGAAAGGGTAATGTGATATCACTATTGGGAACATCCACTTCGAGGTTGAAAAAGCCACTTCCATCAAAGTTTAAGTGATATGCTTCAATGTAATAGCTAAGACCAGCCTGCAGGGCGATTGTTGCCTCTGCTGAGGGAACATATGTGTAGTAAAAATCATTATATGCTTGAACATTGTTGGAATATATCAGTGGAATCGAGGCTGGCTCAGTTGAGCCGTAAGTGCTGGATATATAGAAGGAGAATTAATTATCAGCTATACCTCTAAAGTCGTAATTTCCCGATACTGGTGGAGTAAAATACCCTCTCCATACTTATCCATAGTTAGAGCCATAAAAATTTCCAGAACGCAATTCAGTTCTAATTGAAATTTCTTGTGGATTACCTAAAGTAACTGTATTGCTACTGCGAACAGCAGTCGCAAATGTAGTAGTATTCATGCTCCCAGATACAGAATATCGAGCATAATTCAGACCCACTCCAGAAAAATAGCCATTTGTTTGATTAGTTGAATTGGTCGGCAACTTAGAACTCAAAGAGTAATTTCTGGGAGAAAGAGTGCAAGATATGGTTTGGTCTGAAGAAGAGCTGACGATACAATTGTTGTTGTCCACAGTGACTGAGACATTATTAGGATTCACTGAAAATCCAGTTCCGAGAATGACCATGTATTGTCCTCCTATGTTTCCTTTAGGCGTAAAGATAGATGAGATAGCAGGTAAAGCAGTAAATTCAAAATATTAACCACTTATAAGAGAACTCCTTCTCATACTAGGGCTATTTTCAGCATAACCAGGGGTTAATTGTTCAGAAACATTATATTTTCCTGCTTACTGCATGCTTGACTCAACGCAGTCAATCATTTGAAGAGAGGTAGGAATAATAGCGGCTTGCACTACATCAAACCTGCTGCAAAGATCATTGCCTAATTTAATGGCAACTACATCTCCCATATCTCTTCCATCCCCCAGATTGCTAATCCTATGAATTCCGTTCAGATTAACATTTATATTGGCATAGCCGGCTGTTGGAAAAATTTCACTGAGGGAGGGAGTATATGAGTTGGTATAGCTCACAAGGTCAGGGGAAGAAGTTGTAAAAACTTGTTGATAAGCGATCAAGGTAACTGGCAGATTATTAATATCCGAGCTGGATCCGGAGTCTGTAGTCAGGCAAGAGATGAATGTGTCTGAAACTCCATCAGATGGGATTATGCAAGGAAAATTACCAACAAAAATTTGATTATTAGACGCAACTGGATCTTGCCCAATGGCTTTGATGTAGATCATAGCACCTCCTTTCAGACTACTAAAAGCAGGACTCACCTGTGCAGTAGGCGACATCGAAACGTAAAGAATCTGAGGAGGTATAGCCTGACCCAGAGAGGAAACGCTTAGAAGTAAAATCAGAATAATCTTAAGCATTATTTATATTTTCAAAAACCAAATCATAGGCATTTAATTATCCCTTTTTTTCAGAACTTATTATGTCTTTGTTTCTCGATTTATTAATGGTTAATTCACTTGTTGAGTGAGCTTTACAAAGAAAAACAGGCCTTAGAATGGATGAAAAACTGGAAACCAATTTGTTCAGTTTCAATCTGTTGTTTTTTATAGATAAATCATTAACAAATATGCATAAATAGCTTTTGTCTGTTGAATTTATGTTGATAATATGAATGATATTTGTGATCAACAACACAATCAATTTCTGGAAAAACGAAGATCACATAAATGAGTTTAGATATAAAAAAACAATAAATTCAGAGAATTTGAATAATTGTATAATTTTGGGTCATGGGGTTCCAATTTACAGCTCAGAATAATCAATATACAAACGCTATCCATAATAAAAAATATTTATCGTGAGCTGTGAATTTAAAGATAAGCTCAATAATATTTTTTATCAACAACTACCCTTTTTCAAATTAAATACAATCATTAGATATTTTGCTTTTTTCATGAAATTTTATACTCATTTGCACTTTTTTGTGTCTTTATTTGATGCACATCGTCAATTAAATTATTCATTAATTTCAATCATCCCTCCAAGACATCGGTGAAGCACGGGCTGGGTCTTGAAGTTCCAAAAACTATTGATTTAATATACCAAATGTTGCAGTATCATCGTTTTATCGTCTCCTTATCGAATATCTTCAAATCTCTTCGATTTAAAAAATTGAATGTATTGAGGAAAACTCTTAAATATAATTGAATCACGATATACCTTTTTTTATTGATGCCAATTAAACATCTATTATTTTTTTAGCTTTTATTTTACCCCTAATTAAACATTTGATAAAAAGAATGTTAATTATAAGATGTGATTATAATTAAAATACTAAGGGAAACTTTCTTTTATAAATTAATTTAATCTTTCAATCTACATTCATCTTTACTTTCAGTTTTCACGATAATTTTTTTGTTTGATATTGTTGCTTAATTCATTCGTATTTTGGCTTTTTCATGCACAAGATGTTCCATCTCGAAAGTGTCAGTACATTTCTCATTTATTCACTATATTTGAATGCATAATCTATCATTATGCTTTGTGTTTCTGTGGATAAACTATTAATAATAACCTAACATATGCTTTAGACTGATTTAGAGACTCTGTTATAACTTCATCCAAATGTAAAGAAAGAAATACCGATAATTATACAATCTTTGATAAGTAATTGAAGGTTAAATATTCCTTTTCGATTGTAGAGAACAATTATTTTTAAAAAATCATACATATTATTAGAAAAACAGTTTTATTTTTAATCATATATTCGTCTTTTTTTGTATAAGATTAAGTCAAATTATTTTTTAATGCTATTCAAGTCACAAATATAAATTTAAAATACCAAACATTTTAATAAGTTTGATTTAGCGTAATTACTAAACTTTAACAAGCCTATATCAGTATCAAAAGAATTTATCTTGTTAATAAGATAAACGATATTCGATTAGGAGAACATATAAATTTTAAGAGGCATATTTTTTGGTTTATTTTCAATAACTTACCGTAACATTCGTTTTTAATAAATAAAGTATCCTGAAAACTCAGTGGCTGATAAGTAATCATGAAAATCAATCAGACTCTTCCTTTTTAATGATATCCTCTATTTCCTTCATGCTTCTATCCTTGAGTAGTTCTTCAAGCATGCGTTTAATTTCAGCTGTATTGATAGGAGTTGTGATCCCCAAAATCTGCATGGCCCTACGTTTCTTTATAAACTTGCCTTTAATCCTCAGGCGTTCCTCAGCCACTCGTTGTCTACAATTATAGCATATTTTTTTATTCCAGGTCTTGTTGCGCCTCTTTTCTAAATAGCGTTCAACTTTTAATCTACGAATTGTTTTGATTTATTTCTGGTCCTTTACAAGCAGAAGCCCTCTCACATAACTGAGAGGAATCTCCTTGTCGAGCAAAAGCTGAGCCAAATCGAGCGGAAGATACTCATTCAATTTATAGTTTTACTCCTCATCGTTGAGATATGCCTCCAGTTTAGGTTCTTATTATTCATTATCTTCCTCGTTTTACTCATACATATCGCTTTCACTATCAATTTGTCCGATTGCTGAAGCTTGAATACCTACTCTTTCAATTTTAAGACGATCGTCTTCTGTCAATTGAATCAGAGGCATGACTTGTGGAGTATTAGACTTGCATATTGCAACACTAGAGTTGATCATGTCCAAAGATTTTTCTAGTTTTCCTCGGTTAAAGGGGCCAGAATCCTGCATGACTGCATATGTACTCCCAGAAAGTTTACAAGGTCGAAGGAAGATTTGCGATTGACAGTTGGAAAGACTTGTGAATCTCTTAACTCGCGTAGGTTCTGTTCTAAACTGAGAGAAGATAAAGACTAATATTAATTTTTTGTATTAAGGCTCATTAAAGTTTAAAATTATTTATGGTTATGGCTATAAACTATAGCTATAGGAAGGAAGAAAACTGCAATTTGCAATAAATAATTAGAGTTGGACCACAAACAAAGCTATTCAATTATTTAATATTAAATAATTAATTTTTATTGACAGAACTCATGACTCTTAGAAATTATGCCTTATTATGTTAATTTTATAATAAGTAATCTCGATGATTTGTATCCAGCAATTACGAGTTAAACAACATAATAGTCAGATATCTTAACATTTAGTTGCAATCAAGTCGACAAGTACAAACTTTGGCAGAATACTATGTCCCTTTTAATATTTTCAATTGCTAAATCGATTTTGACTTCGAGCTAACTGTTACCCAAAATGCGGCAAACACTCTTAATATTACTTAACAACATGTTGAGTCTCATAATAGCCCGAACAACCGTACCTTAAGGGGCTTTTGTGTCCTGTTTTGCCTCAGCGAAATCGAATCCTACAGCCCACTTGTACACTGTATCCACTAAATGAAAGTTTATGATTGAAAACAGTAACTCTTCTTCCCCAAGAGGATTAAGATAAGCCTAGTTATTGATTTCGTATTTAATAATATTTGATACAATTTTATAAGTCTTTGAAATGGCTGTCTCCAAATTTGCAGTGTAGGTGTCATACGGGCTGAATATCGACATCGCAGTTTGTTATTAGCCTGGATTTGGTCTTGGCTTATAGTCACATACAAAGGCGCTCATCAATGCTGCAATTTATGCAGGGTTAAGAGGATCTAAAACAGCTTAAATTATAACCTGAGCCACATAAATATCTACTTCTCGGGCCACTTGTCCTTTTAGAGGTAATTCATCGTTACCAATGAACTTGAATTCTTTGAGTAGCTTGAGCATACCCTCGAATGAGCCCATTAAACCAAGTTAATTCGTATTGATACGACTTGCAGTAATCGTAACTTATTTTTTTGTTTTGGTCCTTTGCTTTTGCTGGTGCAAGTGTTTCTCTTTAAACTCACATTTATGGCAATCAAAAGCAACAAATCCTTTAAAAAGGCCTTCTTAACTTAGTTATGAGTGATATGCAACTAAATTCTTTGGTGGACTTAAAAGTTAGACTGCTATTTATGAGTAAAATCTCTTGGAGTCATCGAACTGTTTTTTGAAATTTAATTTTTCTCTGTATACTTCAAGTATTTCTTCCGGTCTCACCCAATAGACATTATATTGATATTAATTATCAGTTCCTTCAACAGCTCCATTTAAATCCTTTAAATTGGAGTTTTTATTTTCGAACTATAGAATAATCCTTTTCTTGATGCCTAACTTAGCTTCCTCCTCCTCTCTATCCTGCTTATTGACTTAAAGACCTTTGTAGATCTTATTGACTACTAATATTTGTAAAACTCTATCAATGTTTGTCTTTTCCATTCTTAGGAGCAAGCAAAGTTGTATCTAGTTATTATGTCCTAGTAGCAATGCAAATCGAGGCAATGCTATTTTTTTAAAATCATTTCTCCAAAATCGATCAGCATTACCCTCTCTGAGAGATTTGGCAAGTGAGACATACTCTTCAACAAGTAAACGAGTGCCGAGCTTATTGAATGGGCATTCAAACTCCGATAATTCTTCGTACTGATGCTTCAGTTCCTTTACTTTCTTAATGTTAGTTGTAAATTCCTTAAACTTTGGATCTTACATGAAAGACTGCCTCATCATTTATTGTACATCCATATCCTTGCTTTGGAAGAGTTTCAAAATAACTTGGTAGGTTACTTTAAACTTTGATACCAAACTTTAGCCCGGGTAATCCATCATTCGTACCATTTCCTCAGCATCAGGAAGATTTCCAGGATTTTTTGCAATTATAATAACGTTACCCTTCTCATCCAAACCTCTTCGACCAGCACGTCCCGACATTTGCACGTATTCGGAACTGTTAAGAAATCTCTGTCCTACACCAGAACCACTGACTTTTTTGATGGTGTGGTAAATCACTGTTTTTGTCGGCATATTGATTCCCATTGCGAAAGTCTCAGTAGCAAACAACACTTTAATTAACCCCTCAGAAAATAACAACTAGACAATTTCTTTGGCTAAGGGGAGCAGATCTCCGTGATGAATAGCATAACCATTCATGCATATAGAGGTCAAAAATTAAAACTGTGGTAATTCCCGATCTTATGGTTTTAAAGTTGAAAGGGCATGAGAAATGAGCTGTCTGATTTTTGATTTTTAACTTCTGTTAGTGAGATCAAATAGATAAATTTTTTATGCAAGAGCATTGATTTTTTTCTTGGAGAAAGTAAACACCACACAGGGAAGCAAATTTTTTTTGTGGCAGTGGGCGATCAGTTATTCGAGAACTCTAAAATCCTCTTTGCCTTCAGCTGTTTCCAGATCAGTTTTGGTTATTTTCTTAATGAATTTATCAATGGCAGATTTTGTGATTAATTTTAATCTTTGCTCTTTCCTATTATCATTGTAGAAACCTTTTTATTCAATTTTCTTTTTCTTTAGCTCCTTCATCTCCTCTTTCTTGCCCTCTGCGTTTCGAGCAAGACTGTTAATATGAGATTTTATCTAATTATAGTCCTATTTAAGGAAAGCACCGTTTGGCTCCTTAATCACATGAAATTTTCCGAAAATATAGAGAGAGTGTTAGAGGGGAACAGGACGGTGAAGTGTCTTCATAACGTACACCATTCGTCGCTTGGTACGACCTACCCAATTGGCAAATTCCATATAATTAGGAACAGTGGCGCTAAGCATAATCAATCCTATATGTTCAGGCAACATGATAATTGTCTCTTCCCACACCACACCTCTCTCAGCATTATTGATATAATGCACCTCATCGAATATAACCCATTCGATATCTCTAATCATTTCAGCACCTCTATAAAGATTATTCCTTAGAATTTCAGTCGTCATAATGACACAGCTGGCCTGCGGGTTCATACTGACATCACCAGTGACAATTCCCACTGAATCAAACAGTTTGGAAAGTTCACGATACTTTTGATTGGAAAGAGCTTTAATAGGAGAAGTGTATATAACTTTACGTTTATGACGCATTGCTAGGGCAATACCGTATTATGCCACAACTGTCTTACCAGCACTAGTGTGAGCAGCCACAAACACGCTTTCCTTTCGTTAAAGATGGAGAATAGATCGCTTTTGAAATTCATCCAGTTCAAATTTATATTGAATTGCAAACTTTTCCTTGGGAAGAATGTCATAAAAATTGGAGAGATCTGTATTGTCCTCAATAGCGAATTGAAAATTTTTCCCTCTGGTGGGCTATGTTTTTTTTTATATCTTAATAGACTCAAAACCAGCTTTAGCTTCTTCTTTAGGGACTTACTACACAATTGGTTGTTAATTTAATTCATTCTATATTAACTCTGGTTATTATTATTCTTCATAGTTATCTTGCTCATACTGTGTTGCTTCTTTTACAATTCGATCTATAATCTTGGTAAACTCTTGATCCCCCATTTGTTGACTTATTTTTGCTCTCTTTGGTCGATTTAGTTATTCCTTATCAAGTGAAAGATCCTCCATGATGGATTGCCAAAGATCATTATACTCTGCGCCATCTTTAAGACTTACTAAATCGATTACATCCTTGAAGGGCACTGTTTCCAACTCTTAGCCCTCCTGCCCCTCAATGATAGAAAACATCCCGTTTAGAATATTTAGTTCCTCCAATACTTGTTCCTTACTTTTTCTTTAGCCTTCTTTAGCCACGACCTTGCGTTTGTGTTGTGTTCGAATTGGGTGTGGTGCATGGTCAAGTACTTCTTCCTCTGTATAGCGTTTACTTGCGGCTTCTATCGATATGGTGTGCATGTCTACAACTTAACCTAGAAAGTTATAGCTACAACAATTTGTTAGGGTATTTTGCGAAAACGTATTTATGTCTACTCTGTCTTCCTCAATAATTTGGCTTAATTTATTTTAAATTTGCCTCAATTATCCTTTCTTACTTTATAATATTCTAAGAGAGGCCTCTTTCAAAGCTACTTCTGTAATGTGATCACATATGCGATGATCAACTGAACTTTTTTCGCACTCCATGAGATTTCTGAAATCAAGTTGAGCGCATATTGCAGAAGATGATAGACCATAATCCGGGCAGTTAGATTACTATAACAAAAATGATGGACGGCAATATTGTTCGTCTGTTGTGATGGGAAAGCCAACCCTAAAATTGAACCTACCGCTTCGCATATCCCTATAAGTGGGCTACATTTTCAGGGGTAATCCTTCAACTATCAGATCGCCCAATTATGAAATAACTTTGTCCATAGTGTGTTGAGCTTATATCTTATAACAATTATGATTGACCAATATCAAAATACAATTTCCCATCCTCTGAAAGATTGTTTAATGAGTCACGCCTAACTTACAATATTATTTTTAAATGAAGGTAGCAGATTATGCTGATACAGATCAATGGTACTGTCCGATTTTTATTTCCATGTGTTTCAGCTAAATTACAATTAAAATACCTTTTCAAAGGTTTTGACAATAGACTCGGAAGTCTACTTGTTTTCTCGTTTAATTTCTGTCATTATCTCTTGCGAGGATTTATTTTATTGTTTTTGATTTTCTTCGCCCATCATAAGTTCATCCTCGAGAGGGTGCATTTTGTCAACCAAAAACTTTTTAAGTTCAAGAGGGTTTTTCTTAACCTTTTCTTTTAAAGCGGCGATTTCTGCTATCAGGTTGGTCAAATCTTGACTAAAAATATCGTGCAGCTTGCTTGTTTCGTCAAAGAGTTGCTGCATGACAAACAAATTACTGTGACTGAATTGAGATGGGTTTTGGCACTTCCTGATTGCTAGCCAATTGTTTTGCTGAGTTCTCCAGTAATATCTTTTGACATTTGTATAACTTCTTATTAATGAAGCTGAACTAAATATTAATTTATTAATCATTAAAATCGTTCTATAATCAACTAATGAGATTATCCAAAATAATTGCCTCTTTTTTCCTCTTTGAATTGCATGAATTATCAATTTAGGCGATTTAATTGAAAGATAAATAAAGATTAAAAATATCACCAATAATCTTGTCAATCCAAAAGATTTTCCACCCAATTGAGATCTATTTCTTCTTGTTCACTGTCCTCATCCGAAATATTGCAATCCTTGAATGAAGAATTACTCTCTTCTGAATTCTGATGGAAATATGTTTGCATATAGGAGTTGTCCTTCGTTACAAACAACTGCGTATTGATATAGCAATAGTAATATAGCTATTGATAGCAGGCCAAACAATAGGAAATATTTTTATCATACTGCTGATGACACACTTCACATTGCCAGTCCCCGCTTATCTTTTCTTGATACTTAATTCTTGGATGATGCTATTTGGATATTTTATTGATGGTATGTTGATGTTTCCTTCCCATAAGGCTGTATTAATTTTAAATTTAAATATAAGCTATGCTATCATAACCAATTTAGCAATTTATATTCCAATATAACTAATATTACCTTCTAATGTATTTGGACGAATATATCTATGGTGAATCAAAAAATTAGCTTATCTTTGCAAGTACTGATCAGATTCGCTTGCCCTCTACTAGACCATTAAACAGCAGATAGTATTTGCAGATTTATTCAAACTCAATGCTGTTGGAGTGATCCTCATCGATAAGATTAAAAGCCATTTGGGCCTCTTCTATTGTGATGTCCTTTGAAATCTTTTGAACCATATATTTAAACTCTTCAAAACTTAACTGCCCTTTTATATCATTTGTGTCAAAATCGTTAAAAACTCGACGTAAAGATAATCCATTTCTCACAATTATTTTTTTTAATCTAATAAAAAAATTCTCTAACTTTTCCTTTGCTGTTGCTGACATCCGAGTCATTGAAAAGTTGGATGGGACTGCATCATATTATATTCCATATTTTTTAATCATTTTTAGAATTTATGTTACAGAAATGGTGCCACTGCTATCAACATCAGTACGGTTAAAGATATATTTTGCCTCGTGAAAACTGATATTAGGATTGATGGCTCTCAAAAACTAAAAATATTGTCCATAAGTGAGGTCTTTTGCGTTTGATTTATAGTTGCACTCTGTGATATATAGAATAATGTTAATTGGATGACGATAGAAGTAGGTGCGTAACTTGCTCATGATACACTTCATCTTATTTTAAAACTCTTTATTTTCATCGTTCCTATCTTTAAAGTGACCTGAAAAAATGGGGTGATCAAATAACTAATTCCACGAAATCCGATCTTTTTCGCGAGCTTTGAGGCATTTGTTGAGGAAATCAATAGTATTTGGAGCTAGATCTCTACATTCAATATTGAGAGGAATTTTTTTAATATTTTCCATTAGCTCGTATTTAGATTTTCCTTTCCATGGCAATTTTCCATGCAGCATTTCGTAAAATATTAATCCTAACGCCCAAATATCGCACTTTGAGCTATATTTATCAGATTCTAATGCCTCAATTGGTATATACTGACAAGTTCCTACCTCCGAATTGGTTGTTATCTCTTATATGGGTACTTTTGAAGGATTAAATAATTGTTTGGAAAAACCAAAATCGCTTATTTTGAAAATATTTTTGCGCCTGAGTATGTTTGCTGGCTTTAAGTCTCTATATAAATGAAATGATACCTGTGGATAATATCCTTGCGAACCAATTCAGTAAATCCTGAGCAAATTTGAGTAAGTATTTAAATGCAATTCGATTCAAGTAATTGCTTTCCAGGTTTTATTATCTTGGAGAGATCTTCATCACATAACTCCAATACAATATAATAATTATTGGGACTTTCAATGACTTCATAGAAATCGACTGTGTGTTAGGATATTATTGTCCGCAGAATCTTGATCTCCCTTGATAACGATAAGCGGATATATTAGTCCGTATCAACTAAATAAAATATGATCGTGTACCTTTATCTTTCGAAATACTTTTGATGGCTACTGCTTCCTTGGTGGAGTCTTTCATACCCTGAAAAACACTACCATAAGATCCACGTCCCAGCAATTGCGATAGATAAAGGGAGTACTCTCCAATTTGTTTCTTTTTAAACATTTATTATTATTGCTCTTCTAATTACAAAAATAGTATGAAAAACATTTCTACTTTAGATTATGATCAATTACTTATAAGAAATTGCTAATATTTCATTTCCAAACTATCGTAAAAAAAGAGAAACACCAATTTAAATTTACAGACAAAATATATCTAAGATATAATGCATACAATATTTGCAGTTTCGGAAATCAAACAAGGCATAAATGTGCTGAGAATAAACTTTTGATAGTATCAATATTTTAAAGATGGCAATGTTGATTATGCATAGATATTTTTAATTCAATAAGAAGATTTAATGGATATTTTTTTCGCTAAAAAATGATTTTTTTCTTCTTATATGGTTCGAATTTTTCGAATTGTGCAAATTTAATTTTGTCAACATACCAACATATTAATTATTGTTTTTTTAAAATGAGGCCTATTCCTAAAATTCCTACGTACAATTGCTTTTACAAAGTCTACACCTTCAGATTCTCACTTGGGAAAAAGACTCACATGGACTCTATGATTACTAAGCTACAAAACTTGGGAAGGAATATTTTGAAATTCAGGGACCTTGCAAATTATTCAGAAACTGGTATCGTAAGTGAGTTTCCACTTAGATGGTCTAACCACTATAATATCGAACGATAAGATCAAAAAAGGACAAATTCCAGATGAGTCCTTTACTTTCCTTTCTTCTTTGGTATTAAGGCACAATGGTAATTGCTAAAGTATCATTTTTATGAGTTAGGCTTTTTGTTATACCCACCAGAGCGTCCTTCCCAATAAATACTAAAAAAAGATGGTAATGCTGATGAAGCTGGACCTATGAACACTAATGTTTACATTATTGTCAAAGACTATAAACTTAATAATCGCAGCGATGGTTACCCTCTAAGTAAATGATATCTCATACAGATCCAGGAAACATTTTAAAGGTGGGAAGAGTCGAGTATAAAGTAGTATAAATTGGAGGTTTTTCTAGAAAAAATATGGAAAAAAAATAATTTTTTTTGGGTTAATTTAACGGAATTTACTAAGCAACTTAGTCCATTCGCGGTAACTGCAAATTTTGCCTATGTGATGATAATACTGCTGATAATTTTTTGATATCTCCATGTAAATGTAAGGGTTCATGTGAAGGGGTGCATGTTCAGTGCCTAAAACAATGGATAGACAGTAAGGTCAAAAAGGAAATCTGCGGAATGGTAGTCTCATACAACTTCACAAAATTTGAGTGTGAAATCTGTAAAGAGCCTTTCCCAAGGATGGTTATTAAAGGCAAAGATTTTAAGATGGAAATGATCACAATTGACAAACCAGAAAAACCATATCTTATTCTGGAAGGAATCAACGATCGTAAGGAGAGTAAGGAAGAACGTTGTTTGCACGTAGTTTGTCCAGAAAATAATAATGTGGTTCATCTTGGTCGAGGTCACCAATGCGAAATCAGATTGCAGGACATATCTGTATCGCGTATGCATGCTGAGATCAAATTAAGTGGCAATAACTTTCTTATATGTGATAGCAACTCGAAGTTCGGTACTCTAATAAAGATGGATCGAGTGATGGAGCTAAGTAATAAAGTTCGACTACAAGTGGGTCGTTCAGTTTACGAATTTCTGGTGGAGTGATTAAACTGCAGCTATTCTCATATCTTTTTACCTTCTTGAAATAGACATTATTTTAATTTAAAATTCATTTAAAAGAGAAAAATTTACCTTTAAATATAAATATATTAATGTATTGATTAAATATATATTTTTATTGATATTTTTATTTTTATTTATCAATTTTCATTGGGAAGCACTTCTGCTAAAAAGGAGTTTATATTTTGTCTCAATGCAATTAGTTCTTCATTTTTTCCTGTTTTATAAAGAGTTGTAGCGAAATTTAATTTTGCTTTTTTTTCAAAGATAATAACATGAGAAGATCCCCCATAAGAGAAGTGTCCAATTTAAGAACCCTTTGAAACTTCATCGCCAATTTATACTGTTGCAACACAACTGGACACTTCTGCCATTCCAATGAAAATAATAGCGATCTTTCCAATTTTTTTGTTTTTTGCTCGGATCACAAATACCATACGAGCTGCCACTGCTGTCAAAAAAGACTGACTATTATTTGGTGAACCCTCATCATAAGGAATAATCTGAGATTGATCGAAAAAATAGGTGCCATCAATGGAATAGATATCCTCAATAACACCATCAACAGGTGAATTCCATCTATGGTAAAAAAGGGCACTTAAGAAAGCCTGATAAACGGTTCCTCCTTCGAAATGCTGAGCTAAATATAGCTTTCCATATCGCCCAGCTCCAAACATATCAGCCAAAGAATAAAGGTTATCTTTGAGCCAAAATTTATCGACGAGCTTGACGTTTATACTTGGCTGTTTAGGCAAAAGACGATAATGTTTTATTCGATAAGGCTATTGGGACTTCCAGCACCAATGATTCTCTTACCAACCTTAAACTCCCTTAAGAACCATTAATTCCAATTTGTAAAATCATAATGAGGCTTTTAAGGATCACAAATATATTATGAATAGTCAACCTATTATATTGCCTTTGGGCAAAACCAGCCATATGGTGATTCTTTGTTCATGTATTTTAAAGATTTTGATGATTAAAGCATAAGACTATAGTCAGCAATAATTTTCTTGAGTGCCTAGTTCACCTGATTATTGGAAAAAAAGCTTCGTCCATTTTCATTTTGCATGAATTCAATAAAAATAACGTTTATTGGAAAACCTACTAAATCATGATAAATGAATGCAGGAGGAGTTTTGACAGCAGTATCAATCATATCCAGTACATCTTTACCAATCATACCAAGAAGGGTTTTGTTGCACTGCGAAATTCCATATTCCCAATTCATCCTGAGGATTGGATCCGAAAAAATAAGCTGCTAAAATTCCTTGATTGAGGGTAGCCATTCCAAATCCTATCTTTAAATCCTTGCCTGGTAAAGATGCTTTAAATATTTATCAGATATGTCAATGGGAACATTGGACAGACCTCCAATATGACCTGTTGCAGCAGGACAACCAATTTATTAATCACATATTAAAGCTGAGGCTGTTGATATTCCTTTAGATAAGGCTACAAATAAGAACAACAGGGATATCAAAAGCAGATTCTTCATCATAAAGATATATTGAAATCAATCTTCCTACTATATAAAAAATATTTAATCAAGTATTAAAAATACAAAGATATAAAGACTGATTTTTAAGATATATTAAACGCTCATAATCATACATAAATAAATAAATTTCTTAGATATACGACTAGATCTGTATTCTTTTGATCTCTTTAGTTTTACAAGTCTAACTTATAGTCGTTATATTATTATTTAAATCGAAGTATGATTATAATGAACAGAATATATTATTCTTGCTTGTTGGCATTCCAATCATTCCAATAACGCAACCACTATGCTAACTTCCGACAATCAGATTTGATTTCTTCAAAATAGACCTCCCAATGACAAGATAGTACATGATTTATTTATTATTTAAAAATAATTAGTTTCCTAAAAATGAAACCATTATTTATTTGCATTTATAAAGTCTTATGACTCAATAGATTATTTTATAATAGATATTTATTAATAGCGATCTATTAGAAATGAATTGATTATCAAATTCAGTTTTTCTGATAACTTTTTTATTTTATTTTTTCTTCTTCCATTTTTATTCTGATTTCTCTCTCATATTCCTAGGTTAACTAAAACCAAACCAATTTCTTTTATTACGAGGAATATTGATTTAAATTATAAGGATTTTTGAAAATGGCTTTTTATTTAAAATGATTGAGCACAAAATAGGTAAAAACAGTCGAACTTTTCGATCCCGTTGAAATATAGAATTATTTTGCAATATTATTTGTGTGATGGGAGATTAAATTCAATTAGCGCTAAGATTATTTTGTCGGAAATGCCTTTAATGATCGCCCTGATAACTATGATGGCTTTAATGATGGATTGAATTCCCACACCTGTAACTTTTCATGTGAAAATTCTGCCCTCAGCCATTCACACAAATGCTGATAATCGTCTACTGATAAAAAGCTCTTCTCATTTCTATTTAAAAGTTTAATATATTCAGTGATACGAATAAGTCGGACCATCTGAGTATTGAACTGGAATTAAGGGTTGAAACTAACAATGGTCAGTAATTTCTCAAATCTGGTATTATGATAAATAACTGCTGTATTTTTTGCGCTTTTAAAATGATATTTCTTAAACATTTCTATAATTTTACATTTGATTCCTTTTTACTAAAAATTTCTATTTATTGCATCATGATCATTTGCTTTCGCGATAATCATTGACATATAAGTGTATTTAAGTTAAAGATTTGCAGGAATACTTGTTTCTCTGATCATTCTTTGATCTTTTGACTCTGATTCTCTAATTGGCACTCCTGATTCTGGCTTTTTGCAAATATGATTGAAGAAGTTATTTGGTTTTTGCAACATGCGTCTTTGTCGGTCAGTGTAGCGATTGGGAATGTAAAAATCGTTAAACATTTGCTTCAGTAGTTTATAGGCTCTGTGGTATTTGAGTTATTTTATTTTTTCACTTTTATGGTGTTTATAGCTCCAGAAATACTTTTCATTTTATTCATACCCCCAAAAGTATACTTTTGTAGCGTCAGTGGGACACACTCTAATTCTTGTTACGTAGCACCCTTTGATATAGTCAAGCACATTTTTATCAAAATCTCTTTCTTTGATACGATTGGTTTAGTAAGGATTCCTGGCAATTGGTACAAAACTTACCAAAACGTTTATCCCTACTTCAACTCTCGGATAGAAACAGTCGAGAAAACTGTAGATATGCTGTTCATATTTTTATTTGTCATTTTCGGTGATTTATGCCCCAAATGGTCGTATTTACCGATTCTTATCAACACAGTTAAAGAGAATGACGCCTCCATCAGTGTTCATCATCGAACATATTTCTCTCTTTATTCTTATCTATTATTTCTTCAGTCGAGAGATCTATTAAAACGATACGGCTGGAGTTTTATTTACTAGGTCGTCCTTAATGTTCATATCCTCATAAAAAAAAGGAGTGCATCCAAGACAATTTATTTGATATGAATCGGAGTATGGAGAATAGTTTATTGAGGGACAAATTTTATTATTATTTTCACTAGTCTTTGATTAGCTGGATTTTCTTTTGTTGTCTTCGTAAAGCAGAGTCTTCAATACATCCAATTTATGAGATGGATGTGTGGAAAAAGTTATAAGCGGATTTATAAATTAGGGCAGAGACATTACTTTGTTTTTGTCAATCAAAATAGTTGCCCTTGTTTATTTGTATTTATCTGTGCCCTATTCCATCTTTAATTATGTTTTAGATATTTTATCTAAAAAATGATCCTCCTCAATTCCTAAATAAAATCTCTTTCTTTTTGGGAACTACTTCGTTACTCTCTATTTGTTTTTCTAATCTCTTTGACTAAGCTTCACTTAAATTTATATATTTGTCTGTTTTTATCGTATTTCTTCAGCTGTTTATAATTAATTATAAAATTTGAATAACTAGTCATTTTTATCTAGGACTTTTTCTATTTCCGAATAAAAATCATCAACACTGTCAGTATTTTCTTATACTAATAATTCTGATCGTTTTTATGTTTTGTTGTATAGTTTGAGATAAAAAAAATAATTAAACTAGTTATCTTCTAATGATTTCCGATAGGTTTGCAACAATTGCCCAATGTCTTTAAATCCTAAAATAATTTAGGTTTAGATTCTTTCATTGACCGTTCTCTTGATGTAAACATTTTTCTGTTGTGAGTTAGCACTTTGGACATCTTCAAGGGAAGCGTCTCTGAAGAAATTTTTAAAACTTTAAAATCTTCTGTGTTTTGACAGTTAAATCTTTGCCTTTGTCAATGAAAACTCATGATAATCTTACTTGAACATTTAGAGGTTAATGAGCTTTAGTTGACACCTGGTATGAGAATATATTTTGATTATCTCTCTATCCTGACATTCTTGTGACTATATATTTTTTTTTTGTGTTTATACTTATTTCTCCATTTATTTTGGTACCTTTGAATTGATCATCAAAAAAGCCAAAATGTTTGAGGAGAATTGTCGCATTTCAATATTGAATTGTCTTAATCTTCGTTTGATTGTTTCTATGTTCTAATTGATTTTGTGATGATTAATTTTTTGAAAATAATGCATCCTTAAAATAAATGCTTGGCAATTATGTTTCCACAAAGATCTCAATTGTTAGCCGATATTCAAATCATCTTTTAAAGAAGTATCTTCTTAGAATTTTAAGATTGAAATTAGGAGCTCCTAAAAGGATAAAATATATGAATTGCTGTTGCTACCTTCTGTTTGGAATATTTTTTCTTTTTAAATTTGAGGTTGATCTAAATCCTTTACAGCTTATTAAAGCTAATAGGAGGCGAGAGTGGATATCTGTTGAGACTTACCATTTTTTTCATCAAATAGTGACATAAAAATAAATTGAATTATAATCTATATAATTAGGTAAAAGTATTTTAGTTTTAAGTATAAATTATGATTTAATTTCTGCCAAATCTTTCATTAAAAATAATTTCAAATAAAGCAACTCCTTTAAATAATAGGCAGTTTTTGTAATTTTTTATTGAAATGCAATATATTTCTTTTTTAATTACCTATATGACATCTCATAGAAGAATTTATGTTTAATTCAAAATATTAATTTACAGTTTATTCTTGTTATGAAATTCATCCTTATTATAGTCTTCTATATTTCCTGCATAGTTTAATGAAAGTAAAGGGGAAGGATCATCTATATTTTTATCAAAGTATTCAAAATAAATTGAGCTTAGAGATGATTTAATGATTCATTATTCAATATATTTTAG
>Ga0302186_10001707_pt1 | contig 17764 bp, 19 predicted proteins | sample II_Bog_E1_2_FD_198782 | JGI IMG/M metagenome (GOLD analysis project Ga0302186, IMG submission 198782) | Peat permafrost microbial communities from Stordalen Mire near Abisko, Sweden - II_Bog_E1_1 | ecosystem: Environmental > Terrestrial > Soil > Wetlands > Peat | place: Sweden: Abisko...
ACTATCGCGTATTACTAATGTTTTTGAATTTTCATGATACCTGAAGTGAACAAGTACCTGATCACTATAAACCACCTTTTTGAATTTTACGAAATAAGTGGTAAAGAATATCCTGTCGAAGTAATAGGATGAGTTTTCCTGGAATTTACCTGTTGCTTTAATGTTGTTTAAATCGCACCAAACGCCGGGTTGATGAAATGTGCTTTTAAGCGATATGAACTGGCTGCCGGTAAGCTCTTTGTTTTCAATAACATCTCTAAATTCCGGGTCATTATCATAAAAGTTGTAAACTTTACCTGCAATGGTGTAGCCACTTTTAAAAGCTTCAGCTATATTCAATAAGGCATTTGGGGCTAAGTAATCATCGCTATTGATCCAGTTGAAAATATCACCGCTACATTTATCAATTCCTTTGTTTATAGCGTTAGCCTGGCCTTTATCTTTTTCACTCACCCAAAAGGTGATCCATTTTTCATATTTCTTAATTATCTCAACCGTATCATCTTTGCTGCCACCGTCAATGATGATATACTCCAGGTTAGGGTAATTCTGTAATAGGATGGAACGGATGGTTTCTTCAATAAATTTACCCTGATTATAACTTGGTGTAACTATTGAAATTTTGGGCCATTGTTCTTTGGATGAATAAATGTCATCATTAACTTCTATGTCCCAGGGCCATCCGCGCTTTTGACCAACTGATGGTAATTTATTCAGTAACGACATCTTTTTCGCTGTTAACTTTATTAATCATAATCAAGCTGAATAATACGTGCATTACAGCCTCGAAACTTGCTACATATATGTTAAGCAACAGTATGCCATGCAAAGTGGATATATTTATAAATGATGCTGATACGGCAATGGCCGCAATGCTTAACGGTATCAATATAATGGGCTTTATAGCCCAGCCACGGTGTGTATACAGGGAAAAAGAAGAACCTGCTATTAAAGCAACACAACTACCGGCAATGTTTAACACCATTTCATTTTTTAGGTTAGCGTAGGAGGGGCCCAGAATCCATAAAATTGGTGTTGGGAACAACCACACTACAGCTATAATTAATACCATTAATGCAAATAATACTATCTGTATTTTGATATAATTACTTAGTAAAATTCTTTTGTTATTAGCTAAGCGTGCAAACCTTGGCGATATCAGTGTTGAAAATAGTACGTTAAACAAGCCAAGTACCATTACCAGCCGCCCAAGTGCGCCAACCTGGGCAACAGCGGTTGTTGAACCGAAAATTGATATAAGCCAGATAGTTATCTGACCAGATGCGCAATAGTAAATGGCACCCGGCAAGATCCTTTTTACAAAGGCTAATATCTCTTTTGTAATCAGCGGATCAGCAGGCTGATCAAAGCGGGCATATTCATAAGAGGTTTTTCTTAATTTAAGGTTTGCCCAAATTTGTGGTAAGCCTGAGGCCAATACAGCAATATATGCCCATGGAAAAGTGAATATAGTTAGCCCGATAAGTATCAGCCGTAAAACATTGGTGCCAACCTGTATTTTTTGAAGCGGTGCAATATCCTGTTTTAATTTAGGAGCTACCTCAAGCAAAGTGCCTGATAATGATGTGAAAAACGCCGGTATTAATGACAACGTAATTAAAGAAGCCATTAACCAGCTTGCACCGTGATGCAACAGTAGATATAATAAAATGGGAACGGCTACGATTAAACTCCCGATGGCTAATTTTTTTCTCAGGTTGAGTCCGGTGGCTATCACCAGTCCCAGTTTTTCACGATCCATCCATATTTTACCACCTTGCGACATTACTCCTGTTGATACACCTCCATCAGCCAGTAGTATCATGGTGCCAAGCATGGTATTAGCTAAGGTATAAAGCGCATATTCTTTGGTCGGTAATAACCGTATTATAATAATCGCACTTAAAAAACCAATTAACTGAATGATCAATTGTGCGGAGCCGGTTATAGTTATTAACCTGCCCCATTCAATTATTTTAGCATATTTTGAGTGAGCGGGCAGGTTTTGGATAGCAGCTTTCATAATTAGGTGCCCCTCAGATAAATGTGAGGGGGGAATATCAGTTATATGGTTGAAATGAATTTTCAGTAGTAATTCTTAACAATTGAATAAACTCAGGAAAGCTGTTTCTTTTGTTTGTGGTTTACATAGTAGCTATTATCATAGTTATAGCCATAACCGTATTTTGCGCGTTGTATACCGTTGAACACAATATTGAGGTTAGGAAGTTTATCCTCTTTAACCATTTGTTTTATAAATGCAAGCTCTGATTTGTCGGTATATCCTTGTTTAACAACGTATAGTGTCACATCACAAACCCGTGCCAGCAACAGGGCATCTGTTACCAGGTGGATTGGCGGAGTATCGATCAAAATATCATCATAATCACTTCTCAACTTGTTAATCAATACATCCAGTTTAATATTATCCAGTAATTCTGATGGATTATCAGGGATAGGGCCGGCCCCAATCACATCCAAATAATTATGGATACCAGAAGGACGGATAATTTCTGCCAGCGATATTTCACCAGTAAGGTAATTGCTTAAACCAGGCTGATCGCTGTTTAACTTTAAGATCTCAGTTATTTTAGGCCTGCGCATATCCAGTTCTAATATGATCACCTTTCTGTTGGTTGCAGCCAGCGCAGTACCCATATTACTGGTGATAAAGCTTTTTCCTTCGCCGGAAACACTTGATGTAAACATAGTTACCCTCCCGCTTGGTTTATTTGAATAAAGCAAGTGCAAATTTGTACGTAATGATCTAAACTGTTCTGTTATGGCAAAGGCACCTTTTTCAAGTACGGCAATCTGAACATCTCCTTTGTTTTGGTTTAATTCACAAATGACATGCGCTCCCGTTACTCTTTCTATTTCAGCACGGTTCAATACTTTGTTTTTTAATAGGTCGCGGCCATAGATGAAGGATGCCGGGATACCCAGGCCAAGCAATAATGCCAATACATATGGAACTTGTTTTTTTGATTTTGGCGCGATAAAATAAGGCTCTTCAACTGTACGGATGCCGGTTATAGTAGAAGCATAGCTTAAAGAAACCTCTTCCTTTTTTTGCAGTAAATAGATGTATAAGTTTTCTTTTATGCTTTGCTGGCGTTTAATGCTGATGTATTGCCTCTCTTGTCCGGGTATATCTTTGATAGAGGCTTCAAAACCTGAATTATTGTGTTGGAGCTCTCTTTGTACAGATAGCAGGGAAGATTTGATGCTGACTATGGTTTCTTTTATTTCGGCTTTAGTTGATTTTATTTGCCTGTTTAAAGGGTTAAATATGGGATTTTGTTCAGGCGTGGTTGCCAGTAGCTTGTCATGTTGCAATTCCAGTTTTGATAACTGATCTACCAGACTTATTAACCCTGGATCAGAAATGCCCAGGGTAGCAGGGACGTTACCTGACGAATTGCTCGAATTTACATAACGTTCAATACCTTCAATTACGTTAAGCTGAATATTAACATCATTTAAACGCGAATCGTTCGATTGAACATTGTCTAAATAGAATTTAGATTTTGATGAAATATCTGTGAGCCCTATGCTGCTTTTAAAGCCTTCTACATCTTTTTCAACGTTTGTCAATTCACCTGTAAGGGTTGATAACCTGTCGTCAATAAATTTCAGGGTGCTTTGCGTCACTTTGTTTTTATCCTCAATGCTCGAAACTTTATAGGCATTGATTAATTGGGTTAAAATTTCCTTTCCCCTCTGTGGAATTTCATCTTCCAGCTCCAGCTCAATAATAGGCGCATCTTTATTAAGTGTTACGGCAATGGAATTTTGATACATAGTAACCACATCTTCCGGATTTTGTATATTGATGGTAATGATTTTACCAATAAAACTATCAAAATTTGGAGTTTTTGTGAGTTTCCAGGTACCCAAATCATTCTTTAATGTTGTATTAAAATTGTACACCGGCGATTCGCCATTTGATGTTTTTATTACAAATGAATTGGCATCTTTAATAAGAATTAAAAGTGACAGATCACTTTCGTCTCCCGAGCTTTGTATAAGTTTAAACCTTACCGGCGTATTAACATACAGATCGCTGTGTTTATAGCTCGCATCTTTATAATTTACTGCTAGTTGTAAAGCGTCAACAACCTGGCGGATCAATGGCCTTGATTTTATGAATTCAACTTCGCTTTCTATGTCTTTTGGTTGTGCGGTAACATCAATTTCAGCCAGTGCTTCTTTAGCGTCCGGAGATTTTTTTTCATCGGTTATAGCCAGCGTAGCTTTTATATCATAAACAGGTTTTGTGCTTTTGATATAAAAATAGGCGATACTAATGGTGAATGCCAGGCTGAGCAGGAAAAAAGGCCAGTGATGCAGATATTTAGTAAATAATCCACGGATGTCTTTTTGCGGAGCCGACTCTTGGTCGTTAAACGCAGAGGCAAGGTAAAGGCGTTCGTTTTTCATATTATTTATTTACTACAGCGGTAAGTACAATGGTTGCCACTAATGATAAGGTAGCTAAAACCAGGCTGATGGTTCGATAGCTTCTATCGCCTGAATTAGATTTCGTTTTATCAGGTTGCACATAAATTACATCGTTGTTTTTCAGATAATAATAAGGGGATTTAAAAAGATCGGCGGTGGTAAGATCAATATTAATGAATTGTCTGTTGCCGTTAACTTCCCGTATCAGCAGCACATTATTTCTTATACCGGTTATATTTAAGTCGCCGGCAAGGCCCAAAGCTTCAGGAACAGTTACACGTTCATTTGGTATCGGGTAAACGTTAGGATGCGCTACATCTCCAATTACCGATATCTTGAAATTGATTATTCTTACATTTACCGACGGTTCTTTTAAATAAGTTGCCAGTTTTGATTCTATTTGCTGCCGCAGGTCATTGGTAGTAAAACCTTCAGCTTTTATGCTTCCTACCAGGGGTAATTGTATATTGCCGTTCATGTCAACCAAATACCCGTTTGGTTTTTCGGTATCATCTTTCCAGGCGTCCGGATTAAGGCTGGTTACCGTAATTCCTAAAATATCCTGTTTTTGAATGGTAATTGGTGAGTAATTATCGATTTTCTCATTTACAGTATTTGAACGGTCAACATTCTGGAAATAGGGGATGTTCTTGTACGTATTGCAGGATGATGCCGCAAAAAGGATAATGGATAGTACCAATAACAGGAGCGTACGGTTATTTATATTCATATTAGTTAATTAGGTATTGTAACATGATGCGGTTTAGACAGGCATATCTGGAATTGATGCTCAGGTATGCTTTATTGACTCAAAAAAGGGGTGTATTTTTTGTACAGATTATATGGCTTCGCCACTTCACTTACAGTGAGCTTTGTTATTAAATAAAATAATTATAAGTGTCATTAATGATAATGTATATAACACTTTGGTAAATTATTTTCATAAAAATAGGCCATTAATTATTAGTATTGTAAAATTATGTCAATCTGATACAATGTGTGAAAATCTGTATAACAGCATGAAGGATATTGTGAAAAAGTGAGAAGGAATGCAATAATTGTATAAGTGAGAAACTTCAATATTCACGTCGCCTTGGATTGCATTGGAAAGAATGACCGGATGCGTTAAATTTTGCAAAATAGCTTATTTGGAAAAATTTCATCAAATAAATAATCGACGAGAATAAAGCATTATGTATTGATTAATAGTCACATACAAAATAATAATAAATGTTTAAACATTTATTATTTATCGGCAATTAATTAATTGGAAACCAAATTTGTTTGGTACGATAATTTCTGTATACATCTTACTAAAGCTAAATCGTGAAATTATGATTATAGGATTCAAGAAAAATATTGCCCAGTGGATGGTTGTCTACACGCGATCTAATTTCGAACGGAAAGTGGATAAAAATTTAAAGGAACAGGGAATTATTTCCTATTGTCCTTTAATCACATCCCGGAATCAATGGGCCGATAGAGTAAAGACAATAGAAAAACCTTTTTTTTCATCATATCTTTTTGTGAAGGCCTCTCCACTTGAGGTGAATAAAGTTAGATATTCATCAGGGGTAATTAATCTGTTATCAAACGATGGCAAGCCTGTGATAATTACAGAGGATGAAATTGAACAAATAAGGTTAATTACAAAAAATTATGCGGATGCCGAAGTGGTTAGTTTGAAAAGTTTAAAGGTTGGCGATAAAGTTAAAATTACAGATGGCTTGCTTTTAAACCAGGAAGGTTTTGTAAACAAGGTTATGGGAACAAAAGTTCTGATGATTATCGAACAATTAGACTGCGCCGTAGTAGTAAAAGTTAAGCAGTTGGCATTGAATGTAGCCAGCTAAAGACGTTGTATGATTTATAGTTGAATTATTCACAAAGATAATGACGAGACGAATTTAACTATAAAATTTAAAAGAAGTGACTAATAACTATGGATACTCACCGCGGACAAATCGTAGAAATGGTAATTAGGCGCGAGGGCTATAGCATTAGCGAATTAGCCAGACTTGCCAAAGTTAACCGGAGATCAGTATACTATTGGTTTAACCAACCATATTTAAAAACAGAAATAATTTATCAAATCGGTATATATATAAAACATGATTTTTCCATCGAATTCCCCTATATATTTAAGTCTGACGATTTTAAACATGTAAGTAATTTCAACAGCCTCAATATTGTTAAAGTTGTGGCTCAGCAACCATCTGATACTGAATACTGGAAAAATAAATACCTGGAAATTTTAGAAAAATATAATGATCTTTTAGTGAAAACTACGGACTGGTTCGCCTCAGAAAGTGGAACGGGATAATGTTATTTTAAGCTAAAAATACTAAATAACAATATTAATCTAAATTGTTATTGCAGTAAATACTCTTTAGGTAAAGGTTTATCTCCCTCAGAAATTTTAGTTGTGGTCGCAACTCTTCCAACATTGAACTTTGATTTTCATTATCTAAAATAATATCGGATATGTTGCCAATCATGGTGTCAAAACCTTCTTTGGTAATATCCATAAAAGTAGAACTGTGAATTAAAAAGTCTTTGAATTCCTGAATGTTAACATCAAAGTCTATTCCATTGATAGTGAATGAGCTACCCTCTTTTTCACGATAATCTTTCTTTTTACCACTTATCATTTACTCGCAGAATTGAAATCTATACATATAGTAACGGATTAAATAATTGGGTATTAAATCCAAACGCTTATTACGTGCCCGCAAATAAAATTGTTTCAGGTTCGAGATAGTTGTTAAAAAAAAATTATCTATTAACGAACTGAATGTTAAAATAACGAATACCGTTAAGCAGATAGTATACCATTATTATAATTAATAAAGTAGAGATCAGTTCTTCTTAAATTTTGGATGCATTAATAGTTTATTATCGGTCATATTTTTTGAGACAAGTGAGGCGATGATCGTTTATCTTTTACGTGCGTAGGGATTTTTAAAGTTCATAAGAGTTATTTAGTATGCGCTTTACAGTAATGGCTGGAAGGAGCTATGCGAAAGATTATTAACTGAATATAGGTAGATTACATTGGGATTTCGATTTGAGGAACCGTGACTTATATTGCACGATTTGAGGATATATTTACTCGTTTTTTTTTACCCCAAATGATAATTTTATTCATTTTATTCATTTTTGCTATAATACATCGTATTTTTAATATTATTTTATTGTAATATTCCTATTAAAGTTGAATATTTTTGCATTAATTATAAAATGCCTAATGCTTAAAGTCACGATTAAAATAGTTTCTTTAATGTTTTGACTTTTCTACAGGCAAGAATTGGGCGTTTATCCTATCATTTTATTTTTAAAAATAGGCAATGTTTGCAAAGACTGTGCTGTTAGTAAGGAGTTCGCTATCGACAATAAAATAGAGCAACCGCATGCGGCAGACTATCATTGATGATTGCCAGTAAATCGGTATATTATTTTTCGGCCTGGGTGCTCGCGCTCTATGTTTTGCTTAAATAAAAAATTACCGGAAGAAATAGCCATATAATAATAAGCCGGTTAGCAAAGTGCCCGCAATTAAAAGTTCTTTGATCAGGTGTTTTGTTAAGTTTGACATACAATTTTGTTTTATAGTTGTTGAATGTTCTATTTACAATTTGTATTTGAGCTGCTCAGCTTTGAAAGCTTTACATCTTACTAAAAATGTGCTTACATCAGGTGGCACATATTAGTCGTAGTCTTTAATAACGTCATGTATCGATTCACTATTTACCAACCGATGAATTTATTCCTAAAGAAATATAGTACGATCAAAATTAAAGTTATCATTGTCAACGCGAATTTTCCAAGTTCTGCCAAATCAGCTTCGCCATAAATAACTGCTTTAAATGATTTCGTAATTGTTTTCATATATGTATGTATTAAATTGCATTGCCATTAGCCGTAGCCAAAGAAATTATATTACTTTATGTTTGCCCTTTTCGCTGTTATTACAGCGCCTGTGCCCAACAATTTAGTGCCTGTTTTGACTAACTATATCCAATCATTTTTTTGATTAGAGTATTTATAACCAACTGTTTGTCATAAAAATAGGGTAAAATCACGCTGGCGGTTGATAAATTTGAAATATGATACAACATGTGAAAATGTGTATAATGATTTCACATACCAAGGTGAATTGGTGGGCTTATGATGGATATTAAGAGCCTTTACACCATTAATTTTTTTGCGGGATTGGATATTACGACAAGCTGAACAGGCTACGTGCTTTAGATTGCGGAGTTGTGTTTGTAAAAGTAAATCGTATTAACTTTTGGGAAATTAGTGTGGTAAAAGTTTTTCGGAAAATGCTCATATAAACGACCATAAAAGGAAGTCGAACTCTAAAAAGATAGATTGGGAAATAATTTAGTATAAATAAGCCCGATTTTAAATTTGTATGAAATTTCACTAATGAACATCAAACTCTTTTTGAAGAGAATTAACGGGCTGTCTATCATTTTGTTATAGGCATAAAAAAAGGAAACACCTGTAGTATGATGTTTCCTTAAGTGACCCCAAAAGTACAAATGTCGAACTCTTTTATATAAGACGTAAAGAAAATCATAGCTTTAAAAGAAGATACGATTAAAAAACAATATGCACCTGGCTTTTGATAACTTCGATTATCGAAAGATTCGCAGCATCAATGGTTACTTGATTTATAGAATTAGTTCCTTCATGTGGCTTGACAACTGCTTGGCTTATTAACCAAAGAAATTTTTGGGATTTTGTATCAAATTCTAAACTAATAGATTCTATTGGGTCAATATCCTTTTGTTTACTTTTCGCTATTTGGATAAGTAAAATCTTTATCAACAGATTTATAGTTCTTTTTTGCCGGAAAAGCAAAAGGGCTTAAAATTTTACCATTTTTGTCAACAGCTATACCAATAAGATATGCCGCAGAGGTATCAGGCTTAAATTGATAATAATAGAAATATTTCGCCCTATAATATTTTAACGTAACACCTTGCCTGCCTTCGGTTCTAAATAATTTCAATCTTTCAGGATAAACAACATCTACAGATTGAAATTTGAGATTTGAATAAAAATCATTCCCCGAAAAGTTTTTAATGAAAAGCTCAACTTTCTTTTTAAAAATCAGTGCATTTGATGGCGCTTGTTTGATATCAATAGGATTATTTAGGACATTCCATCTTTTTGACGTATCGCCCCCAAAAGCAAATGCGTAGGTGGGGCACAAATGAATATAGTTTACAAAACCATAGTCCCCGCCATATTTAATCTGTTTCTTTTCGATACATTGAGAAAAGGCAACGCATTTAAGAAAAGACAGACTTATAATTATCGTGGTTACCCGAAGCATTAATTTTCTATTTGTCTTTCTAAAGTAATCAATTTCATATTCAAATCATTTTTAAATGGGAAAAGAAAATTCTGACAGACAAAAGTTACCCCAGAAAGAGCAATTCAAATATTAGCAAAACACAATGTTAAAGTAACTCGTGAACAGGCTGAGCAAATATTAGAGTTCATGAATAAGTTTGCACAGATAGCCATTGATGTATATATTAATGATCATGTCGAACACCATATGGAATGATTAAATCTGTAATTATCTATTGATGTTCAATATATTATCCGCATAACTATTGAAAAATTAGCTTATAACTATAGGCTTGTCTCGTTGGGTAACCCAACGAGGCTCGAACTCAAAAAGTACCTTACCGTTCAGAAACGCAGTATTTGAAAAGAGTCTAAAAACAAAAAACGTCTCTAATGCAATTAGAGACGTTTTTTGAAATTTTGTGACCCGGGAGGGGTTCGAACCCTCGACCCACTGATTAAGAGTCAGTTGCTCTACCGGCTGAGCTACCGAGTCGTTTTTTTACGGGTTGGCGTAATCGGGTTGCAAAGAAACGCTTTTTTAGCTAAAAATAAAGTTTTTTTGTAAAAAATTAGTTCAGTTAACAAAGTACATAAAACAGTGGTTTAATATGCGTCAGGTATTAAGTGCGTCACTAAGTGCGTCAGTTAATCCCAATTTATGTTCAAATCGTGCGTCAGTAACTTAAATACTGAACCCAAAATCGTAACCAGTAGAAGCCTGAGAAATAGGTCTTATATCATGTACTATTCAGATGGTGTACGTCATCGGTTATACAATGGTAAGAGTCTGAATATTCAAATATACCCAAATAAGGCAACCACAGTAGCTGAAAGAAATAAACTCCTAAGCAAGCTTTTGTATGAGGTTAATAAAGTTTTTGAGTGTGGATACTCTCCTGAAATTGTCGCTAAAATTGAGCCAATGAAGCTTAAAAAGCTCGAAATACTCAAAACAACCGAACAGGTTTTCCGTGATGTCGAGTTTGAAAAAATGAGAAGTCCTTTAAGTTCTAATTACAAAAAGGAGCTTAAACGGCTTGTTGACGATTTCCTCAAATTCTTGACTAAGGAAGAAAAATCTGATGATATAAAAAATCTCAGACAGCAAAGGGTTGAAAGTTATCTGAATCAATTTAAGACGACCAGTGCCTATTACATGTATAGGAGAAGAATGTTAAGCGTGTTTTTTAGTGAGTTCACAAGAACTAAACTCATCACCGATAATCTAAGTAAAAATACGCCACGGCTGAAAACCAAAGCTGCATTACATAAAATTTATAAGAAAGAACAACTAACCTCTATTTGGATTGGAAAACGAAAATTTAGGTATCAGTATTCCCGTCATTCACATAGAAAAAAGCACACATCTAATTAAAAACACTCAACGGCGGATGGATATATTAATTAATTGGGTAAAATTTGGAATACTTATAGAAAATAAGCCTTGGGCACATGACCAAAAATTACAACTTGAAGATTACAGTGAATATATGAAGCGGCATTTTAAAGAGAATTTTCTAATTATTTATTTAACCAAAGAAGGGGAAAGTCCGAGTGAGGATAGTATTTCATCCATTACCCTAAATGACTTAAAAAGCAAAGGTCAATACAAGGAAATATCTTATACTGTTGATTTTAAGAATTGGATTTTAAATTGTGTAAACATTTGCCAATCAGATAAATTCAGATGGTTTTTAAGGGATTTTATCAATTACTTAGATTATAATTTATGAGGGAAGACTTTAAAAATGTAATCCTATCTCAAAGTTTGAAAAGTGAGATGAACTTGGAAGTCGCTTTTGAAACTTACAACAATTGGAAAAATATTCTTGATACAATTGTCTTAAATTTTTTTGACGTTCTAAAAGAACCGTTAGAAACCGAGCTTTCAAGGCTCTCCGGGACTTGGTCTTTTGAGTTAAGGCAGCCATTGAATAGGAAAAGTTTGCTTAATATACATTTATCTAATACGAATTGGGAAGGTTTGGAATTTGGAATTGGTGATTATGATGGAGATAGGGTGCACTTCTTTGTACAATACAATACTGAAGTTAGAATGTTATTATATAGTTTTATAACTGATAGACTTGGCGGAAGAGCTAATCTTGATATTTGGTTTCAACGGATGGACGAGCCGTACAATAGGTGGGATAATAAACTTGAAGGGATTATTGCAATTTATAAACCCGATGAATTTATGGAATACACTATAAATAAACTTCTCAAATTAGCTTCAATAATTGAAGAATTCTTTTCAAACGCTGCTAACCAATTATAGGAATTCATTTACCGGGACTTCTAATCCTTTTGCAACTTCAACGAGATAATATATTGAAGGGTTTACTTTACCAGCCTCTAAACGTTGAATTGATTGCTGGTCTTTGCCAATTGTATGCGCAAGTTCTTTTTGAGTAATACCCTTTTTTTCCCTGATTTCACGGATTCGTTCACCAAGACTTCTGAGTAATACTTCTTTTTCCATTAGAAGTATAATTCTAATCTAACATGTTTAATTAAAACACAACGGATATGTTGTAAATGAAGATTTTTTTCTTTATCTTAGAGTCACAAATCTTACACATGGATAAGCTAATTAGTTACCTCATTAAACTTGCAATAGCTGCATTATTTTTATACTTCATAGGATTCGTTTTGGCTGGAATTATTGCAGTAGTTTGTTTAATTATTAATAGAATTATTGCCTATCGAAATAAAAATAAGCGATTCACGGATTGGGAATTTAAATATAGCCGTGTAAACAAAATGTGGGATAATAATGGAAATAAATACGTGCGTATTGAGGTCTATGAAAGATTTGATAGGGTTTTAAATATTAAAGAAGAAAGGCAAGAAAATATTGCAATCAGAATCAAAGAGGACCTTGGGGAAAAATACAGCCTTGATATGGAAGAAGTTTTATATGAAGCCAATATAGCATCAAAAAGACGGAAAATCAAAGTTGAGAATGAGCACAGATTACATGGATTGCCCGTTTATAGATAAAATGAAATTACCCTTTCTATTAGTTTGTGTGATTTTCTTCACATCATGCGCTCCCCCTACGCCAGAGGAATTAGCTAAGAATTCTTGTGACTGCTATACAAAAGTCAAATCAATTCAAAATAGCGATAATAAAATTGAAGCTGTAAATAACTGCTATAATAAAGTTCAAATTGACAAAGAGGCTATGAGAGAGATTGAGCAGAATAGCGATATGAACGATGAGCAGGTTAAGCGTTATGAAGCAAGGTATGATAAGATTTATAGCCAATGCAAATAATAAATATTTAACAAAATATGCCGATACAGTTACTAAAGGATGAAGAGATAATTAACGAATCTAACTTCATGGACGATACCTTAATTTTGACTAATAAGCGATTAATTTATCAGAATAAAAACAATCCAAATACTGATAGTTTTATTGGCTTTAAACAAATTACAAGCGCCAATGCGATAATAACGCCTGTTACATATTACAAGCTATCTGATAGTGTGGCAAAAACAATATATAGAAGTGGCGGGGTCATATTGGGGCTAATAATAAGCGGGATAATCTCCTACTATGTTAATCACGTAAATTCGTTGGACAACTTCACAGGAACTTTCTTAGTGACCGGATTATTTACTATTGGCGGCAGCATGTTGATTTTATACATTTTAGTTAATATATTCCAAAGAGTCACTGCAACATCTGAAAATAAAGTTCAGTTTATGATTAAATCAAATGATGGTAAATATTTCATAAATAGATTATATAAAAACTCTCTTAATACTGAAATTAACTCATTGCAGAATCAGATAAATGAAGTTGTATTTGAATCTAAAGAATAAGAAAGCTCCCTTTATAAATCAAAATAATAACTATTGTTGATTTATAAATGCAGTTTTCAACAATATTTTAAAATTTTTTTTCCATTGTAATGCGGTCATCTAAGCTTTGCAAATGAGCTTTGACTTATTATGCTTTTTTCGAATATTAATATGTTGACTCATTAACGTGAAAGCACTATTATTTTAGGCTATACCTTAATTAAATAGCGATATTATATCGTATTGACAATAATAAACCTGCCTGATAGCTTGGAAATGCACTATTATTTTATTATCTTTATATACTCTAAAATAATAGCAATATGAAAATTTTATATACCCGCACGAGTACGTTAGACCAGAAGACGGATAGACAGCGAATCACTGAAAAGAACTTTGATTTCGTTTTTGAAGACAAAGTATCGGGTTCTATTCCATTTTTCGAAAGACCGGAGGGAAAGAAAATCTATACACTACTTTCAGAAAATAAAATTACGAGTTTGTCCGTATGGCAGGTAGATAGGTTGGGAAGGAATTTGTTAGATATACTTTCAACCATCAAGTTTTTCACTGACAGTAAAATAAATATCAATTTTATTGACCAGTCATTAAATACATTGTTAGAAAATGGTTCAGAAAATCCTATTGCCACTATGTTTATTAGTATGCTTGGATGTATTGGTCAGATGACCAGAAATCAGATTCTTGAAAATCAAAAACAGGGAATTGAAATAGCTAAAATTAAAGGAACCTACCGGGGAAGAAAAACTGGCTCAAAAGAAGCTGTGAGCGATTGGGCGACTAAAAATAAAGTAAATAAAGTTAAAGCTCTTTTAAGCAAAGGTGTGTCATACCAAGTAATTCAGGATACTTTGAATTGTTCCCCTAACTTTATTGGTAAGGTTAAAAAAAATCTTATCCAATAACTTTTAATTAAATTGGTCTGTGTAACAAAAAACCGGAATAATATGATTTCAATAAGAAGTGGTAACTAAAATTGAAAATTGATTCTTAGATGTTTAATGGATTACCACCGAACCTTTTCTCAAATTAAATTCGCTAAGACGCTTGCCTTGTGCTTCAAGGTCTTTATTAAGTTGACCAATACGAGCAATTCTTCGTGATTGTTCTTCTTCTGACATTTCGATATTTAAATTACCAAGAATATCAATATGCTTTTGAATAACTTCAACAATTGAATCATAAACCTCTAAAGGAGTTGCCATAATTTTATTTTTGATAAAAATAGCAAAATAATTCTTTTGCAAAAAGAACAAGAAATATTTTCTGGTCAAAGTAAGAAAGTTTAGCAAATGGGAATATATTAAAGGAAAAGGCTTTCAACCGATGCCAAAACTCACGGATATTTTTGTAATATTATATTCACAGTAATAATATACTATATTTTACACTGGATACAAGTTCGTAAACTATTAGCTTGTTGTTATTTAAACCATGATATATCTTATTACATTGCCAAAGAATGCACTGCGCATGAATTAAACAAATTACGTAAATTGCACCATGGACGTAATTAAAATTCAAGAACAATTAGATAAAAACCGGCGTACAGTTTCTTTCGATAGTTATGATATCACTGTTAGGCAGTTGCTCGATATGGTTTCCGAAAAGGCAATTGACATAGCACCGGAGTATCAAAGACATTTCATTTGGGATGAGACTCGCCAATCTCAATTAATCGAATCGATTTTCTTGGGTATACCTGTACCGAGCTTATTCATGGCGACAAATAAGGATTCAACTTGGGAAGTGATAGATGGCCTGCAAAGACTTACAACAATTATAAATTATATAGCAGACGACATTGTTATTAAAAGTGTAAATGAGAATGGCAAAAAACTAACTATTGAAGGGTTAGAAAAACTCGATACTTTTAACGGGTTAACATTTGACAGACTACCAAAATCACTTCAATTGTCTTTTTTGACCCGCCCAATCAGGGTAACTGTTTTGAATGACAGGAGCGATTTTGATATCAGATTTGACCTTTTTGAAAGACTCAATACAGGTGGGGTTACTCTTCATCCCCAAGAAATTCGAAATTGCGTATACATTGGCAAATTCAACACCTTTATTAAGAAATCTGCGGAAAATAGAGATTTCAAGTCTGTTATAAAACTCACTAAAAATGCAGAAAAATCCGGCAACATTGAAGAGTTGGTTTTAAAGTTCTTTGCTTACTTCGAACATAAAGATAAATTTGTTCACGGAGTTAAAGAGTTCCTTAATACCTACATGGCGGAAAAAACTAAAACCTTTAAGAACGAAAAGGCCTTATCCGACATATTCGCCAAAACATTTAAGTTCCTGAATGAAAACCTACCAGATGGAATAGTTAGAGGTAATCGGAAGAATATTACTCCGTTAGTGTTGTATGAAGCTGTGGCTGTAGGCGTTGCAGAAAACATTTTGAATGATAAAAAGATGGATAGTATGAAATTGGTTAAGTTACTTAATGATAACAAACTTAACAGTTTAACCACTGGTGCGACAAACTCTAAATCCAAGCTCTACCAGCGGATAGATTATGTCAGACAAAATTCTTTAAAATGAGTTTTACGCACGTCAAAAACAATGCACGGAGTCGGTTTAATGAAAACCAAGTATTTCTCAGCTATATAACGTCCTTAGAGCCTACTAACCCTTCTGATGTTGTCCCAACCGAGGTAAATATAATGAAGGGTCTTTTTTACGTTCACTTGTATGCCTCGTTGGAAAAGTCAGTAAACGAACTTATTGAAAATACACTTGTACACATAAGTTCAAAATCCGTGCAGTACCAACATTTCAACAATCCGTTTTATTCGATATCGCTGGTTAACAAACTTAAATCATTCAAGGACACTGGATACAATAACTTTTTCAATAAGGCATCAGAAATTTTTAATGAATTGTCCAGTTCGGATGCTTGTAATCTACAAGAAACAACCTTTTCAAAAAGTCTTCAAAATATATGGATTAACACAATAAAAGAAATTTGTAATTCATTTGGAATATCAACATTTAGTGTTACAGCAAATATCAAAGCTACAGTAGATGAAATAGTAGATAAAAGAAACGCTGTCGCTCACGGTAGAGAAACTGCTAAAGCTATTGGAGAACGATTCCGTACTATCGAGATACGTAAAAAAATGGAACTGATTATCGAATTTTGTAATTACCTTATAGACTTATTCGAGGAGTTTTATTTGCAAAAAAACTATTTAAAACCCACAGCAAAATCATTGTATCCTTAAAAAAGTTTCTTGTTGCCCTATGTTATTACGTAAGGCAATTCAAAAGTTAATTCTTTTTGGGACATGGAAGCACTTCGCACATAGATATAGCCTCATCAATGTCCACGTGAAAATTATACATTGCTCCCCCACCAAACCACAAAATGGTATCTTTTAAATTTATCAACTTCAATCATTTTTATTATCAACCATCCGTTTGTCAACTTTCTTTTAAACCAATCTTTTTGAGTATCAGACGTGTTTAAAGCGCTTGGGAGAACGTAAACAAACCAACCATCCTGTCCTGAACCCATACCCAATTTAACGGTATCTTTTAAGTGATAAGTAACCCCATTACTGGCTTTATATTCATTTACCTTTTGTGCTTTTGCGTAAAAACCCGCACTGAAAAAAAAGATAAGAGTTACGATTATTCTCATAAAAAGGTGTCAAAATCAGTCTGAAATGATGGTTTTATTACCTTTTTTCGGTTTTAATTAGTCCTCTCTTGCTATAATCAACTATATTTTTCATATTAAGGTTCTGATTTTACTAACCTTTACAATTTTTCACACAATGACCGAAGACCAATTTTACAAAAGTAAAATATTCGAAAAAAAAGGGCTAAATGAATTGAAAAACACTTTCCCACATTTAAAACCGCAGATTAGTAATTGGTATAAGTCTCGTCGTTATAATGAAATACAAGAAAGAAAACAATTCCTTTTAAATAAGTTGAAGCAGATGTCCGAGGATGACAACATAATTCAATTCACCGATGGTCATTTGTATGAACTCTATTTGTGGTGGAATGACATTCCAAAACAATGCCACTATTGTTCCCTACCAGATTATTTGCTTGAAACATTGCGTGAATTACC